>Ga0208243_1000962_pt1 | contig 11498 bp, 12 predicted proteins | sample Subbio2Aug_QV12A_FD_184826 | JGI IMG/M metagenome (GOLD analysis project Ga0208243, IMG submission 184826) | Serpentinite rock and fluid subsurface biosphere microbial communities from McLaughlin Reserve, California, USA - CR12Aug_QV12A (SPAdes) | ecosystem: Environmental > Terrestrial > Deep...
CAAAACCGGCACTTTACAGTGCCGGTCTACTATTATCTAATACAACTGAAAGCTGCTTACTAATTCCTTTACCATAGCCTTAGCTTCAGGAAGCTTCTCTTGATTGTTTATGATTAATTCAAAAATCTCTGCGATTTTTACCATTTCTGCTTCCTTCATCCCTCTTGTTGTAACGGCAGGAGTACCAATACGGATACCACTGGTTACAAATGGGCTTTCGGGGTCGAAGGGAATAGTATTTTTGTTTACTGTTACTCCAATTTCATCTAATAGCTTTTCAGCTGCCTTACCTGTTATTCCCTTATTTCTAAGGTCTATTAGCATTAAGTGATTGTCAGTACCACCTGAAACTAGATTGAAGCCCCTCTTAGTAAGCTCCTCCGCTAGCACCCTAGCATTTTTTACTATTTGCTGTTGATATGCTTTAAACTCATGGCTTAATGCTTCCTTAAAGGAAACTGCTTTAGCAGCGATTACGTGCATTAAAGGACCACCTTGAATTCCTGGGAATATTGCTTTGTCAATGCTCTTAGCATACTTTTCCTTACATAGTATAGCTCCGCCTCTAGGACCTCTTAAGGTCTTGTGAGTAGTGGTGGTTACAAAGTCTGCGTATTCACATGGATTTGGATGTAATCCTGCTGCAACTAAACCGGCTATATGAGCCATATCAACCATTAAGTATGCCTCAATCTCATCTGCTATTTCTCTAAATTTCTTAAAATCAATGGTTCTAGGATATGCACTGGCACCAGCAACTATTAGCTTAGGCTTAGTTTCAAGAGCAATTCTCCTAACCTCATCATAGTTTATTACCTGCGTATCTGCATCTACTCCGTAAGCAACAAAGCTATAATATGTACCAGATATATTTACTGGGCTTCCATGGGTTAAATGTCCACCATGAGAAAGGTTCATACCAAGAACTGTGTCTCCTGGTTGTAAAATTGAGAAATATACACCTAGATTAGCATTGGCACCAGAATGGGGCTGAACATTTGCGTGCTCTGCATTAAAGAGCTCCTTCAAGCGGTTTCTAGCTAAATCCTCAGCAACGTCAACCTCTTCACAACCACCATAATATCTTTTTGAAGGGTAACCCTCTGCATACTTATTTGTTAATTGACTTCCCATAGCCTCCATAACTGCTGGAGTTACAAAGTTTTCTGAAGCTATAAGTTCAATATTATTTCTTTGTCGAGCTGTTTCTTTTTCAATAACTTCAAAAATCTCTGGATCACTATTTTTTAAATTATCAAAGTTCATTTCCATTGCTCCCTTCGTAGTTGTATAGCAATTTTAATATTATAATTTTTGGGTGTCTTTTACAAGTGGTGGAGGGGGTTTTTTTTGGCTATAATGGCTGTTTTTTATATAACATTCTCTAAATTATGAATTTATAGTATTTTGTTTTTCATAAACTTAACCAATTCTTTATATAAAGCACTTATGCAAGCATTTTATTTTTGGTATAATTATTTTACTTTGGGAGGTGATACAGTTGAATCTTGTTAATCAAAAAAAACTATTGGTTATGGCTATATATGCTGGAGAAATTATGCTAAAAAATGGAGCTGAGACCTATAGGGTTGAAGATACTATTATTCGTCTGTGTAAATCAAGAAATTATCCCTACGTGGAAGCATATGTTACTCCTACTGGAATATTTGTATCAGTAGACACTAAAGGGCAGGAACAAAAGGACATGTTATCCTCTGTGAAAAGAATAAAATCAAGAAATATAAATCTAAACAAAATAGCTGAGGTAAATGATTTTTCTAGAAAGTTTGTTGAAGGTGATATGTCAGTAGAGAAGGCAATGCAACAGCTTAAAAAAATAGATGAGCTTCCCTCCTATCCCTTGTACTTTCAAGCCTTTATGGGGGGTATAGCGAGCGCCTTTGTTGCTTTATTATTTGGTGCAAATATACTGGAGTTTATTAGTGCTCTGGCTACAAGTGTAATAGTAACCTTTACCACCAAAAAGCTAAGTGAGTCGGGTTTTGCATCATTTTTAAATAATATTGTTGGAGGAAGCTTTGCTGCATTTTTTGCAATAATTTTTTCCTACCTTCACCCCAATATACATGTAGATAAGGTTATAATAGGAGCAATAATGGTAATGGTACCAGGAGTTGCTATGACAAACGCAGTTAGGGATACTATAATGGGCGATCTTGTTTCTGGCTTAGCAAGAGGTACGGAAGCTCTACTAATAGCTATTTCTATAGCCTTTGGGGTTGGTTTTGTGCTTAGAGCTTGGATTTTCTTTAATGGAGGTGGGATACTATGATATTTTTACTGAAGCATTTTTTATATGCCTTTACCTGTACTATTGGCTTTGCCATTTTATTTAATACTCCAAAGTCCTCACTAATAAAAGCCGGCTTTAGTGGTGCTATCGGCTGGACAGTATATACTATCGCAAACAATTCTTCCCCTTCCATAGTATTTTCTACCTTTGCAGGAGCATTTTTTGTTGCTTTGTCTGGGGAGATTTTTGCAATAATTGATAAAAACCCTATAACTGTTTATATAATTCCAGGTATAGTTCCGTTGGTTCCGGGCTATGGACTCTATTATACTATGAGATCTATACTGGCAAATGATTATGGAACAGCTGCTGAGCGGGGTAGTGAAGCCTTTATGGTGGCAATAGCAATAGCTGCAGCTCTAACTATTATACTTTCATTAAATGCTTATAGGAAAAGAAGACTCATGAGGATTAAATAATCTTAAGGGTCTATAAAGTGGAGTATACCAGTGGAAACAATGCTACATGAAGATAACAAAAGAACAGATATACTTAAGATTATTGCTATAATAACAATGCTGGTAGACCATATAGGCTATGTATTTTTTCCTCAACACGTATTTTTACGAGGTATCGGAAGATTGACCATTATTTTATGTTAACTGGAGTTTACTGTCAGATTTAATAAATATGTTTATTATTGCTTTTATCCCCTTCATATTACAATCCTCATATTGATGGCAACTGTAGCTTTTTACTAATACATTGGAAAGCACCTTCTATAAGAATCATGTCTGTGAATTTTAATAAAATGTTATTAAAAATAAAAAGTGCAACAAAGCTTTAAAAAGGCTTGACGTTGCACTTTCATGTTTGTATTTAGTAAAAAGATGCTACTATTCACTAATCTTAATATAGGCTTATTCCATAATATCAATTACATCTGTAATAACAGGCAAATACTTCTTACTTAAAGAAAAATCCTTTTCCTTTGTTCTAATTACCAGGAATACTATGGCCATAGATATAAAACCAACAGCTGCTGAAATAAGGTCTTGATAAGCTTTAGCTCCAGCTACACTTAAAATAGCATTTGTTATTGAAATACCTGCTATAAGTGCTATTAGCGGGATTACATATACAATAAAGGCCGCCATAAGTACATCATGATTTTCCATATCCACGGATACCCATTCGCCAACCTTACCCTTTGCATTGTTTAATCCGCGAATTTCTACCTTTTTGTCCTCCTGGCCCATCTTACATGCATTACAACTACTACAGCTGGTATGTCTCTGCATTACCACTGTTGCATATTCACCCTTAACCTCTGTTATGACACCACACTGCTTCATTTTAACCCTCCCCTTTTACTAATAGCTTAAAACTATAATAAATTCTTACCCATTTAATATACTATTTTAATCATTTTTTAATTAAATCCTTAATAACCTCACCAGCAATAATCAATCCAACTACTGATGGAACAAAGGCTATACTACCTGGTATTTGGTGTTTTACTGTACAAGTACGGGTTTTGTTTGTACATATACAATTCGTTTTACAATCAGCCTCAATAACCAATGGGGTCATAGGCTCCTCTTTTGAGTATACCACCTTTACCCCCGTTACGCCACGTTTCTTAAGCTCTCTCCTCATAACCTTTGCTAAGGGACAGATAGAGGTCTTGGCGATATCAGTTATCTCAAATCTAGTAGGGTCAAGCTTATTACCTGCACCCATACTGCAAATAATAGGAATATCCATCTTTTTACATCTTTCTATTAGGTCTAGCTTTGCCGTTACCATATCAATAGCATCCACAACATAATCATAATCCGTTGATAGCAATCTTTCTGCACTTTCACTATTGTATAGCTCACGATAAGCCTCAACCTCTGCCTTAGGATTTATATCCAAAATCCTTGCCTTCATTACCTCAACCTTAGGTTTCCCAACCGTGCTTCTTGTTGCATGTATTTGTCTATTAATATTTGTAAGGCAGACATCATCGTCATCTACCAAAACAAACTTCCCTACACCAGTTCTAGCTAAAGCCTCAGCTGTAAAGGAACCCACTCCGCCTACTCCGAAAATTGCCACCCTACTGTTTTTTAATTTATTTAAACCCTCAGTACCTATCAATAACTCACTTCTTGAAAATGAATGTAAGCCCATATTGCGCCTCCTTTTAATAACACTAAAATTAATAGTAACTAATTTTAGTTCTTATGTCAACAGCCATTAGAATTTTAGTAAGTATGGGTTTATTATACCACTAAAAGCATTAAAACATATGTAGCCAGCTGTAGTAATAGTTTCTTTTATCAAAATAAAGCCCCTATATTTATGTACAAATATTAAGATAGGACGGAACAAAAGCACCTCATGACTTTTGTTCACCAAGGGACCCATGAGTTCCTTAGGACGCTTTGCAGCATCCTCCTTTTTTTAATAGGAAGTCAAACCCCCTTAACAACCCCAATGTCCAGGACTTTCGAAATATATGTTTCTAAACATAAAAAAACCCCTTAGCTTCAAAAGAGGTTAGAATTCCCGCCATGCCGTTTGTCGATTGCTTTGAACCTGCGCCTCGCAGGTGGGTGCCCTGTTATCGATTTCATAAGTCCCCTAATAATGGGGCATTTACTACGTCTATAAACCCGGATTCCCAATGTTAATATGTTGGCTCCGCAACCATCGATTTTACGCACACAGCAGGATTTATATATATAATACCATAAATTTTCATAATTTTCAATTTTAATTACTGGAAATTCTACATCTAAAATTACAGTTAATACAATCATCTAACCGTTTAGATAGATCACTGCAGGCTCTTTTTGAAAAAACACAGGGTATATTCTGTTGCTTAGCCTTAGTCTTTACAATTTCAGTTATATTATGCTCTATGAAATCATAAAAAACGATAATCATATCTACCTCATCTGGTATCTCAAGCTTTCTCATGCCTTTTTTTCTACCAGTCCAATGTATGTATTCCTTTATTCCAAAGCTCTCTAGCGTTGTAGGTATATTACCTAGCCGATCTGCCCCTACTAACAATGCCTTCATATTCTTTCCCTCCCTTTGTATCATTTATTGATAATGATTATCATTATTATATTATGTCCATCATCCCTTGTCAATATGTTATGAATAAATAATTAACGAATTTTAAATTTGTCTGAGGTCTTCTATTTATTTACTGTAGTGTTGTTATTAATACCGTGTTTTTCCTCTTCTAAACAAAGAAATAACGAATTCCTGAGGTGTCTAAAGGCTATTAAACAACAAAGCAGAAGGCAAATTTCTTAGAAATTCACCTCCTGCTTTTAAAGCATTATTCGTCATTCATTATTCATTATTCATTATTTATTACTCATTACTTAATACCCAATACTCATAGCCTTTTTTACCCTACTTTACTTGCCCTCTAGCTTTACAGCAATACTTAATTCCTTAAGCTGCTTTTCATCAACTATAGATGGGGCATTTGTCATTGGATCCTGAGCGTTTTGTGTCTTAGGGAAGGCAATTACCTGGCGGATGTTGTCCTCCTTAGCCAATATCATAGCTAAACGGTCAAAGCCAAAGGCAATACCACCGTGTGGAGGTGTGCCATATTTAAATGCCTCCAATAGGAAGCCAAACTTATCCCATGCCTCTTCATCGCTGAAGCCAAGTGCCCTAAACATTCTTTGTTGAAGCTCTGAGGAATAAATCCTTATGCTTCCGCCACCTATTTCATAGCCATTTATTACAATGTCATAGGCCTTTGCTCTAGCCTTTTCTGGAGCAGCTTCAAGTAGTTCGATATCTTCATCCATAGGAGATGTAAATGGATGGTGCTTTGCAACATACCTATTTTCTTCTTCGTCGTACTCAAACAATGGGAATTCTGTTACCCATAAGGCCTTAAAGTCATCCTTATTAATTAAGTTCAATCTCTTTGCTATTTCATTTCTTAAATGTCCAAGGGAATCGAAAACTATTTGATCCTTATCAGCAGCAAACAGTACTAGGTCTCCCTTTTCAACATTAGCAGCCTCTAAAATCGCCGCCATTTCTTCCTCAGCAAAGAACTTTGCTATAGGAGAGGTAACACCCTCATCTGTAACCTTAATCCAGGCTAAGCCCTTAGCTCCGTAGGTTTTAGCATATTCCTCTAGGCTAGTAATATCCTTTCTACTGAAACGATCCCCAAATCCCTTAATATTTATAGCTCTTACTGAACCACCATTTTCTATAGCTGCTGTAAATACCTTAAAGCCACAATTTTTTACCAGCTCTGAAAGATTGATAAGCTCAAAGCCAAAGCGAATATCTGGCTTATCTGAGCCATATCGCTCCATAGCCTCCTGATAGGAAAGTCTAGGCAGCGGTAGCTTAACCTCTAGCTTTAACACCTCTTTAAATACCTTCTGTACTAGCCTCTCATTTATTTCTATAACATCATCTACATCAACAAAGGACATTTCACAGTCTATTTGAGTAAATTCAGGCTGTCTATCCGCTCTTAGGTCCTCATCTCTATAGCATTTTACGATTTGGAAGTATCTATCCATACCTGAAACCATTAAAAGCTGCTTAAATAGCTGAGGTGATTGAGGTAAAGCATAGAATCTGCTTGGATTCACTCTGCTTGGTACTAAATAATCCCTTGCACCCTCTGGTGTCGGCTTGGTTAATACTGGAGTTTCAACCTCTATAAAGCCTTCACCTGCTAAAAACTCCCTTACTATCCTTGAGGTTTCATGACGAATAATTAAATTCTTTTGCATAGATGGCTTTCTTAAGTCCAAATATCTATATTTTAAGCGTAGGTTTTCATTTACATCATCGTCGTCCTTAATATAGATTGGTGGAGTTTCAGATTTATTTAAAATCTGTAGAGTCTCTGCAAATACCTCAATTTCTCCAGTAGGTAGATTTGGATTTATGGATTGACGCTGATAAACCTTACCTACAGCTGCTATAACATACTCTGAACCTAGCTCTGATGCAAGGTTAAAGGCCTCTATTGAGATATCCTTGTCGAAAACTATTTGAACTATCCCTGTGCGGTCTCTTAAATCAACAAATATCAATCCGCCTAAATCTCTTCTTTTTTGTACCCATCCCATAAGGGTTACTGTATCCCCGATATTGCTTTTGTTTAGCGTGCCAGCCATATGGGTTCTTTTTAATTTTGCCATAAAATAACCTCCTCGTTAATTAATTCATCTTATATTACAAAGGCTTTGACCTTGAATACTCTACAAACTAAAAATACAAAAAATAAAAAACTCCTATCCCTATGAAGGGACGAGAGTTATAATTTTCCCGCGGTACCACCCTGATTGGATCAAATCCCACTTAACCATTAACGCAGGCTCACGGGCTTTCCTACTAGCTTCAGAAAGCATACTCCTAGATGTCTTCAGCATTTCCTTTCATATCGAGCTTCCACCCTCCTCGAATCGCTAAAATGAGTGAAATGCGTACTCCTTCTATTCAAAGTATCTAAAGTATATAATTGGTAATATTATAAAATTATTTGATAGATTTGTCAATCCTAAAGATAGCTTTTCTTTCTATCAACCATTTCTTCAACCCTTGTAAGATAATGCTCAAGGTTTTTTACATTTGGAACCCTCTCTAAACGATTCTCCTTCGGATATACCATTTTAGAAACAGCACCTGCACCAAAGGCTAGAATTGTCTGCTTCTCCTCCATAATCTGAATGTTGTATATACCCTCATAGCCTACTCTGCTGTAGCCAATGTTTTCAAGCTGCCCCAGCATATGCTTTTGTCTATACATATAGTAGGGTCTTAAGCCCATAGCCTCTGCATAGCGCTGAGTAATCGTCAGCATATTTATTATTGTTTCCTCTTCCTTTAAAGCATATTCATGGGTCCTTTCCTTTAGCTCAGAGGCATTTTTAATAGCCAGGGTATGGACGGTTAGATTCTCAGGAGCTAAGTCTTTGATTTCCTCCATAGTATGTATCACCATAGCCTCATCCTCTCCCGGAAGACCAACTATTAAATCCATATTTATATTATCAAAGCCCGCCTCCCTCGCTAGCTTAAAGGCCAGCTGTAAATCCTCTACGGTATGGTTTCTGCCAATCTCCACCAGGGTACAATCATTCATGGTTTGAGGATTAACAGAAAGCCTTGTAACCCCTCTTGCCTTTAGAACTCTTAATTTGTCAACATCAATAGTATCTGGCCTTCCAGCCTCAACAGTTATTTCCTTCACCTGCCGCAAATCAAAGGAGGCCTCTAACACATCAAAAATTCTATTAAAGTCATCCGGTGACAAGGTTGTCGGCGTACCTCCACCTATATATATTGTCTCTATAAACTTACCCTTTTCTTTAAGCATTACTGCAGTTAATTCTAGTTCCCTGCAAAGTGCATCAACATAGGCCTTCACCATATGCCCCCACTGCTTCATTGGGTTCGAAGGAAAGGAGCAATAGACGCATCTAGTAGGACAAAAAGGTACACTTACATAAATACTTATGAGGTCCTCTCTGATTGGATAAACATAGCTGTCCTCAGTTTTAGCCACCGTCAGCAGAAGATCCACCTTATCCTTATGCAGTAAATAGTCCTCCTGCAGGACTCTATATATTTCATCCTCTCTTACGCCCTCCTCCATAAGCTCATGGACAAGCTTAGTAGGACGAATGCCTGTTAAAATACCCCAAGGAACATTACAATTTTTTACCTGCTTAATGAGCTTTAATATTCCTCGCTTTAGCAGATGTTTGCTCTTTTTTCGAAGCATATGGTCGTCTGTATTCAAAAATTGATGCTCTTGTAGCTCCCCCTCATGCTGCCCATCCAGCAAAAGCTCAACCTCAACCCTTATCAGATTGCCTTCGTGCTTTATTTTAGTGATAATATAATCTTCAACTACTTCGTTAGCCTTATCACCTATGATCAGCTCGATTTCCTCAACTGGAAAGATAAGCTTTAAGAGCTCCTTAAGCTCATAGGTGTAATCGTGTCCCACACAATAAACCTTTACCATCCCACTTACTCCCATCAATAATCTCTTTTAATATAAATTCCTTGTTCCTTTACAAGCTTGGCATTAACACCCAGCTCCTGTGCTATTTCTTGATCCGATAGCCCATTGTCCATCATATCCATGAAATCGTGGTAATCCACATCAAAATTTAGCTTGCTATTCCTTTCACTTGTAAGCAGCCGCTGCTTAGTTATTCTAGATTTTCTCATCATAAAAAAACCTCCCGGAATGGTGTATGTTTATTTTTACCTTTTTTCCCGGGAGTATACTTTACTTAATATATCTGTTTGTAAGTTTTTCAATACCTATTCTTGAGGCTGGACCATGACCTGGTAAAACTAAAATATCATCATCTAAAACAAAAAGCTTATCCTTAATAGATTGGATTAGTTGATCATAATCTCCGCCTTCTAAGTCTGTTCTCCCTATAGAATTAGAAAACAGAGTATCTCCTGTAAATAATAGATTGTCTACTAATATACAAATACCACCTGGAGAATGTCCCGGTGTATGTATGATTTTTAAGCTTTCATTTCCTAATGGCAATATAGTTCCGTCCTGTAATAGATTTTCTGTACTTAGCTCTACCTCAGGCATTGCCATAAGGGATGAATAGTTTTTGCTTTTATCCTTTAATATATATAAATCATCCTTGTGTATATATAGTGGCGCCTTAGTTATTGCTTGAAGCTCTGCAGCTCCACCGATATGATCTCCATGGGCATGAGTAAGTAATATATACTCAAGCTCATAGCCGTTGTCCTCCAGAGATTTAATAACCTTGTCGGCATCTCCACCCGGATCAATAACAGCCGCTTTACCTGTCTTCTCGTCGCCTACTACATAACAATTAACTGATAATACACCTGCAGGAATTTTATCTAAAAACATGTTTTACCTCCTAGAAGCATTTTTTACTGTCCACCAGCATTGTTACTGGTCCATCATTGACAGAATGTACATACATATGGGCCTGAAAAACTCCAGTAGCAACCTCTACTCCGACCTCCTGGCAGCCCTTAAGGAACTCCTTATAAAGCTCATCCGCCACATCCGGCTTTGCTGCTTCAGTAAAGTTTGGTCTTCTACCCTTTCGACAGTCTCCCAGTAGTGTAAACTGAGAAACCACCAGCATTTTACCGCCAACATCCATTAAGGAAAGATTCATCTTCTCCTCATGGTCTTCAAAAATCCTTAAATTAGTTAGCTTATCAACCATAAATTTGACATCACTAAGGGTATCCCCCTCTTGAACACCTAAATATACCAATAGACCCTGATCTATTGCGCCAGTTATTTCTTCATTAACAACTACCTTACCATTTTTAATTCGTTGCACTACGGCTCTCATATAGACCTCCTACTAGGTTATGACTCTGTGTACATCAAAGGTGCCCTTAAGATTTCTAAACTTCTGCATAAGCTTGTCTAGCTCATCTATATCATTTATTTCAATAGTTAAATTTAATATTGCCATACGCTCTTTATTTGTTCTTGCATTTAATGCATTAACTGTATGCTTTGAATCGCTTAAAATCTTAGTAATCTCTGACAATAAGCCCTTTCTATCAGCGGCTCTAATTTGAATTTCCGCTTGGAAGGAAAGTGGCTTTGAGGTATCCCATTCCACATCGATAAGCCTATCTGCTGATTCATTATTGTCTAAAAGGTTTGGGCAATCCTTTCTATGGACTGAAACTCCTCTACCTCTTGTAATATATCCTACAATTTCATCACCCGGTACCGGATTACAGCATCTAGAGAAGCGTACCATTATATTATCGATACCTTTAACTGTTACCCCTTGACTCTGCTTATTTGCCTTCCCTCTGCCCTCCTGAGGCTTCTGTTGAAGGACTGTTTCCCTCTCAGTAAGCTCTGGATGGACCTCCTTCTTTATAGCATCCTTCTTAACAACCTCTTTTATTTTAGGAAGAACCTGTGTTAGAGTAATGCCTCCATAGCCTAGAGCTGCATATAAATCCTCTTCGCTGCTTAAGCCCAGACGCTTACCTATTGATAGCAATAGCTTTGGATTTAATGCCTCGGCTAAGGTAAAGCCCTGTCTACGGATCTCTCTCTCAAGAATTTCTCTACCCTTTTCAACATTTTCTTCCCGACGTTCCTTCTTAAACCATTGCTTTATTTTAGTTTTAGCCTGAGAGCTCTTCACTATCTTGAGCCAATCTCGACTTGGACCATTACTGTTGGAGG
>Ga0208243_1000963_pt1 | contig 11498 bp, 13 predicted proteins | sample Subbio2Aug_QV12A_FD_184826 | JGI IMG/M metagenome (GOLD analysis project Ga0208243, IMG submission 184826) | Serpentinite rock and fluid subsurface biosphere microbial communities from McLaughlin Reserve, California, USA - CR12Aug_QV12A (SPAdes) | ecosystem: Environmental > Terrestrial > Deep...
CAACGGTAAGTGAATCCTTTCGTGTGCCGCAGGGTAGCCTAGCTCGAGTTAACTGCTTGAGTAACGCCTATGACAACTTGTCAAAGTGAGGTGCACAGCATTACATTTTTATAAAACCATGACATGAGATAAAACTCATGTTTTTTTATGTCTAGGTGTCACTGGGACGTTTTGTTTGACACGTCCCAGTGACACGTGTCAAACAAAACGTCCCAGTGACACACAGTGACACACTCGTGTTTTAAATACTGAATTGCAGTAAAATAGATAGATTAAATACATAATTGGGTACAATAGATTGAAGATTATTATTGTAATTGATATACTTAAAGGTAACGAAGGTCCAATAAATAAGTTCGGAGGGGTATTTATGAATAAGCAAATAGATGCTAGAGGCATGAACTGTCCATTACCAGTAATACATACTAAAAAGGCGTTGGAGGCTATTGAGAAAGGTGTTGTCACAACAATAGTTGACAATGATGTAGCTAAGGAAAATGTTTCAAAGCTGGCAAAAAGCCTTACCCTTAAAGTAGCTGTAGAGGAGAAGCAGGGTAGCTACTATATAAATATATTCAAGGATCATTCTATAAGCAGTATTGAAGGAATAATAACAGATGATATATCCTGTGACAATTCACCTAAAAAGGATTTGGTAATACTAATTACTAAGAATTACTTTGGAGAAGGGGAGCTGGAGTTAGGTAAAATACTTATGAAAAGCTATATTTATGCCTTGACTGAGGTCCAGCCATATCCAAAGGCAATACTTTTCTTAAATAGTGGTGTAAATCTAGTTGTTGAAGGCTCTGATTCTATTGAACATCTAAGAGTATTAGAGGCAAATGGCGTAGAGGTATTATCCTGTGGTACCTGCTTAGACTACTACAAGCTGAAGGATAAACTCTTAGCTGGTGGAATTAGCAACATGTATACAATAGTTGAAAAGCTAAATGGTGCAAAGAATACAATTATTTTATAGTAAAGAGGGTATTGATATTGGAAAATTCAATATATGTTGTAGTATTTGAATCTACACATTACGCAATTGCGGCAGAAAAATTATTTAAAGAGCTGAAGCTTCCAGTAGAAATAATACCTACACCTAGGGAAATTACTGCCAGCTGTGGGTTGTCTATAAAGTTTAATGAGGACCTGCTTGAGACTGTTCAAGAGGCTTTAAGTAATGGAAACATATTAATAAAGGGTGTATATCAAATGATGAGGATTAACAATCAGAGGGTTGTTAGTCAAATAGTATAAAAGGGGCAAAATAAGATGATAAATACAATTTCAGAAGTATTTAAGGAAACAATGCTATTTCTTAAAAATCCACAACAGCTTTCATTGTACCTAGGAAGGCTTGTAAATATTATACTTATACTTGTAATAGCAAAGCTTAGCATTAAGGTATTGCATTCAATAATAAATAGATTTTTTGACGGTCAAAAAAATCTAAAATTTAAGGTTGATGTACCTCGACTAGAAACTATGAAGAGCCTAATAAAAAGCATCGTGAAGTATATAATTTACTTCGTGGCCTTTACATCAATTATTAAATCCTTTGGTACAGATGTTACAGCTTTAATAACCGCTGCTGGAATAGGGGGCTTAGCCTTCGGTTTTGGTGCACAAAACCTAGTTAGAGACGTTATAACAGGCTTCTTTATCTTATTTGAAGACCAGTTTAGCGTAGGTAGCTTTGTAGAGATAGATGGGGTTGCTGGAACAGTAGAGGAAATGGCCTTAAGGGTAACTAAAATCAGAGGAGCAAATGGTGATTTGTATATAGTACCTAATGGAGAAATTAAAAAGGTAACAAATAAAAGCACAGGTAAGATGAGATCCTTGGTGGAAATGTCGATAGCCTATGAAGAGGATATTGATAATGCCATAAGGGTATTAAATCAAGCGGCTGAAGACTTAAAGCAGGATGAAAGGATAGTAGAGGGGCCTACAGTATTAGGTGTATCAGCCCTTGGGGCATCAGAGGTGGTTATCACTGTAATGGCAAAAACAGTACCTATGGAGCAGTGGGCAATTGAAAGGTTAATGAGGAAAACCTTTAAGGAGGCCTTTGATAAAGAAGGAATAGAGATTCCATATCCAAGGCGGGTTGTTATAGAGAAAACTTCGTAAATAGATATGAGGGGAAGGTGAAGCCCAATTAAAATTGGGTAAAAGAAATTATGGCTATGAAGTTAGAAATCGGAGATAGGCTGGAATTAAAAAAGCAGCATCCCTGTGGCAATAAAGAATTTGAGGTACTAAGAACGGGAGCAGACTTTGTGATAAAGTGCCTTAAATGTGAAAAACAGATGTGGATAGCTAGAAGTGTACTAGAAAAAAGTATAAAAAAGATCATATCCACATCAGAGTAGCTACTTTTATGGTAGCTACTTTAAAATTTCTGAATATTCCTAAAAAATTTTAATGATTAAATAAAATTTATAAATAATGCATCTTTTTTTTTGCAAAAATGATATAATACTTTTAGAAATCCTACAATTTTTTCGGAGGTGCTATAAATGGCTATTAAATTTGCAGAAAGAATGGATAATTTAAAGGCTTCAGAGATTCGTGAGCTACTTAAGCTTACAGAAAGACCAGAGGTTATTTCCTTTGCAGGAGGATTACCGGCTCCTGAGCTGTTTCCTATTGAAGAAATGAAGAAGGTTGCAGTAATGGTGTTGGAGGAAAGCGGAAGACAGGCGCTACAATACAGTGCAACTGAAGGCTACACCCCTCTAAGAGAGAAAATACTTAAGAGAATGGAGCCAATCGGAATTTCTGGCAAGGCTGAAAACGTTCTCATTACAAGTGGTTCTCAACAGGGCCTTGATTTTTCAGGAAAGATTTTTATTAATCCTGGCGATGTTGTAATTTGTGAAAGCCCAAGCTACCTTGGAGCAATAAATGCTTTTAAAGCTTACTCACCTAAATTTGTTGAGGTTACTACTGATGACAATGGTATGGATATGGATGAGCTTGAGAAGGTTTTAGAGACAACTGATAATGTCAAAATGATTTATGTTATTCCAGATTTTCAAAATCCATCAGGTAGAACCTGGTCTGTAGATCGTCGTAAAAAACTTGTTGAGTTAGCCAACAGATTCGACTTACCGATTATAGAAGATAACCCTTATGGGGAATTAATTTTTGAAGGAGATAGAAAGCCTTCTATTAAATCCTTTGATACAGAAGGAAGGGTAGTGTTCTTAGGAACCTTCTCAAAGACCTTCTGTCCAGGACTAAGAATTGGCTGGGTATTTGCAGATCAAGAGCTTCTTCAGAAGTACATTTTAGTTAAGCAGGGTGCAGATTTACAAAGTAACTCTATGGCTCAGAGAGAGCTAGACAAGTTTTTAGAGCTAAATGATTTAGATGCTCATGTTGACAAGATAAAGGATGTATATAGACGCAGAAGAGATGTCATGCTTAATACTATGAAGGAGCACTTCCCGAAGGGAGTAAAGTATACTTACCCAACAGGAGGATTATTTACATGGGTTGAGCTACCAGCTCACTTAAATGCTAGAGAGGTATTTGTAAAGGCCATAGAGGTAAATGTAGCCTTCGTTCCTGGAGGCTCCTTCTATCCTAACGGTGGGAATGAAAATACCTTCAGATTAAACTACTCAAACATGACGGAGGACAAGATAAAAGAGGGTATTGTTAGATTAGGTAGGGTTTTAGCTGAGATGATAAATGAATAATTCAAAAAAGTAAGGAGAGTGGCTATTATAGCCACTCTCCTTCATTGTAAGGGGGAGATTGGGATGAATAAATGTTGTATTGTGGGGGCTATCTATAGCATTACCACTAAGTGAATAAGATATACTTCCTTAATAAAAATTATATTGTTATTTTATAAGAATTTAATGATAAACTCTATTAATTTAGTCTTAGCAGAGCTATACTTTATTATAAGCGAGAAATGATAGGGACATTGTATTAAATAAAGCTACAACGGTAGGTCAATAATATAGATACAAAAGGGACGCCAAAATATATAATCATAAAAGAGGTATTGTCTATGTTAAGCAAAGAACCAAAAGCTAAATTAAATAATAGCGAGAATTTTCTTAACAGAGAATTAAGCTGGTTGGAATTTAATGAGGGTGTACTTCAGGAAGCAAAGGACAGAAAGCATCCTTTACTTGAGAGAATTAAGTTCTTGACAATAGCCTACTCAAACCTTGATGAATTTTTTATGGTGAAGGTTGCCTCTATTAAGGACCAGGTAAATGAAGGGATTGTAGCTATGGAGCCATCAGGTCTAGCTCCTAAGCAACAGCTTAGACAGATATCTAATAGAACTCAAAAAATGGTAAGGGATATATATAGCTTGTATAAAAGAGGTATAGTCCCAAGCCTCAATAGGAAACAATTTAAGCTCTATAATATAAGCAATTTACCGGTGGAATACAAGAATTATTTAAAGAACCTTTTTTTAACTGAGATATGTCCTGAGCTTGCTCCCATAGTTGTTAATTCAAGTAACCCCTTTCCCTTAATTATAAATAAGAGTCTGAATTTAGCAGTTCTTCTTAAGGATCTTGAGACAAAAAAAAGCTATCTCTTCGCCACTGTACAGCTTCCAACAAATATGTCGAGGCTTATTCCTTTGCCTTCAAGGGATGCTTCTAAGCACTATATTTTATTAGAGGATGTAGTTATGGAGCATATTGGGTTTCTCTTTAAGGATCAGATTGTTGTAAAGGTAAGTCCTTATCGAATCACAAGAAATGCAGATTTAAGCATTCAAGAGGAAGAAGAAGAGGATATTCTTATAAAGGTTGAAAGGTCACTACAAAAACGCAAATGGGGGGCACCAATTCGTATTGAGCTACACAAAGAGGTAGATAAGAGAATAGTTGAAAAATTAAGGAAGGCATTAGACATACATCCTGAGGATTTTTATTATATCAATGGCCCATTAGATTTGTCCTTTCTATGGAACCTTTATAATTTAGATGAGCTTTCCTGCCTTAGGTATAAGGAATATAAGCCAAAGGTGGACAATAGAATATCAAAATATAAAAGTATTTGGGAAGCTATAAAAAATGAAGATCTTTTACTTCACCATCCCTATGATTCCTTTAAAACAGTGGAGGAGTTCATAGCAACAGCTGCTTTGGACCCAAAGGTATTGGAGATAAAGCAGACCTTGTACAGGATTGGAAGCAACTCTTCTATTGTAAATGCATTAGCAAAGGCAGCAGAGGCAGGGAAAAGGGTTACGGTATTAGTGGAGGTTACTGCTAGGTTTGATGAGGAGAATAATATTAGCTGGGCAAAGCAGCTAGAGAAATCAGGCTGTTATGTCCTCTACGGGATTGCGGGCCTTAAAACCCACGCAAAAATGGCTTTAATTATACGAGAAGAGGCTGCTGAATTAAAAAGATATGTTCATATATCGACAGGGAATTATAATGGAAGCACAGCAAAGCAATATACAGATATAGGTCTAATCACCAGCAACGAAACAATAGGTAGAGATGTTGCAGATATATTCAACATGCTGTCAGGAGATGCAAAGCCACCTGCTTTAGCTATACTATCCCTTGCTCCCTTTAGGCTAAGGAAGGAGATAATAGCCCTAATAGATAGAGAGGCAATAAATGCAGAAATGGGTTATCCGGCTAGAATCATGGCAAAGATGAATTCCTTGTCAGATACAGAAGTAATTGAAGCATTATATAGAGCCTCTAGAGTCGGAGTAAAAATTGATTTGATTATTAGGGGTATATGCTGTCTAAAGCCGGGAATCCCGAATGTAAGTGAAAGCATTACAGTAAAGAGCATTCTAGGAAGATTTCTTGAGCATAGTAGAGTATTTTATTTTTCCAATAGGGGTAAAGAGGAGGTCTTTATTTCCAGTGCAGATTGGATGAGAAGGAATTTAGATAGGAGGATTGAGGTCCTAGTGCCTATTATAAATAGTAACATTAAGCAGGATATGGTAGATATGCTTGAGTTTCAGCAAAGCGAAAGTGTTAAAGGTCGATACCTCAGTTATGATGGTAGCTATAATAAAATAAAACACAGGGGTAAAAAAGAAATAGATTCGCAGGAATTTTTTATGACTGTAGAATTAGCCTCTAAGAAGGGTGAATATAATGGTGGGTAAGCAGGCCATAATCGATTTAGGCTCCAATTCAGTAAGAATTATTATAATGGAGATATTTGGGGACGGTTCCTACAAGCTTGTGGATGAGGGAAAGGAAACCGTAAGATTAAGTGAAGGGATGGGTGAAAAAAATATCCTGACAGAAGCCTCAATAGAGTTATGCATAGAAACCCTAATCACTTTTAAACAATTAATGGAGAGTCACAGGGTAAAGGAAGCTCACTTAGTAGCAACTGCTGCCGTCAGAAAGGCATCTAACCAAAGCTATTTCCTAGACAGGATAAGAAAGGCAACGGGGCTTAGCTTTACCGTAATTAGTGGTGAAATGGAGGCCTACTACGCTTATTTGGGGGTAATTAATACAATTTCTATTAAGGATTGCTTAATTATAGATATAGGAGGAGGTAGTACTGAGCTTATCTGGGTTCAAGACAGAGGTCTAAAGGAGGCAATTAGCCTACCCTTTGGGGCGATAACTTTAACTGAAGCATTATCGAGGGGGGACGGTAATAGCAGCAGTATGCTTAGGCGTATCGAGAAGGATATCAAAAGGAAAATTATGTCTGTGGCATGGATTGATCAGGTTGAAGGGTTACCTATAGTAGGTATAGGTGGGACGATAAGAACCTTAGGGAAGATAAGCAAAAGAAAGAGCGGAATTCCTTTGCCAAGCCTCCATAATTATCATATGAGGCTAACAGAAGTAATTAAGATTTATGACAAGGTTATGAAGTCAAGCTTGAAGGAACGACGAAGAATACCAGGAATAGGTAGGGAGCGATCAGATATAATTGCTGGAGGACTTATTCCTATCAAAATATTATCTGATGAATTAAAGGCAAAGGAAATGATAATTAGTGGAAAGGGTTTGCGGGAGGGAATATTCTATCATAATTATTTCAAGGATTCTGTTAAAGTGGTAGATAATGCTATAAACCATAGTATAAATAACCTTCTTTTATTATACAAAGCTAACCTAGAGCATAGTCGGCAGGTTACAAGACTGGCCCTTTCAATTTTTGATCAAACAACAGGCCTTCATAGACTAGATAATGATAGCAGAAGGCTTCTGGAGGTAGCAGCGCAAATTCATGATATAGGAAGCTATATCGACTACAATAATCATCCCCAGCATGGTTTTTATTTAGTGTTAAATTCTGATTTAAATGGATTGAGCAATAAGGAGTTAATAATGGTAGCATATATCGTAGCTATGCATGAGGATGATTCAAAGGATGATTGGAAGACCTACAGAGCCCTAGTAGCTCGTGAGGATTATGCTGTAATACTAAGCCTCAGCAAAATACTTATAATTGCTGAAGGTTTAGATAGAGGGGAAAATGGTGCTGTCAGGCATGTCCAGTGCAACATAACAAGCAAAGCGGTGGAAATACAGCTTGAAGAAGAGGGTAATTGCCTATTGGAGAAAACCACTTCAGGCAAATACGCTAAAGAGCTAAAGAAATTATTCAACAAAAAGCTGTATATTGTTTAATAAAAATATTAATGTAAATCATAAGCATATGAAGAAAATGAAATTTAAAAAATAAAAGGTTTGCATTACACTTAATATAGTGATAAAATATTATAACGTGGGAAAAAGCATTTCTCTGTCCTGTTTTTGAGCAGGGCCGCTAAGTCCAAAGGGAGGTGAAATTAATGAATAAGTACGAATTAATGTACGTTACCAAGAGTGACGCTACAGAAGAGAAAAGAACTCAGCTTTTAGAGAAGTTCAAGGGGATAATCCAAGCAGATGGTCAAATTGACAATATTGATGAGTGGGGTAACAGAAGATTAGCTTACGAAATCAATAAGGTTAATGAAGGCCACTATGTATTAGTACATTTCAATGCGGGTGCAGATGTTCCTAAAGAATTAGATAGAAATCTAAAAATTGCTGATGAAGTTATTCGTCATTTAATTCTTAGAATCGAAGCTTAATAAACAAGGGTGGTGTATCCATGAACAGTGTTGTTTTAATCGGGCGTCTCGCAAGAGATCCGGAGCTACGATTTACTGCCAGCGGAAAAGCTGTTGCCACCTTTAGTGTTGCAGTAAATAGAATATATTCTAAAGAAAAGGAAGCTGATTTTTTTAACGTTGTTGTTTGGGGAAAACCAGCTGAAAATTGTGCCAATTACTTATCGAAGGGTAGACTTGTTGGACTCCAGGGTAGACTGCAAAGTCGCTCATATGAGCAAAATGGAGAAAAACGCTATGTAACTGAGGTAGTAGCAGATCAGGTAGAGTTTTTAGAATGGGGTAATAAGACCAGTCCGTCAACACCATCAGCTGGAAAAACTGACGATTTCAATTCACAGGATATTGATTTAAACGATTTTGAATCTATAGATGATGAAGATATTCCATTCTAGTAGGTAGAAGGAGGGATAAGTGTGATTAATAATAAGAGAAAACGTAAAAGCAAAAAGAAGGTTTGTACTTTCTGTGCTGATAAAGTGACATACATGGATTACAAAGAAGTTCAAAAGTTAAAGAAATATATCACTGAGCGTGGTAAAATCTTACCAAGAAGAATTTCTGGTAACTGTGCAATTCACCAAAGAGATATTACGCAAGCTATTAAGCGTGCAAGACATATGGCATTACTACCATATACAATGGAATAAGTTATAATGAGGAAGGTAGCTCAGCTACTTTCCTTTTTTTTTAAAACAAAAACCTTCTTTATTATAATATGATTAGGATAAATCTAATATATATTGAATAGGCTTATAGAGAAATTAATAACAGGGGACGTATAAGCTGACCTGTTATTTAAGGGGAGCTCTATCAATATGAAAAAAACGTATTTAATAATGCTAGTATTATTAGTGCAGTTTATAAACAGCTGGAGTTTTGCTCAGGAAATAAGGAAGGATATAAAGGTTAAGGCTGTAATAACTAAAGTAGAGCAGGTTGAGGATAGGGATTTGCCACTTCAACGTATAGAGGCTGAGGTCACCAATGGACCAATGAAAGGAGAAAGCATAAGCTTTTTATCCCCTATAAGTAATGACAAAGGCCAATTAAAGCAAAATTTGAGGGTCTTTCTGCAATTAACCTACGAAGCAGACACTTTGGTGGCCATTAGCTTTATCGATGTTATTAGAGATATGTATCTTTTAATATTATTCTTTATATTTTTTCTTTGTTTAATATTATTTGGTGGCTTTAAAGGCTTTAGATCCTTCATCGCATTGATTATAACAGGGCTGTGTATATTAAAAATATATATGCCAATGATTATAAAGGGCTATGGCTTTATACTATCAACTGTGATAGTCTGCTTTATAATAGTTGTAGCCAGCTTTATAATAATTGGTGGTTTTACTAGGAAGAGTCTAAGCGCAATAATTGGCACAATTGGAGGCACTGTGGCATCTGGAATATTAGCTTTGTTTTTTGGTAACCTTATTCACTTATCCGGCACCTATGATGAGTCCTTACAGATGCTTATTACCTATTCAAACTATAATATGGATTTTAGAGGATTATTATATAGTGGTATCACCATTGGGGTTTTAGGGGCAGTTATGGATGTTAGTATGACTATTACCTCGGTTATTTTTGAAATCAAAAAAACCAATCCAAATGCTAGGATATCCTCCTTAGTATTGTCTGGTTTATCGGTAGGAAAGGATATAATGGCCACCACTACAAATACATTAATCTTAGCATATGCAGGCACATCAATGCCGTTATTATTTATCTTTGCCTTTACTGGAATGACAGCCTCCGAAATAATTAATAGCCAATACATAGCGGCTGAGCTGGTAAGATCCTTAAGTGGCAGTATTGGACTTTTACTTACAATACCTATTACCTCTATTATTGCAGCTATTAATAGATAAAAGGTTAAAAGAATACATTAAAAAACAAAGGTATTGAAAAACTAATAGTAAAAGAGTATTATTATATCAGCCTTAGTAAGCTTTGCTAAGTAACTAGGCTCTAGTAGGATGCATATTTTAAAACAAATTTCTACACATGAAAAGGGCCAAAAAAAGAGGAGGATGCTAGCGTGAGTTACGTGGTTGCAGGGGATAAAATATATGATAGCAATGAAATTCTAAGAGATATCAAGGAGGCTATTAGCTTTAAGAATATTAAGGATATCTCTGCAGGCTCAAAGAGAGAGGATACGCTAATATTTCATTTGCTTTTAGATGCTGAGGAGCTAAAAAAACAGCTGCTAGAAGAACTGGATACAACTGAGCTGGAGGATGAAGAGCTTGTTAGTGAGCTCTTAATATTAGCAGATGAGAGGGTCGCTCTTATAGAGGAATATATACCGGAGGATTTTATAAGCTATGGCTATTCATATCACTACGATGAAGGCAACAATGAAATTAAGGCAATATTTGTAGCTGTTGATGAAATAGTTGGCGAGCTTAGATTAAAGGATGTCTCAGAAAGAATATTAAGATCACTGGATTAAGTATATAACCAGGAATAGTACATATATATATTAAGTAGCCTGTATCTAAATAGACTAGATATAGGCTATAGCATTATATAGGAAGAATATCCTCGATTAACTTCAAAAATAAGGAAACAAACTGTTTGAAATTTTCTAAATTTTTTGATTTAATAATAATGAGGAGATTTTTTACAACTGAAAGGGGAGATTATAAATGGCAACACCTGTATTAGAAGCTATTGCCAGAGAAACAGCAGGGAAGAATCCAATGAGCAAGGAAAGAAAAATTGGTAATGTTCCGGCAATTCTTTACAGCAGGGGAAAAGAGACAGAAAAGGTTTTATTGAACAAGAAGGAACTAGAAAAGATACTAGCTCAGTATGGCACAAGCAGCAGATTAGGCTTAGACTACAATGGAGAGAGACATTATGCAGTGATAAAGGAAATCCAAAGAGATACCATTAAACAGCAGCTATTGCATGTAGATCTTCAAAAGCTAAATGATAATGAAAAGGTTAAGCTAGCCTTCCCTATTCATGTAAGTAATAGGGAAGCAGTTGAGTCTAGTAGCGAAATAGTTCAGCTTCGACTGTCTGAGGTTGAAATTTATACATATCCAAAGGATTTACCAGATAAAGTAGAAATTGATGCAAGAATACTCAAGGATAGGGATGCAATAACAGTAGGTGACCTTAATATTGCAGGTAATGAAAACATTGAAATATTAAGTGACAAGAGTACAATTGTAGCATCTCTAGTTTACACAACAAAAATATAATTGTTTAGCGAGGAATAACTTCCTCGCTTTTTAAATGTTAAGGAAATTATGCTTTAAATCTATTTCTTGGACTGGGTGCTTTCAAATACTTGAGTTGTATATTACTAATATTTCCATTAGAATTTTATTATGAAAAAGACAGAATATCTTAAATCCATAGA
>Ga0208243_1000971_pt1 | contig 11452 bp, 7 predicted proteins | sample Subbio2Aug_QV12A_FD_184826 | JGI IMG/M metagenome (GOLD analysis project Ga0208243, IMG submission 184826) | Serpentinite rock and fluid subsurface biosphere microbial communities from McLaughlin Reserve, California, USA - CR12Aug_QV12A (SPAdes) | ecosystem: Environmental > Terrestrial > Deep...
ATGGCGCCGACCGACTGGAAGATCGTCTTCGTGCCGTCGCGGGCCGTCACCTCCCACCGGTTCTGCGCGTCGTCGAAGCGGATGCGCTGATGGCTCTCCACCTCGGTCGAATGGGTTCCGCCGACACCCGCCTGACAGGACGGGCTGGTCGTGCCCTGCGGCTGCGCCGCGCAGGCGACGAGCTGCACGCCGTTGAGGTAGTGGACGTCCTCCGCCCCGTAGGACGGCACCCCGTTGCGCGGCCGGCCGCGCTCGATGACGGAGAAGCCCTCAAGCCCCCAGCCGAAGCCCAGCCAGCCCTGGTAGAGCCCGCTCGTCTTGGTCTTGCGCGACGAGTTGTAGGTGAGCGCGACGTCCGGCTGCAGCCCGCGGAACTCCGGCAACGGGATCGGCAGGCGGTAGTTCAGCGAGCCGTTGCCCTTGGCTTCGGGAAAGTTCGGTTCCGGCTTGGCATCCGGCGGCTGGATGCCGCCCGTCGGCGAGGAGGCGGCGGCCACCGCCATGCTCTCGGCCGCGGCGGGCGCGAGGACCTTCTCTTCCGCCTCCTCCTCGGCGACGGCGTCCTCCGCCGTCTCCTCCGTCGCCGCGTCCGCGGCTTCGGCGTCCTCGTCCCCGCCGAGCGGAGCGCCGGAATTGCCGAGACCGCCGGCGGCGTCGGGCGCCTTGCCGGGCGCGACGGCCCGCGCCGCACTGCCGAGACCGCCCGGCGCGCGCTCCGCAGGGGCCAGACCTTGGCCCGAGGCAATCACAACCTGAAGACAAAAGAATACTGCAGCGACAACAGCTTGCGAAAGCAGCCGCATGATCTTTCCCCGCCCGATACACCCCAGACGCGAGATTGATCCCGGCACCGGTCACAGTCAATCCGCCCAGGGTGCGATTTCTACACGATGCATATCGTCGGTTGTGGATAAGTCGGATCGAGCAGCTGGGCTTGCCTGGCGATCGAACGGACGCCCCTGCGAAGGCAGAACCGGCGACGCCGGGAAGGTTCAGCCGCAGTTCCGGCGGCGGGGCAGATGGCGGACCGCCGTATCGCGAGAGCGGCCGCTGCCATGCGCCCTTTCGTCAGGATGGGCTGCGGCGCCCTCTCTGCGGAGACACGAGATGGAAGGCGGCAGACCGACCGCCACTTTCCGCACCGTGTCGAGAACTTGGCAGCCTTCCCTTATGAGAGAACGGGTGGTGCCGCTTGCGTGACTCGAACACGCGACCCCATCATTACGAATGATGTGCTCTACCGACTGAGCTAAAGCGGCCCTCCGGGCGCATGCGTGGGCAGCGCCGGATCGTGTGCGCCTGATACCGGCATCGGGCGCAAAGTTCAAGCACCAAGCGCGACAAATCGGAACGCCCGGCCCGCCCGCACGAAGAAACGCCCTGCGCGCCCGCGCGGAGACAGGACCCGCGGCAGCGCGACACGGCCCCCCGAAATGCCTCCACGCGCCGGCCCGGCGCGGCCGCGCAGGCGCGGCCGCGCAGGCGCGGAGGCGTCGATGGGGCGGGATGTCGAGGCGTCCCGTCCGGCTCCAGGGGCCCGCCGGCGCGCGGCGGCTGGGGGGGTGCCGTCCCGCCCTCCCGTCCGCGACGCCGCACCGCGGAATATTCGGCCGCTTGGCGATGGACTCTTTCCGGCGCTTCGGTAATCTCGCCACGACCTGACTGCGCGTCGTCGGCGCAGACCCATCCAAGAGACAGGCACAGGAGGAGATCGATGTCTGACGTGAAAATGGTCGTGAATGGCCGAGCGGTGACCGGCACCGTGGAAGACCGGACCCTGCTGGTGCATTTCCTGCGCGAGAACCTCGGCCTCACCGGCACCCATGTCGGCTGCGACACCTCGCAGTGCGGCGCCTGCGTGGTGCATCTCGACGGCAAGGCGGTGAAGAGCTGCTCGATCCTCGCCGTCCAGGCCTCCGGCTCGGAGGTGGTCACCATCGAGGGCCTGGCGAACGGCGCCGACCTGCATCCCGTGCAGGCGGCCTTCCGCGAGCATCACGGCCTGCAGTGCGGCTTCTGCACGCCGGGCATGATCATGGCCGCCACCGACATGATCGCCCGCCACCCGGAGGGCCTCGACGAGAAGACCGTGCGCGCCGAGCTCGAGGGCAACATCTGCCGCTGCACCGGCTATCACAACATCGTCAAGGCGATCCTGGCGGCGTCGGCTGCGATGGCGGCGGGCGCGGGCGCAAAGGCGGCTTGAGAGGGAAGCCGGTCGTCATGCGAGGGGCGTAGAGACCGCGGCAGACGGCCGGCGACCGCAGTCCGAGGATTTACCAGACATCACTCCCGGGAGGAGAACGAGAATGGGCATGGAAGGCATCGGCGCACGGGTCGTGCGCAAGGAGGACAAGCGCTTCATCACCGGCGCGGGCCGCTACGTCGACGACATGGTTGTCCCCGGCATGAAGCACGCGGCATTCGTGCGCAGCCCGCACGCGCATGCCGAAATCGAAAGCGTCGACGTCTCGGCCGCCAGGGCGATGCCGGGCGTCATCGGCGTGCTGACCGGACGCGAGATCAAGGCCGACGGCATCGGCAACCTGATCTGCGGCTGGATGATCCACTCCAGGGACGGCACGCCCATGAAGATGGGTGCCTGGTCGCCGATGGCCACCGACCGGGTGCGCTTCGTCGGCGAGGCGGTGGCGATCGTCGTCGCCGAGACCAAGGGACAGGCGCGCGACGCCGCCGAGGCCGTGGCGGTCACCTATCGCGAACTGCCCGCCGTCACCGACGCGGTGGCCGCGCTGCAGGACGGCGCCCCGCAGCTGCATCCGGAAGCCGAGAAGAACCTGATCTACGACTGGGACATCGGCGATGCGGGCGCCGTCGACAAGGCGCTGGCCTCGGCCGCCCACGTCACCACCATGCACCTCGTCAACAACCGCCTCGTGCCCAACGCCATGGAGCCGCGCGCCGCGCTCGGCCACTACGACAAGGCCGAGGACCACTACACCTGCTGGACGACCTCGCAGAACCCGCATGTCGCCCGCGTGGTGATGAGCGCCTTCTACAACGTCGCGCCCGAGAACAAGCTGCGCGTCATCGCGCCCGACGTCGGCGGCGGCTTCGGCTCCAAGATCTTCATCTATCCCGAGGAGATCGTCTGCCTGTGGGCGTCGAAGAAGACCGGCGTGCCGGTCAAGTGGGTGGCCGACCGCACCGAGAGCTTCCTCACCGACGCGCATGGCCGCGACCACGTCACCGAGGTCAAGCTCGCCTTCGACGCCTCCAACCGCATGACGGCGATGAAGGTCGCGACGGTCGCCAATCTCGGCGGCTACATGTCGCTGTTCTCGTCGTCGGTGCCGACCTACCTCTACGCCACGCTGCTGTCGGGCCAGTACGCCATCCCGGCGATCCACTGCAACGTCAAGGCGGTCTACACCAACACCGCCCCCGTCGACGCCTATCGCGGCGCCGGCCGGCCGGAAGCCACCTATGTGGTGGAGCGCGTGGTGGAGACGGCGGCGCGCGAGCTGGGCGTCAGCCCGGCCGAGCTTCGCCGGCAGAACTTCATCACCCAGTTCCCGCACCAGACGCCGGTGATCATGGCCTATGACGCGGGCGACTACGCGGCCTCGCTCGACGCGGCCATGCAGGCTGCCGACCATGCCGGCTTCCCGGCCCGCAAGGCCGAGGCGGCAAGCCGCGGAAAGCTGCGCGGCATGGGCATGAGCTGCTACATCGAGGCCTGCGGCATCGCGCCCAGCCAGGCGGTCGGCTCGCTCGGCGCCGGCGTCGGCCTGTGGGAATCGGCCGAGGTGCGCGTCAACATGGCCGGCACCATCGAGGTGCTGACCGGCTCGCACAGCCACGGCCAGGGCCACGAGACCACCTTCGCCCAGCTGGTCTCGCACCGGCTCGGCGTGCCGATGGAGCAGGTCTCCATCGTCCACGGCGACACCGACAAGGTGCAGATGGGCATGGGCACCTACGGCTCCCGCTCGGGCGCCGTCGGCATGTCGGCCATCGTCAAGGCGCTGGACAAGGTGGAGGCCAAGGCCAAGAAGATCGCCGCGCACCTGCTGGAGGCCGACGAGGCCGACATCGTCATCGAGAACGGCGCCCTCAAGGTCGCCGGCACCGACAAGGCGCTGCCCTGGTTCCAGATGGCGCTTGCCGCCTATGCCGCGCACAACCTGCCGGCCGGCATGGAGCCCGGCCTCAAGGAGGGCGCCTTCTACGACCCGACGAACTTCACCTTCCCGGCCGGCTGCTACATCTGCGAGGTCGAGGTCGACCCCGAGACCGGCACCACCGAGATCGTCCAGTTCGTCGCCGCCGACGATTTCGGCAACATCATCAACCCGATGATCGTCGAGGGCCAGGTCCATGGCGGCATCGCCCAGGGCGTCGGCCAGGCGCTGCTGGAGGGATGTCACTACGATCCCGCGACGGGCCAGCTGATCACCGCGAGCTACATGGACTACACCATGCCGCGCGCGGGCGACCTGCCGTCCTTCACCGTGTCGACCACCAACACCCCCTGCCCTGGCAATCCCCTCGGCATCAAGGGCTGCGGCGAGGCCGGCGCGATCGGGTCGCCGCCGGCGGTGATCAACGCCATCACCGACGCGATCGGCAACAACGACCTCACCATGCCGGCGACGCCGCAGAAGGTGTGGGCGGCGATCCGCGCCGGCACGCGGCACTGAACCAGGCACCGAAGAGACGAACGACAACCAGGATGGGGTGAAAGCGCAGCGGCAGGATCGGGGAAGGCGGCCGGCAGCGGCCGGAGCGCCTTCCCTCCCCGCCCCGCCACCCGGAAGGAGACGAGACCATGTATTCCGTGAACTATCACCGCGCCGCCTCGGTGGAGGATGCCGCGAGCCTGCTCGCCGCCAATGGCGAGGCCAAGCTGGTGTCGGGCGGCATGACGCTGATCCCGGCCATGAAGACGCGGCTGGCCGCACCCAGCGACCTGATCGACCTGCGCCACGTCGCCTCGCTGAAGGGCATCGCCGTCACGGGCTCGACCGTGACGATCGGCGCCGGCACGACCCATGCCGAGGTGGCCAAGAGCCACGAACTCGCCGCCGTCTGTCCCGCCCTGGCCAAGCTCGCCGGCGGCATCGGCGATCCGCACGTGCGCCATCTCGGCACCATCGGCGGATCTGTCGCCAACAACGATCCGGCCGCCGACTATCCGGCCGCGCTGCTCGCGCTGGGCGCCACGGTCGTGACCAACACGCGCGAGATCGCGGCGGAAGACTTCTTCACCGGCCTGTTCGAGACCGCGCTCGGCGACGGCGAGATCGTCACCGCCGTTCGGTTCACCGCACCGGAGAAGGCCGCCTACCAGAAGTTCCGCAACCCGGCCTCGCGCTATGCCATGGCCGGCGTCTTCGTCGCGAAGGGCGCCGGCGGCGTCAGGGTGGCGGTGACGGGTGCGGGCGACAACGGGGTTTTCTGTTCGGCCGAGATCGAGGCGGCGCTGTCGTCGAACTTCGACCCCTCGGCGCTGGACGGGCTGACGCTCCCGGCCGACGGCATGATGTCCGACATCCACGCCTCGGCCGACTACCGCGCCAATCTCGTCGTGGTGATGGCCAGGCGCGCCGTGGCCGCCGCCCGCGGCTGATCCGCGCCAGGCGTCGTTTCCGGGCATCGTGACCGGCGGGAGGCCCCCTGCGGGGCCTTTCGCTTTTTCGGGGCCGCCGGCCCGCCGCCCGCGCTGCCGGCGGCCGCATGCGCCTGCACCGCGCGCCGCGGAACGGCCGCATCCGGCGATCGTTCAATTTGCACCGATCGGCTTCACCGCCCCGCAACGCGACCCATGCTAGGGCGATCCCATTGGGGGAGAATTGTCGCTGTTTGCGGCAAAGGCATGATGCCGCTTCGTCCCCGGCCGGTCGAACCGGCAGTGCGTTCCTCGACAGCGATATCCGCGACCGCGGCAGGACATGATCCTGCCGGCGATCACGCCCGGTCGCGCACCATGGGGGCATTCCGAATGAAGACCTTGCTTGCAGGCTGCGCGATCGCGCTGCTTTCGCTGACCACCGCGTTCGCCGGTCCTCTCGGCCAGCCGGCTGGCGAGACCGTTCTGACCATCACCGGCGACATCGCTCACAGCAACGGCGACGGCGTCGCCGCGTTCGATCTGGCCATGCTCGACGCGCTGGAGCGCCGCAGCGCGTCGATGGAGACGCCGTGGACCGAAGGCAGCACCGCCTTCGAGGGTCCGCTGCTCAAGGCCGTGCTCGACGCTGCCGGCGCGCAGGGCAGGACGCTGATCGTCAAGGCGCTGAACGACTACTCCGCCGAAGTGCCGATCGAGGACGCGACCGACTTCCCCACCATGCTGGCGATCCGCATGAACGGCGAGGAGATGTCGGTGCGCGACAAGGGTCCGCTCTTCATGATCTACCCGTTCGACAAGCACCCCGAACTCTACAACGAGAAGTACTTCTCGCGTTCGGTCTGGCAGATCAAGGAAATCGAGGTCGTCGATTGAAAGCCGACTTCGCAGCCAGCCGAGAGGCCGTCCGCAAGGCCGGCAGGACGACCAGGTACCTGATCGCCCTGTCGGTCGGGCTGATGCTGGCGCTCGCAGGGGCCTTCCTGCACCTGTCGTCGAGGCAGAACTCGCTCCAGGACTCCATCCGCGAGGATGCGCTCTGGGCGGTCTATCAGCTCGACCGGGAAGCCCGCACGCTGTCGGAGAGGCTGCACGGCGTCTCGGAGACCGCCGACGGACCGACGCTGAAGAGCCTGACCACCCGCTACGACATCCTCTACTCGCGGCTGTCGATCCTCGACAACGGCCAGTACGCGCCGCATTTCGTCGCCAGCGAGCGCATCGGTCGCCGGCGCGACCAGGTGCGGGAGATCGTGCTCGGCCTCGAACCCATCTTCAACGACATCGCCCGGGGCGGCCTCCTGTCTGCGGACGCGCTCGCGTCGCTGCGCGCGAAGCTGCCGGAGCTTCTGCAGTACACGAACGACCTCCTGACCTTCACCAACACCACGGTATCGACCGCCCGCGCGGATTCCCGCGACTTCGTTATGCGCCTGCAGAACATCTCCGCCGCCTTCGTCGTGGCATTGATGCTGACCATCGGGCTCCTCGTCCTCAACCTGAAACGGCAGCTCTCGGTGATGCGCCGGGCCTCCGAGCATCTCGAGAGGATGACGGAGAACCTGTCCGAGGCCTACGAGGCCGCCGAAGCCGGCAACCGCGCCAAGTCGCAGTTCATGGCCACCGTCGGCCACGAGATCCGCACGCCGCTGAATGCGATCCTGGGCATGGCCGAACTGATGTCGCGCACCGCGCTGTCGGCGGAGAACCGCGAGAACGTGCGGGTGATCACCAGCTCCGGCACCGCCCTGCTCGAGGTCATCAACGAGATCCTGGATTTCGCCAAGCTCGAGCACGGCGAGCAGCCGGCGGAGAACCTGCCTTTCGACGCGCGCGCGCTGGTGAGGGATTCGCTGCGCATCATGGAAGGCCGCGCCCGCGAACAGGGCGACAGGCTTACCTGCTCCTGCGGAATCGAAGGCGAAAGCTGGTATTACGGCGATCCGACCCAGCTGCGCCGCGTGGTGCTGAACCTGGTCAGCAATGCCGTCAAGTTCACGGAGAACGGCACCATCCACGTCAAGGCAGCCGACACGGTCGGCGCCGACGGTCGCCCGCGCCTGCGCTTCGAGGTCTCCGATACCGGCATCGGCATCCCCGAGGATGCCCTCCACCGCCTGTTCAACGCGTTCAGTCAGGTCGACGGCACCATCAGCCGGCGCTATGGCGGGACCGGTCTCGGGCTGGCGATCTGCAAGCGCATCGTCGAAAGCCTCGGCGGCGAGATCGGCGTGGAGAGCGCGCCCGGCCGCGGCAGCCTGTTCTGGTTCGAGGTTCCGGCCGAGCGCGCGCCGCCACAGGCAGCCCCGGCCGAACAGCCGGCGACCTTGCCGCCGCCGCGCCTCGACATCCTGCTCGTCGAGGACAACGAGGTGAACAGGCAGGTCGCGACCAGGTTCCTCGAGCGCCTGGGACAGACGGTGACGGTCGCCGTCGACGGTGCCGAAGCGGTGGCGATGGCGAAGGACCATCTCTACGACCTGATCCTGATGGACATGCAGATGCCGGTGATGGACGGCATCGCAGCCACCCGCGAGATCCGCAGGCTCGGCGGCATCCTGGGCCGCGTGCCGATCGTGGCGATGACGGCGAACGCTTCCGACACCGACCGCAAGCTCTGCATGGAAGTCGGCATGAACGGTTTCGAAGCCAAGCCGATCGGCTCGGCGCGGCTGGCCGCCCTGCTCGCCGAACATGGCGGCCCGGCCGCCTCCGCGAATGGCGCATCGCGGGAACGTCCGGTCGAGCCGCCGCCGCCGTTGGCTGCAGCGACGATCCACGCCGCACCGGCGGCGGGCAGCATGCGCGACGAAGGCCGCCACGCGGAGCTGGTGGACGCGATCGGCGAGGACGGCTTCGAGCAGCTGCTCGGCGTCTTCTTCGACGATGCGACCGCGCTGCTGTCGGACCTGCACCGCGCGATGGGCTCCCACGACCACGAGCTTCTGGACCGGTCACTGCACTCGCTGAAGGGCTCGGCGTCCAATCTCGGCTTCACGCAGGTCGCGGAGCTCGCCGAAAGCCTGCGCTCGACGCGTCTCGACGACGCCGCGCTCGCGCGGGTGGCGACCGAGATCGCCAGGCTGAACGATCATCAGAGCCGACGGGCGGCCTAGGAGTAGGACATGCGACTGAACGTCCTGATCGTGGAAGACAACCGCTCGAACCTGATGCTGATGGAGATGCTCGTCCGCCAGATCGGGGACTGTGGCGTCCTGTCCTATTCCGATCCGGCAAGGCTGCTGGCCGACCTTCCGGGCATCGGTTTCGACATCGCGCTCGTCGACTACCAGATGCCCGGCATGAACGGGATCGAGCTGATCGCCGCCATCCGCGCCGATCGCCGCTTCGCCGAGAAGCCGATCGTCATGATCACCGCCGACGACGGTGCCGACCTGCGGCTGCGCGCCATCAGGGCCGGCGCAGTCGAGTTTCTCGCCAAACCCCTCGAACCGGTCGAGTTCAAGGCCCGCCTGACCAACCTCGCGCGGCTCTGCGAGGTGCAGCTGAAGCTCGCCGACCAGGCCGAATGGCTGCGCAGCGAGGTGGAGAAGGCGACGCTCGAACTGCGCCGCCGCGAGGAGGAGATCATCAACCGGCTGACGCTGGCCGCCGGCTACAAGGACCAGGAGACCGCCGACCATACGCTGCGCATGGCGCGCTATTCGGCCCTCATCGCCAGGGAACTCGGCCTGTCCGACGCGTTCTGCCGCGACATTCAGCTCGCCGCCCCGATGCACGACATCGGCAAGGTCGGCATCCGTGACGACGTGCTCCTGAAGCAGGGCAGCCTCACCCCGGCGGAACGCGCGCATGTCGACACGCATACGAGCATCGGCGCCGCGATCCTCGAGGGCTCGTCCTGCGACCTGCTCCAGCTCGCCGCGACCATCGCCGTGTCCCATCACGAGCACTGGGACGGAACGGGCTATCCGAAAGGGCTGGCGGGCGAGGACATTCCGCTCGTCGGCCGCATCGCCGCCGTCGCGGACGTGTTCGACGCCCTCACCTCGACGCGCGCCTACAAGGGCGCCTGGACGGTGGACCGCGCCTTCCAGCACCTGCGCGAACAGGCGGGCCGCCACTTCGATCCCGGATGCGTGGCGGCCTTCGAGCGGTGCCGCGACGGCGTTCTGGCGGTCATGCGCGAGTTTCCCGATCACGGCGCAGCCCGGCGCCGGGTCGCCTGACCGGCGCCGGGCGGCTTCTGCCGCCGTCGCGGCAACCCGGATCAGGCGCAGAGACGCCGCTTCGCCGCCTCGTATTCGCCGGCGAGCCGCTCCACGAGCGCGGCCGCGGGGACCACTTCGTCGATGACGCCGATCCCCTGGCCGCAGCCCCAGATGTGCTTCCACGCCTTGGTCGCGGAGCTGCCGAAGTTCATCTTCGACGGATCGGAGACGGGCAGGTTGTCCGGGTCGAGCCCCTGCGCGGCGATCGACCCCTTCAGGTAGTTGCCGTGCACGCCGGTGAAGAGGTTGGAATAGACGATGTCGGCCGCCTTCGATTCGACGATCATCGCCTTGTAGGCGTCCTCCGCCCGCGCCTCGGCGGTGGCGATGAACGGCGAGCCGATATAGGCGAGGTCGGCGCCCATCGCCTGGGCGGCGAGGATGGCGCCGCCATTGGCGATCGACCCGGACAGCAGCAGCGGCCCGTCGAACCAGCGCCGGATCTCCTGCACCAGCGCGAAGGGCGACAGCGTTCCGGCATGGCCGCCGGCCCCTGCCGCGACCGCGATCAGCCCGTCGGCACCCTTCTCGATCGCCTTGCGGGCGTGGCGGTCGTGGATGATGTCGTGCAGCACGATGCCGCCGTAGGAATGCACCGCCTGGTTGACCTCCTCGACCGCACCGAGTGACGTGATCACCACGGGCACCTTGTACTTCACGCACATCTCGAGATCGTGCTGCAGGCGCGTGTTGGATTTGTGCACGATCTGGTTGACGGCGAAGGGCGCGGCCGGACGCTGCGGATCGGCCGCGTCGTGGGCGGCGAGCGCTTCCGTGATCTCTGCCAGCCATTCGTCGAGCTGCGCCTCGGGCCGGGCGTTCAGCGCCGGAAACGATCCGACGACCCCGGCCTTGCACTGCGCCAGCACCAGCGGCGGGTGCGAGATGATGAAGAGCGGCGACCCGACCACCGGGATGCGCAGGTTCTTCTTCAGGATGTCCGGTACGGCCATGGTTTCGCTCACTCCCGCGGGGTTTGACGTTCGCGTAAACGTCAATACAAGCAGATATCCGTCGGGGCAAGCGGACCCGGCTTCCCCTCTGCGGCGGCCCGGGACCGGGAAGGCCGACGCGGGTTTCTTGGGACGGCGGGTGTCACGCGCCGATGCGATGTTGATTGCAACCGTTGGGGCGGTTAACCATTCGCGACGCGGCATATGAGGTACTGCAGTTGAATCCGATCGAAAAGACGATCCGGAGCGCCCTGGAGCGAGGCGACGCCGATGACCGCGCCTATCGCGAAAAGGTCTACCGTTCCGTCTTCGCGGCGCTGGAGAAGAGCATCGCGGCAAATCCCGATCTCACCGACGAAACCGTCGAGCATCGGCGGGAGATGCTGAAGGCGAGCATCCGCACGATCGAGCAGGAGTTCGTGCCGGCTTTCGAGCCGGGGGAGACGGCCGATTCCGGGGAACCGCTTGATCCGGAGGAACCGCTCGAGCCAGAGGCGCCGGTCGAGCCTGAGCCGCCGGTGGAGGCGCCCTTCGAGATACCGGCTATGCCGGACCATCCCATGGAGCCGTTTCCGCGCGCGCCGTCGCGCGGCAGCGAGCAGCGGTCCTCCTGGGCCGCCGCCTCCAGCCGCTACTACGGAGGAGAGCGTCCGGCAGCTGCCTCCTCCGGACGG
>Ga0208243_1000972_pt1 | contig 11438 bp, 9 predicted proteins | sample Subbio2Aug_QV12A_FD_184826 | JGI IMG/M metagenome (GOLD analysis project Ga0208243, IMG submission 184826) | Serpentinite rock and fluid subsurface biosphere microbial communities from McLaughlin Reserve, California, USA - CR12Aug_QV12A (SPAdes) | ecosystem: Environmental > Terrestrial > Deep...
CCTTCAGGCCATACTTATCAAGCCACTGCTTTTCAAGCTCAATTATACCTAAAGCAGTTTTAGGATAAAAAACATTATTATTTATTCTGTTTTGCGGCAGTATATTATTTAATTGCTGGTATAAAGCCTTTCCATTAGAGGTCTTATTAAATATAAATTCCAGCCAATAGCCCGGAATCCTATTAAAGCTTTTCTTAAGCTTCAGGCTAGAAATGCCGGGTATGATAGGAGATACCATTTCATTGTCCTTTATAACCATTTTCTCCAATTTAAACTGTGCTTCTATAAAATCTAGTCTCTCAAGATTGCTGGAGAAAAAAACATTTAGCTTCATTTTAAATACTTCCTTTCGGGGGTTAATAACTTTATAATCTATTTTACTATAACATATAAATATTGTTAATCATATATCTCAAGAGCAAATACAATTTGAAAAGGATTACTTTTTGGACATAAAAAAGCACCCATATCATATGGATACTTTTGACTTTTGAAAAAAATAGCAGTACAGCCTACAAACCCCAATTTTTAAAACCTAAGTAAATGATTAGCTTAGTTACAATAAAAAGAGCGTAGGTTAAACCATTAATTATTTCCAATTGTTTGAAGGTAGTGAAATTCATTATTGAATATTAACCAGCTGTATTTCTAATTCCCCATCCTTTAAAGCATAGGCCGCCAGCATTTTGCTTTTTTCTAAGTATTGTAGCTTCAATAAGGGATGCTTGCTTTTAATTATTGCCTTAGAATCAAAGCCTTCAATTTTGTATAGTGAATTACCCTTTTTATAAACAATTCTGCCCTTTATGATTTTATATATGGTCTCCTCAAAGCTATCCTGCTTTTGGTAGCCTACAGGTGTAATTCCATCTATAACAATTGCTCCCTTTCCACTTAGGTCTACTAGCTTCAATTCTTTGTTTTCAGCATCTCTATTTAACACATATATAACATTATTATCAATTACCTGAATATCAGAAATTCCACTATAGTTACCTAGCTTCAGCCCCTCCTCCTCTGATAAGGAAACAATATTTCTGTTCTTTAGCTGATACAGATGAATATCTAAAAGCTTATCGATACCAGTAGTAAATATTATACCAGTATCCTCCTGAGCCCATATTGGAGCTCCTATTATTTTGGTGGGCTCCTTAAATTCAGTAAAGTAGGTTATTTTCTTGGTTTTACGATTGAAAAGGGCTATCTTATCGGAAATTACCTCCTCTACTCCATCAAGCACAAGCCTTTTTTCAGGTTCCTTACTATTTCTATAAAGGAATGCAATATAATGATCTCCATGGCTCCATACTGGGGCTATACCGTATATAGTGTCGTGAAGCAGCTTACCACTATCAGCCCCATAGCTTTTGAAGCCAATAATGCCATTTTCATTTTCAAGCTTGATTGTCAAGTAACCGGCTAAAGGCGAAAAAAGTAGCTTTTCAGCCTTATCCAGCTTAAGCCCTTCAAGATTGCTTTCCTGCATTTTAACTGTTTTTTCACTAATTATATTGTAGGTAACTAAGGTATCATTACTTATAAAGGCTACCTTAGTTCTGTCAGGACTGATTGCAATTACACTACTGTATTTCGACGAAAGCTTACCGATTAGCTTATCTGAATTGTTTATACGATGATATATAGCAAAGGCGTCCCCTTCTATAACCTTTATTAATTCACCCTTAGCCATTCCTATGGTGTCCTGAGCATTGCTAATTAATGAAGCCTTAACTGTCATATTATCCGGTGCTGCTACTGCTGAAAGAGAGCTTAAATCTAGCTTTATGACTCCAGTTGAATTATTATGCCTAAGCAAGATTGCATTGTTCTCCTCTGACAACCAAGCCTCTTCAGTTTTAATATTTGTTTTTATTACATAGGATTGATTTTCATCCACAGGCTCAATAGTGATCTCAACTGCATCTGATACCGCTTGCTGAGGCTCCTCTACACCCTGTTCTTCATGGGCAATGGTTTTTTCAAGGGCTTTATAATCATTCCCACATGCCGATAAAACAATTATGCATAATAATACTAGCACTTGTATACTCTTTCTATAAATCATCTTCATCCTCCAAAGCTTTATTTATACTGGCTTATTTCAATGAAAGCATATTACACTAGCAAGTTTTACCAATATTTCATGAAATAATACATAAGTGAATAATTCCATAGGTATCCAATACTTCTATAATTTTCTTCATATATTAGCATTTTCCTTTTTTATTTGATAAAGCACTTTAATTTTACCTTGAAATTCTATAAAATCTAATTATAAAACACTATAGGGAGGCTAATATGAAGAGTATATTTAAAAAAGCAAAGCTATGTATATTAATAACTATCCTACTGCTTACAGCCTGTTGGTCTCAAATTCAGCTTACGGGCTTGTCAGTTCATGTTTTAGATGTTGATCAGGCTGATAGCATCCTAATAATTACTCCTAATCAAAAAACAGTACTTATAGATGCCGGAGAGGCAACCCACGGGCAAGAGGTGGTAAAATATTTAAAAAGGTATGGAATAGATAAAATAGATATTTTGGTAGGAACCCATCCCCACTCCGACCACATAGGTGGTCTTCCGGAGGTTATAAGACAATTTGAGATTGGGGCCTTTTATATGCCGCCTAAGCTACACACAACAGCCACCTTTGAAAAGGTGCTTATGGCGGCAGATAACAAAGGGTTAAGAATAACCACTGCTAAGAGGGGAATCGATATTGCTCTTGATGAGGATATAAGTCTTAGCTTTCTATCACCCATCAGTGATGCTTATGATAATTTAAATAACTGGAGTGCTGTTATACGCTTACAATACAAGAGGAAGGTTTTTCTGTTTACAGGGGATGCAGAGGGTCTTTTAGAGGAGGAGCTAATCAAAAACACTGAAGCAGATTATTTGAAGGCAAATTTTTTAAAGGTTCCCCATCATGGTAGCAAAACCTCCTCTACAGAGGGCTTTTTAGCTGCGGTAGCTCCCGAGGTGGCAGTTATATCCCTAGGAAGGGGCAATACCTATGGCTTCCCTCATAAGGAGGTCATGGAGCGCTACGAGAAAAGAAATATCCTACTATATAGAACCGATCAACAGGGAACTATCGTAATCGAAAGCGACGGCTTTGAGATTTGGTCTAGCCAGAAGCCTGTTAATTACAAGTAATTTACCTTAATTTAAATAAATACTCCTCAAAGACCTTTATGGCCCAATCCCTTCCTAGGTAACGTTGTGTAGCCTTAAAGCCATAGTCCTCCCTATAGAAGGCCTCTTTAAAATCTCTAACCCAGTTATCAAATTGCTCCCTTTCTTCCTTGGTATTCTCATTGTCTATATTTTCAGCTAGGGCCATGTACCAGCTCTTAAATAAATCCGCAATTGCCTTATAGGCCTCCTCAACGGCGGTGGTTCTTACTAGTCCATTGAAGGTGTTTGGTATCACTTGATTTTTAATAAATTCCTGTGGCTTAAAGCCAGTCAGAAGCATATCAATATATTCTGTCTCCTTTTCCAGCAGCTCACCAATCCCTGCCATTGACATAGCCTCTTCCGGCATATTGAAGGGAAAATGAACTAAAGCTAAAACCCTGTCGGCAGCGATTATCACTTGATACATAAACAAAGGAAATACTACTCCCACCCTTGGATATGCAATTCCAAAGTCATAATGATAAAAGCTTAAGCCCTTAACCGATAGGTTGGAAAAGCTACTAAGTCCTTCACCCCTATAGACCCTTAGGCTCCCTTTAGAAAAAAATCGCTTTGTAGCCTCAAGTCCTCCATCTATCTGTAGCTTTTGTAAAAAATCCAGCTTGTCAAAATAATCTACTATAGGACGTGCAGGTAGCTTCATTACTTTCTCCTCCTCTTATTAACAAAATCAGTGATTTTCTTCTGTTCCTCCAGGCTCAAATCATATATCTTAAAAATCAGTCTATCGATTTCTTCCTGCAGCAGTCTGTAGTCATCGCCTACCCTGATGCCTTTCAATATTTCCTCCACCAGCAGCTCCAGCTCCATCCTGCCTTTGATATCAGCTATAGCTATAGGTATTGCCTTCAAGGGTGTTGTATACAGCTCTAAATAATCACCCTTTCTCTTGCCCCTATAATATAGCCAAAAATATACAATGGAGGAATTTAAGATGCCCAACAAGTATTTCAGGCTTACCCCTTCAGCTCTCCTGCTGATAAAATATACATCTGCGCTGGCGTACCAATCCTCCTTTGAATATCCAAACACATTATCCAAAGCCCTTTGGGGGGCTAATATTTTTTCCTCCTGAAATATTCTTTGGCTTCTAGGCCACTGTAATGCATACCAGCTTATGGAGCCCTGCTTAACCTCACGTCTTCCTTCAAGTATTTTTCTAAAGGGACTTAAATGCTGCTGCAATAGAGGATAATCCTCAATATTCTCAATATTATTATCCGTCAGATATAATATATAGAGCTCAGGTGATGCCTTTGCTGAATATTTACAAACGTTGCTATTTTTATAAAAGGGCTTTAAGAATTTTCGGTATTCATCACTAAAAAAGCCCTTCCTCCTGGCTGCTTCCTCAGTTAGAACGAAAATACCATTGCCCACCGCTATATCCTCTTTGATTTTCCTTTTCAACAGCTCTGTAAGTCGATCTGCACCACTTACAATACCTTGATTTACATTACATAATTCTCCTAAAGAGGCTGTTGCTTTTTTAAGCAGCTTCTCCACAATCAAGCCATGTCCACCTTCATTTTGAATTAGTATTTGTCCAGAATAATCATACAGCAGGTGCTGGTCTGAGATATTACTGGTTACTGCCCCTGTATGGGACTTTTCCTTGTATAATACAGCTTCAATTTCCTCCTGGCTAAGCCTTCCTTTTTCAAAGGCAATTAATTCACCCGCCACCTGTCTAAAAGTCTCCTTCATAGCAATAAAAATCATATTATGCTGACCCTTAGCATCCTGAAAAATGTTTACATCATTGAAGTTAACTATAGCTTTAAAGCTGAAATTCTCCCTCATAAAGCCTCTAAGCTTAGCAGCTCCATCGGCGGTAACAAAATAATTTGTGGTTATATAGCCTAATATACCACCCTTCTTTAAAAGCTCTGTAGCCTTGTAAATAAAATAATAGAAGTAGTCCATTTTACTTTCATAGTATTTACTCCCAAAGGGGGTAGCCTTAAGCCAATTAAAAAATTCCTTATTGCCTCGTTCCCCTAGGTAGGGTGGATTTCCAATTACTATATCATAGGAGCCCTGAAGCTCTGTACCCTCTAATAGTAGTGCGTTTCCTTCAGCTATATTCATCGGCGAATCCAATAGCTCCTTCATCTCTGGAGTATATAGCTCCATGAGCATAAGTATTCTGCTTAACTGAACAGTTGAAGCCTGAAGGTCTATTCCATATAGATTGTCCTTAATAATAGTGCTTTTTATTATATAATCCTCTTGAGCCTCTCCAAGTGCAGCTAAAGCAGCTTTTTTCAATTTCCACAGAATATTTAAGGCACTTCTTAAGAAAACCCCTCCACCACAGGCTATATCAATTATTTTTATCTCTGCTATTATATCAATTATCTCCTGAGCTTCATCTGCGCTTATTTCAATCTGATCCCTCCTTAGACGTGAGGCTTCTATAGTTATATTTGACCTTCTCCTTATAAAGGCTTCAAGGCTACTGAAGGTTATGAATTCTACAATATATTCAGGGGTATAGTAGCTTCCAGTTTTGCACCTTACCTCCTTCTGAAGAAGATTTTCATATATAGATTCCAGCTCCTTAATTGAAATAATTTCCTTATCCTTTGCCACTGTTGAAAAAAATGAATATCCTTTGAGTATATTATTTTCTAGCATTTCGTATAGTTCCTGTGGAATTATATTGGATAAGGCTATTAGCTCCTTAAAGGTGTTATTATTTTTCATTGCAGCAAGAAAAACCTCACGATAGCCTTTATCATCTCTACCTTCCAGCTGTGGATAGCTTAGTAGATTAAGATAAATCCACAATAGACGATTGATGGTGTGGTCAATATTCATTTTCGCCATTGTCTCTATAATAGCCTGGCATTCCTTTAAAAATCCCTTCATAAAGCTTCACCCTCTTATAATTATATTTCCTTATATTTGCAAAAAAACAGGTGAAGGGTTAACTTCACCTGTTTTCAATCACATTTTTGGGCATTCATATGATTGAAACAACCATTTTATAATGTTGTTATTTACTTATTCTACAAAGCTAATAAAAATCCTTCTATTTTTATAAGAAAAAGATACCGATATTATTAGATATAAGAGTCCTAAAGGAGGAAGTCCCTTGAGAAAAATTTCTTCTGTAAATAGAGATAGAATCTCCACCATGCATGTAGATAGAAGGGTTATAATAAACAGAATTTCAAATGTTGACAGGGTTGATGCCATTAAGCCTGTTAAGAATAACGTCTCACAGTCCAACGAAAACTATCTGTTTTATAGTGGAAGCTTTTATGATCAGCTCAAGGAGCTAAAGGACCACTATAAAATGTTTTACCTTAATCAACAGGAGCTGGAGACCACCTTAAAAAGATTTAACCAGCATACTGAGGCTGATGAATCCATCAGGGAGCTAATATTACTAATTGAGGAATTAGTTGCTAAATATAATCTCGCAATTATTAGCTTAAGAAGCTTTGAGGATAAAATCGGCAGCCATTATACTGTTAATATAGAAAAAATCCTAAGCGAATATCAGATATCCTTAGGACGAATAGGAATAACCTTTTCAAAGGATCTAACCTTAATCTTTAATGCCAGCACGGCACAAAATAATCTGAGCTTCAATCCAGATTATATTCTGTTTTTACTTGACCCTAAAAATGGTCTGATAAGAAGGCTTTTTAATTTATTTCGAAGCGTTAAGGCAGATTATCCTAAGGGTAGCAGCAATTATCTCAATGATGATAATAAATCAAATTCAGTAATATCAGGCCTTCTGATGGATGAAAGGTGTTAATTATATAATATCGTCTATAGTTAAGCTTTCATCCTTTATAAATTGAAGAGTATCCCGAAAAAGCTCTGCCATCAGGTCCTTAACAAGCCCTCTATCCTCTTGAGTATTGCATTCTACCTCCAATATGTCCTTATTTATTACTAGCTCTGCTAATATCTCATTGTCTGACATAAAGTGAAATAGATCATCCTCCCCAGAAAATTTTATATAAGCTACATCAGCTAATTGTGCTCTAAATCTCCTGCTATCAGTAATACCATAGGTGCTTTGATAAACTGTTACGTCACCCTCTTCGTTTTTGTAGCCCAGCAATCCTTCTACAATAGTCAGCACCCTTGGGCTGTTTTTCTTGAGAAAGGTCTCATAGGTCAAATATTCCTCACGTTCTTTCAAAGCCTGAAATACCTCGATTATTTGACCAGTTAGCATTGTTTTAAAGTGGTAGGGTAAAATTATAGCATTTGACCCAATTATTCTGTTAAGCTTTTTTGAGATTCTAGCAAGGATTAGGCTATATAAGGCTATATCCTCTTCTAAAGAAGCTATATCAATAAAGGATTTTTCTCCTGTGAAAACATCCTTAATAAACGCCGTCTTATCCTTTAGCTTCGTAATTTCATATATACCAAAATACTCCCTATTACATTCCTTTAAATATTCCCTCTTGGTTTCAGACAATTTATCCTGGTTTTCACGTAGATAAGCTTCACCAAAGGTACCTCTGCCTTTTACTTTATAATCAAACAATACCCAATCAACAAATTGCTGTTGATTATACTCAATCTCCTTTAAAAAATCAAATTCCAGCTGTTGTATATCTTTTTTATTGCTATTATACACATATGTAAAAATTTCTTCAGTCAAAAACTCAATTCCCTTCATTGATACTGCCTCCTAGTTATTAATGATGATTCGTTGAAATAATACCATATTAACCAGCAAATGTAAATAAAGTATAGATATTTAAGTCTATACCAAAGGAGTCATTTTAATAACTTTAACACTTATAGGCTTCCATATTTTTCCCTGGTGCCAAAATATGAGTCATTAAGGCTTTTTTCAGTTGTCAAATGACTTATTTCAAGGTATGATATTATTTGACATCACAAAGCGGTATCAGAGGAGGATAAACTTGACTAAGGTAATTTCATTAGCTAATTTTGCAAGTAAAAAAAAGTCTAATAAATTGTCTCCCTTTAGTGATTTAATTTGGTTTACTGAATTGAGGGAAGGTATTAATTTATTGGCAGAAAAGGATCAGGAGCTTATATTTAAGAACATTAAGTATAATTACTATAACGAATATGTCCATTATGTTAGGACTCAAAGCCTAGAAAATAGCTATAGCTTTATTGACTACTTAAAAAAATCCTTGGATTTAAATAAGCCCTTCAAGGTATTTCACGGTGTAGATTTCACCGGTGAACAAAGCATGAGTCGTCTCTCAGTTAAGGATTGGAGAAATATTGCTGATATAATAGTAAGATTAAGCCTGTTATATTCCTTAAACCTATCTACAGATAAAATATGTCCCACTAGCTTAGCAGTTCAATATGATTGGGAGCTAGTTCAAATGGATGTTAAATACGAATAATATTTAAAAAACAATAGAGCTTATGCCCTATTGTTTTTTAGTTTTCTTTTGAAGTACGAGATTTTTTATTTGTATGTCAGCTGCTTTAGTAATATCCTTGAATTCTTTTATAAAGGTGGTTATCTCAGGAGGTTCATAATTACCCTTGAACCTTTCCTTTTTTACGTAGGCTTCGATAGTATTTCTTAAGAAGAAAACATCACTTTGCATCAGGGTATCACTTGCTAACAAAATAGGAAGATACCTTTCAACCTCGCTTTTACTAGGAACATCCTTAAAGCGCCCATACTTAGCAATTTCCTCATTTACATTAATGAAGAATTGAACAACTATTCCGTCATCATTTATTTTACTTTGATGTTCAACTAGATTCTTAAATAATCCATTAAACCATTTATATACACCAGATTGCATTTTAAAGGTAAATACAATATCTATAGAATAACTTAATCCGTTTTGAGCAACTAAGTGAGTCATGACACAACAACCTTTCTTTATTAAGCTTGTTTTATTATACCAAATAATAGGTTAAAAGTATTAAATACAGATTAATTTAATTCGTTTTTTACTTAACAATTTTTTACAATTAATTTTAATAATAGTGTTTTTCTATATTATTATCTGTATTATAAATTATTTTATTAAATAGCTCATATATTTCTATGAGGTGATTATTTATGAAGGCAATAAAAGCTGGTTTTTTGTTTTTTATAGTTCTATTAACCTTTTTTAGTACCTATAGCTTTTTTGAAAATAAAGAGGCCTTAACCACCTTTAAGCTATATACGTCTCCCAGCCTTCAAATAAGTAAGGATATAATTGAGGCTTACGAAGGAGGTGACGACTTAGCTAGAAAGGATGCAAAGGAGAAGCTCATACAGCGTACCTTAAGAAATCTAGATTACGATAAGTGGCTGGAATTTGAAGAATATATAGACCTACAGCTTCATAGAGGTCATATACTTCCAAATAATAATAGTCAGCTACTGGTGGTGTTGAATCTTTCAAAGGATCAATCAGTACTGGCTATCTATGATTTCATTAATGATGCTTATATATACAATACCAAAATCGAGGGATTAACCCCTATTGAAACAATTGAGTTTGTAAGCTTTGAGGCTGAAAATTATGACTATCTAATCATAAAGCAGGTAATTGATGAAGGGCTCGGAGCCTTCTTTTTCGAAAAATACATGGAGATTTACCTATATAACAATAGTAGCTTTCAAAGAGTATGGAATAAAACCTTATTTTACGAGGAGACCTATAAAGAAATATGGGTAAACCCCAATGCCAGTGAAACTCTTTGGAACAAAATTCAGGAGGAAACTCTAGTAGACTTTGTTAATGGAAATCCCTTAAGGATTAACACTGTTACCACCTTTAAAAAAATGGTGGCTCAAGGTAAGGAAATGCCAAAGTTAACTCAGTTTACTGTCGTGCAAAATAATACCCATAAAAACAGCTACTATTGGAGCCCTGACTATAACACCTTTATATTGGCAGAGCTCTCCCAAACCGTCTTCTTGACCAAGGCGGCACTTCTACAGGACATGGAGCTCTCTAGAGAGGCCTTGTATAATATTAATAACAAAAACTACAGGCTTATAACCACAAAAGGTGAGATTATTTATTTACCTAAGTCTAAATTTCAAGGATTATTTAAAAATTTACTAGAAGAATGATATAATGAATGTTATATTAGTAAGCAAAAGACAAATGAGGTGAAGAAAATGCAAACGAAAAGGCTCTATTGGGAAAATCCATATATAACAGAATTTAAAGCCAATATATTATCTATATCAGATTATGAAAAGGATACAACCAAGTCTATTGTTGTCTTAGACGAGACTGCCTTTTATCCCGAAGGTGGAGGTCAGCCTTCGGATAAAGGCTTTATTGGAGATGCCAAGGTAGAATATGTTTACGAAGAAAATAGCATTATCTATCATGTAATTGATCAAAACCTACCGATTATTGAAAATATTGCATGTAATATAGATTGGAATAGAAGGTTTGACCATATGCAACAGCACTTAGGTCAGCATATCCTTTCAAGCACGATAGAAAGCCTCTATAATGCCAATACTGTAGGCTTTCATTTAGGTAACGATATAGTAACCATAGATATCAATAAAGAAGCACTAGCCCCAGAGGAGATATCAGAAATCGAAATGCTTGCAAATAAATACATCTACAATAACCTCCCTGTTACAATTCATTATCCAGAGGCCAATGAGATTAGTAAATTTAAGCTTCGTAAGCCTCCTACCGTATCAGAGGGTATAAGAATAGTTGAAATAGATAATACTGACTTCTCTCCATGTGGAGGGACCCACCCCAACAGCACTGGAGAGGTAGGAATTATAAAAATAAAGGGTCTTGAAAAAATGCGGGGCAATACAAGAATAGAATTCCTCTGTGGTGGAAGGGCGCTGAAGGACTATAGCTGGAAAAATACATATATAAATAGTATATCTAGTCTACTATCTATTAAAGATACGGAAACACTCAGCTTTGTGCAGAAAATATATCAAGAGTCAAAGCAGCTTGAAAAGGAAAACCGTAATCTACAAAGAAGTCTTTTAGAATATCAAATCAAAGAGCTTTATAACGAGGGGGAGGAAATAAAAAATCATAGGGTTGTTATTAAAATTTACGAAGGTATTGATTTTAAAAGCCTACAATTCATGGCTTCAGCCTTAAACAAATATGATAAAACAATCGCCCTATTGGCAACAAAAAACGATAAGGCACAGGTGGTCTTCACCAGATCACAGGAGCTTAAGCTGGATATTAGTAAGCTGTTTAAAGAGGTAATTGGCCTTATTAATGGTAAGGGGGGTGGAAATCCTGCAGCTG
>Ga0208243_1000973_pt1 | contig 11421 bp, 8 predicted proteins | sample Subbio2Aug_QV12A_FD_184826 | JGI IMG/M metagenome (GOLD analysis project Ga0208243, IMG submission 184826) | Serpentinite rock and fluid subsurface biosphere microbial communities from McLaughlin Reserve, California, USA - CR12Aug_QV12A (SPAdes) | ecosystem: Environmental > Terrestrial > Deep...
CACAAGGAATATGAGTATTCTGCACATCAAGGTCCACATGATCAAAGAGTTGGGTTTTCATGAAGTAGGCATAAGATTGGGGATGATGAGCATCCATCCCTACGTATTCATCCAGATTAAAGGTATGAACTTCTTTAAAGGATAATTCATGATTTCTTACTCCTAAAATCAGTTCTTGGTAAAGCAGTATTGGACTTGAACCTGTGGCTAAGCCTAAGACACTGTTTGGTTTGTGATTGAGTTGTGTTTTAAAGAGCTCATAAGCTTTAAGAGCCACCTCATGAGCGTTTGAAGCAATGATGATATTCATGTTTAGTTTCCTTTTGTGTAGACTTGTTGACCTAAAACATAGGTGGCAACGACTGAATAATTGTCATCCAGTACCACCAAGTCTGCATCACATCCATAGGCAATACGTCCTTTATTGGTTAGTTTAAGGTTATTAGCTGGATTAAGGGTAGCGGCGTTAATGGCGTAATTGATTGGAACTTGTGCATATTCAATGAGATTTCTTAATCCCTCATTCATCTTGAGTGTTGATCCAGATAATGTGTTTGTTCCTTGAATGTAGGCACTTCCATTTGCTCTTACTTCAATCTTTTGTCCTCCAAGAGTGTATTCTCCTTGTGGACTGCCTTTGACACTTAATGCATCACTGATAAGAATGGAATGATAAGGACCTTTAGCCATCATCAGTGAATGAATGGCAGGCCATACTACATGGTTGCCATCACCAATGATTTCCGCATAGACTTCGTGAAGACGATGAGTTGCTCCCGCAAGATTATAGTTACGATGATGAATGCCACTCATTCCATTGAATGTATGAGTGATACAACTTGCTCCGTTTGCACAAGCCAATACCGTCTCATCGTAGGTAGAAGCAGAGTGACCAATCGATACTGTTACGCCATGATCAACACACCATTGTAACAATCTATAATCTTGATCCAATTCAGTGGCCATGGTAATGAGCTTAATGAGTTGGTTACTGTCATGATATAAGGATTGAAATAAATCTACATTGGCCTTGATGATATGTTCCTGTGGTTGTGCCCCTTTGTAGGTAACATTGATGAAAGGACCTTCCAAGTGAATGCCCACAATCTGAGCTCCTTTGATTGATTGTGACGCGACATGGGCTACATTTTTCAAGGCATTGCTTAACACAATAGGATGTTGAGTAACAGTTGTTGGACAAAAAGAAGTGACTCCTTCAGAGACCAACCCTTTCATGATGGTTTTCAAGCCCTCTTCATTAGCGTCGTTGGTGTCAAAGCCATAGGCTCCGTGAATGTGTTGATCAATGAAGCCAGGGAGTAAACGATGATGACCGTAGTCAACATCCACAGGATATTCATTGTATTTGGAGAGTTTTATGATACGGTGGTTTTCAATGTGTATTTGAGCTGCAATGAAATGTTGTTGAATCCAAACTCGTTGACTTTGAATAATCATATACACCTCTTTCTATGGTATTATTATCATGTAAACTTATTCTAACATACGATTCAATTTTGGTTGACTCACTCTGAGTTGAGTGACATCTAAAGTTTGAATGATGGTATATTTTTCAACTTATTTCATCACAAATGAAATAAAATACCACAACATCAAATGCATTATGACCATAGCGTGTAAAGCATGATTGAGACACAAAAACGAAGTATAATGAAAAAAGTATTATTAAACCAGAGAGGACACAATCATTGATGAATGAACCTTCAAAAGAATTGAGACTAGCTGTACTTATTGATGCGGATAACGTACCTTATGCGAATATTAAAGGAATCTTAGCAGAGGTGGCCCGATATGGAACGCCAATGATTAAGCGGATTTATGGGGATTGGACCAAACCTAACTTAAGTGGATGGAAACCAGTGTTACTTGAGCACGCAATTACACCTGTCCAACAATATGGCTATACCAGTGGTAAAAATGCCACTGACTCTGCCATGATCATTGATGCGATGGACATTCTTTATGGCACAACGGTTGAGGGCTTCTGTATCATTTCATCCGATTCAGATTTTACCCGCTTAGCCATTCGTATACGTGAAGCGGGTAAACGTGTGATTGGGATGGGTGAAAGCAAAACACCAAATGCCTTCATTGTGGCCTGTGATAAATTTGTCTACATTGAAGTCATTGATAAAGAAGAACTCAAGAAATTCAACAATAATAAACAGAAGTTTAGTGGAGAAGTGAAAGAAAAACTCATTAAATCTTTATCTGAAGCGATTGATGACGTGGCGGATGAAGAAGGATGGGCATTCTTAGGGGATGTGGGTAATCATTTAATTAAGAACAATCCTGATTTTGACTCTCGTAACTATGGTTTTATGAAGTTAACGCACCTTGTCAAGTCACTTAAAAATGTGTTTGATATTGATGAGCGGAAGTATCCTAATAACAATACAAGACATGTGTATATACGTAATAAAGTGAGTCAATGATGCAATGAAACGGTTGAGAGATGTGGTTATAAGTGTTATCAAAATCATGGGGTATTTGACCATGATTTTTCTCTTTATCATTCAACCGTTTAAACTTTATAATGAAAGCCTTAGAAAAGATATCATTTTGTATCTCGGTTATGAAAGTGAACTAACAGCCATCAATGAGCTTCAACATCAACAGTTCAATGATTATGTCAGAGAAATTCATGTTCAGTATGGATCACATAGTAAAGAGTATACTTTTGAGTATCGTGTAGAAGCACATCGTATTGGTTTTGATTGGATTGAACTTAATATTATTAAGAAAAGAATTCATCGTCAGACTCATGTATCCATCATTGAAAAGGAAACCCGACTCATGCATCAAAATTCATTAGCATCTTATGACACTACCCCACTAAAGAATTCCACACACTCACTAAGACTAGCTCAAGCATTACATCTGTATCTAAACACTCGCGATGTTCCACTTGTTGTGAATGTGCTTAAACTACAGCGCTTCATTCAAGATGAGAACACAACACTTACATTGACTCCTAAAGGACTTCGTATTCAAACTACTCAGTGTCAATATTCATGGTGTCAATCAACTCAATTCAGTGCAGTCATAGATTATGATTATCTTCATGATGCAACATTGACTCATCCTTCACAGTTTAAAGATCCAATCAAAGAAGGAACATTCATTTCTGATTCAATCATTGACCCAAGTTTACCGATGGTGGCCATCACCTTTGATGATGGGCCTAAGCCACTATCACTCAAAATGAATGATATTTTAGCTCAATCCAATACGAAAGCAACCTTATTTTGGATTGGACAAGAAGTCAAAGCTCATCCACAGATTGCGAAAACCTTGTTTGAAGCAGGACATGAAATAGGAAATCATACGTATCATCATCCTCATTTAAATGAGATGTCAACTGAAGCGGTACTCAAAGAGTTACAATCAACGGATGACATCATTGAACAAACCCTAGGAATAAAGCCAACCATCATGCGTCCACCATATGGAGAATTGAATCACAGTGATGTGGATAAGATATCACATACCATCATTCGATGGAATTTAGATACTGTAGACTGGAGTGAACCATCGCATGAGGTCTTGCTTCAATCACTGATGAAGTGTCAAGATGGAGATATCATTCTTATGCATGATGTATTTAAAAACACACATGGGGTTGTTCATGAATTCATTCAATCTCAATTATCCAAAGGTGTACAGTTTGTTACAGTCAGTGAACTGATCCATCACCGTAGTCTTACCTCCCATGTGGTTTATGGAGTAAGAAGACCAACACGAATCAATCCTTAATCATTCTTCAATGAGTGGCACTGAGTAAAGTGCCACTTTTATGTTACTTCATGTGAAATTGTGGGTTGAGTCCTTTACAATACAATTAAAGAGTGTGAAAACACAAGAAAGGGGTTTGTTATGAAAGATAACATTCAACGCTTTGGTCGCTTCCTATCCGGGATGGTGATGCCAAATATCGGAGCCTTCATCGCATGGGGTTTCATTACCGCTTTATTTATTCCAACAGGTTGGACACCTAATGAAAATTTATCAGCTTTAGTCGGTCCAATGATTGTTTACCTTCTTCCTGTCTTGATTGGTTATACAGGTGGTAGCCTAGTTCATGGTAAACGTGGTGCCGTTGTTGGTGCGACAGCTACGATGGGGGTTATCGTTGGTACATCCATTCCAATGTTTATTGGTGGGATGATTATGGGTCCATTAGCAGGTTGGATCATGAAGAAAGTTGACCAAGCTTTCGAAGGTAAAATTGCTGCTGGATTTGAGATGTTAGTAAATAACTTCTCTGCAGGGATTGTTGGTTTAGTTTTAGCTTTAGTTGCTTACTTAGCGATTGGTCCAGCTGTTCAAGCCGGTTCTGATGCGGTGGGTGCAGCAGTTGAAGCCGTTGTAAACTTAGGATTACTTCCTTTTGTTTCTATCTTAGTTGAACCAGCAAAAGTCTTATTCTTAAATAACGCTTTAAATCATGGTATCTTTGGTCCTCTTGGTGTTGAGCAAGTGACTGAAGCAGGCCGTTCTATCTTCTTCCTTATTGAAACTAACCCAGGTCCAGGTCTTGGTGTTCTCTTAGCAGTATGGATGTTTGGTAAAGGTATTTCTAAACAATCTGCTCCAGGAGCAATCATCATTCACTTCTTTGGTGGTATTCATGAAATTTACTTCCCATACGTCTTAATGAATCCTCTTCTTGTCTTAGCCGTTATTGCTGGGGGAGCAACAGGAGTCTTAACCTTTGGTTTACTTGGTGCAGGTCTTGTGGCTACACCATCTCCAGGAAGCATCTTTGCATTAATGGCAATGGCTCCTCGTGGTGGATTACTTCCAGTTTTAGCTGGTATCTTCACTGCCGCTGCAGCTTCCTTCTTCGTTTCATCGCTTATTCTTAAGTTCACTGAAGGATCTCAAGATTTAGCATCTGCTCAAGCGCAATCAAAAGCGCAAAAGGGGTCACTTCGGCAAGTAAGTGTTAAACAAATCGTCTTTGCTTGTGATGCTGGTATGGGATCTTCCGCAATGGGAGCAACTACACTTCGTAAGAAATTGGTAGCTAAAGGATTAGATGTTAAAGTCATTCATACCTCCATTGAAGACATTCCAGCTGACAGTGTCTTAGTTGTTACTCATGATAGCTTAGCTTCTCGAGCAAAAGCCGTTGCACATGGTGCAGAAATCATCAGTATCACTAACTTTGTTGGAGCACCAGAATACGATCAACTTGTTGAACGTTTAGCACAATAATGTTCATAGAGCCTGCATAGTCAGGCTCTTTTTAATTTTGGCATTAATGAGGTATGACTTAAGTTGTCTAAGTCTTTTGTATAAAAGAAACAAACACTTTATAATGAAATTATGAACAAACATTTGCTGACACCAAGATTAATCTTAATCTTAAAAGTGCTCTTAACACAAAATGAGCCTGTTTCAGCATCCACTCTTGCAGATTTAACCCAAATCAGTAAACGAACCTTATTCAGAGAAATCAGTGGATGTAATCGTTTGCTACAACCTTTTGACTTAGTTTTAGAAACCAAGACAGGAAAAGGATTATGGCTTTTAGGCAGTGATCATGCCAAAGACACCCTAAAGAAAGTGTTGGATGCACAAAAATCGTCCTACATCAATAAAGCCCAGCGACAATCCATGCTTATGGCAGAACTCTTAAAGAGTAAAGAACTTGTGAAGCTGAGTAGTTTCTCAACGTTATTTGATGTTTCAGAAGGAACAATCTCCAATGACATTGATGATTTTGAAGCATGGTTTCAACGTTATAATCTGATTATTGAGCGTAAGCCAGGGGTTGGTGTGAGTGTTAAAGGCAGTGAAGATGATGTTAGAAAAGCCATGACAGATTTTGTTCATACACAACTGGATGAAAACAATGACTGGGCATTTGTGATTCATGCGAATACCAGTGAAGCACTTGAACATTATTTCCAATCCCAAGAAGAAAGTTCCATCCTAAATCTTCTTAATAAATCCATTCTAAAAAAGGTCATTCAAGCGTTAAAGCATCATGCGAATGATATTCTACTTCTGTATGCTCAAAGCTCCATTATAGGATTAATCATCCATCTTACGATCGCACTTGAGCGGCTTATGAAACAGGAGATCATTACCATTGAACCTTCAATTCTAAATCAACTTAAAGATGATGAAGATTTTGAAATGGCGAGACGTGTTTCACGCATCATGGAAGTGGAGTTCAACACTCCTTTTCCTCAAGCTGAAGTAGCTTATATCTTAATGCATCTTAAAGGGGCTAAACGAAGAGTGCTAGATCAATCTTCACAAGCTTTAGAAAACTTATCTAAAGATGCCCAGATTCATTCCATTGTGGAAGTGCTTATTTCTCATTTTGAAGCTGCAAGTGGATTGATACTGATTGATGATCAACTTCAAATGGGATTGATGACTCATCTTCGTCCAACCTTAACACGACTTCATTATAAGTTAGAAATAAGGAATCCTTTGTTGGATCAAATCAAAAAGAACTATGCTCAAGTCTTTCAGTGGACCAAACAAGCTGTTCAACCTATGCAAGAGAACTTAAAGATTCTATTGCCTGATGATGAGATTGGATACCTTGCAATTCACTTTGGTGCAGCAATTGAGCGTGCTAAATCCAATGTCAGTGAGAAACCTTCCTTAAAAGTAGGGGTGGTATGTGCTTCTGGTATTGGGATATCGTCCTTATTATCTACACGTATTATGAATCTGTTTCCTCAACTAAAGAGTGTTATTCCACTCTCAGTGGATGATACGCAACAAATGATGGATGTGGATTTGCTTATCTCAACACTAGAACTACACCAATTGGGTCGAGATTTCATCTTTGTTCATCCATTGCTACTTGAAGAAGACATTCAAAAGATTCAAAAAGCCATAGGGAAAATTCAACCTAAGAACAGCGCAACTTCATCATCATTCTCACTTGATGATCAACTGTTGCATATGGCTAATATCCAAAACACCGTGTTACATGCGGTAGCACAACTTACGATTACCCGCATTGAGCCAGCACACAAGAAAGAAGTCATGATTCAATCGTTGTGTGAACATGTCTTTGAAAACGCTGATCAACAACGTATAGCTTTTGAAGACATTATGAGAAGAGAACGTATGGGTAGCATTGTCTTGGAAGATGCAGGCATCATGTTACTTCATGCGAAGTCAAAAGCCACCAAACAATTTGAGTTTAAACTGTTCTTAAGTGATACCCCTCTGACTTTCTTGAGAGAAGCCAACATTAAAGCCATTGTCTTCATGTTGATTCAAGAACATCCCCTCAGTGTTCAAACATCCTTGCTTTCCATGATTAATCAAAGTTTGATTGACGATGATCGTTTTATTGCGGATATACAAAGTCAACATGAAGGACGCATTAGAGAAAGTATCCAACGTCTATGCCAAACTTGGCTTACCACACAAACCAAACAACACATACTTGGATAGGAGCACCATATGAAATTCAATTTATTTAAATCAAAAGCATTGCCATTACTTAAAGAGGAAAACATTACATGGGTTCATGATCCAATCAGCATTGACCAAGCTATTGACTTAGTTGGAGGGATGTTAGTCAAGAGCGGTTATGTTGAAGAGGGGTATGTAGCCAGCATGCATCAACGTAATCAAGAACTTTCAGTCTATATTGGAAACTCATTAGCCATTCCACATGGGACCAATGAAGGTAAAGTTTTCATTAAGCAAAGTGGGATCAGTGTTGCTTTACTCAAGCATGGCATTGAATGGGGTGGAGAAAAGGCATTTGTGATTATTGGAATTGCTGGTAAGAATGAAGAACACATGTCTATTCTAGCCAATTTATCTACCATTTTTGGTGATATGGATAATGTTGATGCTTTACTTAAAATGGAAAACATCAAAGACATTCATGCGTTTATCACCACTGGGGATCAAGCATGAGAAAAGCACTATGTTTTGGGGCAGGGAACATAGGTCGTGGTTTCATTGCTCAAGTGTGTCAAGAGTCGGATGTTCATCTAACCTTTGTTGATGTGAATGAGGTTGTTCTCAATCAATTGAATCAAAATCATCAATACACCATTCATTTGTTGGATGAGGCACAAACAAGTATCCAAATCAAAAATGTGAATGGAGTGAACTCCAACGATATTGCTACTTTATCTTCTTTAATCCTAGAAGTTGATTTTGTGTTCACAGCAGTAGGACCTAATGTTTTGAAGCATGTGGGTGCTACTTTAGCACAACTATACAAACAACATCCAAATCTTCAACACCATGTGATCGCATGTGAGAACATGGTGGGGGGATCAACAACATTGAAGAATCATGTTTTAGCATCGCTAGATTCATGTCCAATAGGTGTTAATTTTCTAGATGCTGCTGTGGATCGCATTGTTCCTTTATCTCAAAAAGCAGGAACATTGGATGTTAAGGTGGAGCCATCCTTTGAATGGATTGTGCAAACATCATTTCCTTTACATTTAAATGGTGTAGAAGAAGTGACGAATCTAGAACCATACATTAAGCGAAAACTTTTGATGGTCAATGGAGCACATGCCTTCACTGCTTATTTAGGATTACTTCATGGTTACACCACCATTGATGAAGCCATTAGAGATTCATCCATTGAATATGCGGTTAGAGGATTACTTCAAGAACACCAACTCTTTCTTAATCATACCTTTCAATTAGAAATGAATGATTTAAGCAAGATGCAAGACAAAGTCATACAACGCTTTAAGAATGCATTACTTCGGGATGATTGTGTTCGAGTTGGAAGAACCCCTCTAAGAAAAATAGGACTTCAAGAACGTTTAAGTATGGGTATTAAAACCTTGCTTTCGCTTGGGTATACACCAACCTTTGCCTATCAAGCCATTGCGGCTGCAACCCTCTATCATTATGATGAAGAAGGGGAGATTTTAACAAAAATGAGTGATGAGCAACTTCATGAAACACTCAGTCAGTTACCTCTTCCACAAACCAGTGTAGATCAGATTATCAAAATAAGAGATCAGTTAAAAAAGAAAAAAAGATAGACACGTCTATCTTTTTTAGTGGTTTTATTATGCAATCAGTTGGTAAGTATCCAAAGCAATCATCAGTTCTTCGTTGGTTGGGATCACGTAAACTTTCATTGAAGAATCCGTTCCAGTGATATCAAGGAATTCTCCTCGCTTTTTGTTCACTTCAGAGTCAATCGTTACTTTAAATACAGGAGTTAGATAATCAATGACTCTTTCACGAATAAAGGTGGCATTTTCTCCAACCCCAGCTGTGAAGATAATCGCATCACATCCTTTAAGTTGGGAGATGTAAGAAGCAATCAACATACCAATACGTTCAACATACATTTCAATGGCTAGAATGGCGTCAGGATGACCTTGATCCATGGCTTTTTGAATGTCTCTCATATCTGATGAGATACCAGAAACGCCAAGTAAACCAGATTCCTTATTGAAGACTTCTAGAGCATCATCACTGTTAAGATGAAGCGCTTTTTGAACGAAAGGAATGATAGAAGGGTCAATGTCACCAGAGCGTGTTCCCATCATAATTCCCGCCAGTGGTGTGAATCCCATGGAAGTATTGACGCATTTACCAGCATCAATCGCTGCAAGGGAAGCTCCATTACCTAAGTGACAAACGATGATTTTAGCATTAGGATTATGAAGTGCTTCAAGTGCTTTAGCAGAAACATAACGATGTGATGTACCATGGAAACCATACTTACGAACTTTATGTTTTTGGTAGAAAGAACGTGGGATTGGATAGAGATAAGTATGAGGTTTCAATGTTTGGTGAAATGCAGTATCGAAAACGGCAACTTGAGTTGCATTTGGCATAAGCTGTGAGGTAACCATAATCCCTAAATGATTCGCTGGATTATGCAGTGGAGCTAATGCACTGAGTGCTAAGATGTCGGTTGCAACTTTCTCATCTATAATAACTGATTTCGAATATTTTTCACCACCGTGAACAACACGATGACCTACAGCTGAAATGTCATCGTATGATTCAATGATTTTGTTTTGAATCAGATTGTTGAGCAAAGTTAAGATTGCATCATGATGGGTTTTAAAGTCTTGATTCAACGTAAGGGTTTGGCTATTGAAGGAAAGTTTTGCGATCCCTTCACTTAACCCAATACGTTCGAATACAGCACTGCATAAAACCTTTTGTGATGGCATCTCGAAAAGCTGTGCTTTGCAGGACGAACTGCCAGAATTTAATGATAATACATAAGCCATAGTACACATTCTCCTTAGGTTGTAGGCGAATCAATATGTTCAGTTTAGCCCACACATTCACAACGTGTCAAGTGAAAAAAGAAATTTGTAACCGTTTACAAAAAACTATTGACAATTGTGTAAGACGGTAGTAGATTTAAGGTATAAGGTGAATCAGTATTCATATTCAAAATACTTATAGATTCACAGAGTTGTCACACAAATAAAGGAGAATTCTATGACAAAACGTGTTTTCATTGCCAGTGCTAAGCGCACCCCAATCGGATCTTTTTTAGGAGTATTTAAAGACGTTAGTCCTGTGGAATTAGGAGCACTTGTGGTCAAGAGTATCCTAGAAGAAACCAAGATTGATCCTTCACACATTGATGAAGTGATTGTTGGGAATATCTTACCAGCAGGACAAGGGCAAAACATTGCTCGTCAAGTGAGCATTCATGGCGGTGTTCCTGATAATGTTCCTGCTTATGGCATCAACATTGCTTGTGGTAGTGGTATGAAGGCAGTTATGCTCGCCTATGCTAACATCCAAATGGGTTACCATATGATCTTAGCTGGTGGTACTGAATCCATGAGCCAAAGCCCATTCATTTTGCCACGTCAAACGCGTTCAGGCATTAAAATGGGAGGATTCAATGTTAAGGATCATATGATTGATGATGCACTTAATGATGCATTCCATCATTTCCATATGGGTGTTACAGCTGAAAACATTGTCGCTAAGTATTCGATTTCTAGAGAGAGACAAGATGCATTTGCGATGGCATCTCAAACTAAAGCCATTAAAGCTCAAGATGAAGGATTGTTTGCGGATGAGATTGTTGCGGTTCCAGTCAAGGTTGGAAAAGAAGTTGTCTTAGTGAAAGATGATGAATATCCAAATCGAAAAACAACCTTAGAAAAACTGGCTTCTTTACGTCCTGCTTTCTTAAAAGATGGAAGTGTAACGGCAGGCAATGCGAGTGGTATCAATGATGGTGCTAGCATGATGCTTGTGGTGGATGAAGAAGCATTGAAAAAATACAATCTTACACCTTTAGTTGAAATCGTTGGTTTTGGTCAGGGTGGGGTTGATCCTAAAATCATGGGACTTGGTCCAACCCCTGCCATTAAACAAGCATGCCAACATGCCAATGTAGACTTTAAAGACATTGAAGTATTTGAGTTGAATGAAGCATTCGCA
>Ga0208243_1000975_pt1 | contig 11413 bp, 5 predicted proteins | sample Subbio2Aug_QV12A_FD_184826 | JGI IMG/M metagenome (GOLD analysis project Ga0208243, IMG submission 184826) | Serpentinite rock and fluid subsurface biosphere microbial communities from McLaughlin Reserve, California, USA - CR12Aug_QV12A (SPAdes) | ecosystem: Environmental > Terrestrial > Deep...
GCACCAAATATTTACAAGAAGATTTTGCACAACTCACCAATAGAACCAACAGAACCCACGGAGAAACTTTTAAATACGAAGGCAGTTATGAAGAAATTGGGCAATTGATTCATCGATTTGTACCTGCCGCTATGATTGCTGCAGAACGTTTCTTCCATCAGCTTATTTTTAATTATGTGTTTTCCAATGGGGATGCCCACCTGAAAAATTTTTCATTGTTACGCAATCCAATAGGCGAGTACCAATTAACACCCGCTTATGATTTGTTGAGTACGGTGATCCACTCTCCACAGGAATCTGATACCGCGTTGGATCTATACGAGGGAAGCATTGATGCCCCCTTCTTTAGTACCTATGGTTATTATGGACGACCTGATTTTCTGGAGCTGGCAAAACGTCTATCCATTAACTTACAACGAGCGGAAAAAATGATCAATCAATATACCATTCGTTATGATGAGGTAGAAAAAATGGTGGAACATTCTTTTTTAATTCCTGAAGTGAAGACGCTCTATTTAAAAAATATTAAAGACAAAATCACACGAATGAATGTTGTTAGGTAACTTTTGGAAAGTTTCAGAACTTTCCAAAAGTTGTTGTGCATCCCCTGCACTGAAGCTATGTAGAAAGCGGTCCATTGGTTCGCTCTTCTTACCATAGTGAGAAATAGGTGATCAAAGGCTGGGGGAGAGGGAAGTGGATGGAGGAGAAGGCTATAGTTTAGTCCCGTAACATTCGGACAGTTGCGAAACTTTCCAAATGTTGTCGCACATTTTTACATTGTTCGTTTTTTAGGCTTGCAGGTAATGGCCAGAGCTTGCTGCTGTGCTGGTATTTTTTAATGTCCAGCCCGGAGCCGCAGCCGATTGAAAAACTGATGATGAAGATAACAACAAATGCTGAATAGAATTACGTGGGCTGGATATGGGCTGATAGCGATATGAAGCTGAGAATATATTCGTCCGCCAGCATAGCAGCAAACTCCCTGTTATGTGTTCGCCCTTCGTCTTGGTAACTTGAATTGAATGTCTGTGTCCACCGTGGCGGAGTGTGTCCCGGAAGCGTTGGAACAAGGCAGGCTCTTTTGCAAGGTTGGCTTTTGTGTGTCGGCTTTGTGTGCCTTGCAAATGTACCTGATTTGGTGCGTCGGCTAAAGTTACTTCAACTTAAATCCTGCTTTCAATAAAGTATTCAAATGTCTTTCGGAATTTGTCTTATGAAATTGATTAAGAGGTTTGAGTTCATAGGCTAAGTCTGCCATATACTGCCTTTCTCCGTTGGACAAGATTTTCATTCTGGAATCCCACTCTACCATTTGCCTTAAAACATTCAGATTGATTTTAGGAACTGCACCGCTGGAAGTTTCTTTTACTGGTGGTGTCTCCTTGTTAAAATAGTCTGATGCCAAATGAATGTCTTTAACTGACGGAGCAATTCCTTTTTCAAGTTCAACTGCTATCTTGTTAAACACCGATGAATACTTGTTATTGAAAGCAGAAGTCTTCTGTTCAATTGACTTAAAAAAATCAGTCACCCCAAACCCATTTTCAATCGCTTGGTTGTATTTCAGAATAATAAGTTTCAAGGTGCTTTCAATCTGATAATTGTATGGAGTATTTATTTGGTCAAATATTTCAGGACTATTTTTCCGTATCTCATTCATCAGGTTGCTTTCAAACCGTAAATGGTCTTCGCTTAAATCCTCCAACTTTATTATTGAAGAAATAATAGTATCCATTTTCTTCTCCTGGAGCTTGGAAAGTCCATCATATTTCTTTCTGAGCTGATTATAAAATTCAACCCCTTTTGAAAGAACTTCAATGTTCATCTGTATTCTTTCAAAATCGACCTCGGTTATTCCTCCATTTTTTTTCTCTCTAACAGGAATAGAATATTTGCTTAGAATCTGCTGAGCAATTTTTGAAGTCATGAACTTTTCAATTTCCTTAGAAGCTGAAATATCTTCCCACAGTTTCTTGTTTTTTGCATACTCGCCATAGTCATCACTCTCGGAATATTTTTTTATCAAGCCATTCATCAACTCCATTAGTTCAGTGAAAAATGTTACCAAGTCGTCTTCAAGTTTTTCCTTCTTCCAAATTTTAGAAAGGTCGAATTGTTTTCCCGCTTTAGCACCATCAGTATAAATGTAAACTACTGAGATAGTATAGGGAACAACTGCTGACCTTATTTGCCCCATAGAATGTGTTCCCTGACCGTAAATTTTTTCAAGCTGAGTAAACAAAATAATTTTGGAAATTAACTCTTCGTAAAAATCCCGATTTACATTAATTGCTTTCTTGCCACGCAACTCTCCAGTGATTTCTTCCAAAAAATATCTGAAAACTTTTTCACCACCTTTTTTCACAACATACGGCTGTTCTCCCCATGCAGTAAAATACTTTCCTAATTGCTCCTTCGTGAAACGATAGTTCTTTGGATATTCTTTTTCAATTCTTGCTTTGTTTGAACCTGCAATTCTTAGTTTAGTATTAAATTCCCCTCTTGATTTTTCAAAGAACCATTTTCTGCCTGATGGTGTAACTATGCTATCGGAAAGTGCTTTAAGTTTATTCAGTTGCGGACTTCTTGAACTCAGGTCAACATTTGAAACTTTAGTTTGCGAATTTGAATATCTGCTTATATCGGAAATCAAAGAATCCAATCCTTCTTCAGTCACATCACGGGCTACGTTAATCTTAGCCATTACTTTCACTTTGTCAATTGGAAAACCATCCTTTTGGGTGAAGTAGATGCTGGCGGTTGTCTGTCCGCCATTTACAATTTGAAAATCTGTCAATGACTTTATGAATAGTTTCCCACTTTTTGCTTCAAGGTCTTTTGCAGTCGAAGTAATTGTTATTCCATTGTTGAATGCGATAAATTTTTCAGGGCTTATTCTAATCGTTTCTCTTATGCCCTTATTTGCTCCTTTGAATTGAAGAAATGACCGCACATTTTTTTCAAGTAGCCTTGAACTATATCTTTTGTAAAGGTCAGAGAGAATATGTGCTGGTAAAACACAGAGATAGGATTCAAAGTTTTCTTCATCAGCCGCTTTAATTACTTCTATTTTATAGTCAAACAAATTTTCAAAATCAATTATAAGGGCCTCTCTGTTTCCCTGCGAAATCAATACATCATACAAGAAATTCAGGTCAATTATTTTTTTAATGATGAGCAAATCTTTCTTTACTCGTTCTCTGTTTCTTGTAAATGATACTGAGATATATTCATCTTCAAATTCGATTCTCTTGGGTTGTGGCAATGTGCCACGGGTTTCAGTAGTTGCTGAGGCACTTACAAGAAATATTTCTATTACATCAAACTGCTCTGCTCCGGTTGCGGATGAAAGTTGAGAGAGCAATGGTCTGATTGGGTCTGCATCTTGAACTTCGTCATTCAAATATCCTTTGATTGCTTTATTCAAAAACCTTGTTACTCTTTTAAATTGATTGTCGTAGTAACTTTTAGTTGATATTTGTAAATCTTTTTCCGAAGCAGTGAGGTCAATACTTGTTTCATCAACGATGAATAATTGCAATCTTTCTGATGATTCGTTAACCGTATAACCGTTTACTTTAAAGTTCTCGGCAGGATTCAAATAGTAAGAATCATTCCAGTCTTCTGAATCAAGTAGTTTAGCATCAACCATTAACGGAAGAATCTGACTCAACAACTGTGTTTGCTGAACGAATCCCTCTTCGTCTTTTGAACTATCGAGTAATTCCTTTCTGTAATTAAGAAATTCCTGAATTTTCATGCTAAAAACTGCTTTGTCCGATAATGAATGATGTTAAGAGGTTTGTTCTCAAAATGTATTTTAAAGAACTTATTTCTTCTGGAATATTTGACCTGCTTAATTTCGGGAAATTTTCATCTGCACAGTTGTAAGAAACCCAATTGATGGGTTGGAATCTGTATCTGTCATACTGATTCACATTTTTAGCAGTGATATTTTTTTGGCTTAGGGCTTTCCACAAGATAGTATTGTCACCGAAAGATTCCTGAACCAGTTTTTTTATTTCAAAAATCAAATCTCTGATATGAATACCAACAGTAAAATCGCTTTGTAGCGAAACAACATACAATTCCAATCCTTTGCCTAGAGAACCTTCTAATTGAAATTCACTTGAAATCTTCACATCAATTCCTGATGGGGATTTTGTTTTTACTTCAAGATTTTTGAGCTCCAATTCAAAGTCATTTCCTTTATCATAAAGTCCGGTCCATGCTTTCAAGAGGAAATTAATTTCGGGTCGGTCTGGTGAAGTGATAAGTAATTTCAGAACTAACAATTCACCCATTATTCCTTTTATTACATCCTCAGAAAGCAAATCTGATTTCTTGTCTTCAAAAAAATCACTCCATCTGTAAAACGTCTGGATGAAATGATTTGAATACTCATCAACCTGACTGACGTCTTTTATTCCATGATAGAGAAATAGAACCAGGTCATCAAAAAGGTCACTGAAATCAATGTCGGTTAGTTGCAGAACGATTAGATTTTTTTCTCCGAAATATTCAAGAGATAAACTTTCTTTTTGAACTCCTTTGAAATCTAAACGCTTGCTCTCAGGTAAAGCAAGTATCAAGCATCTCTTGCCTTCGCTGCTCACACCGAGATAAAGTTCGCAGATACAGTCAGCAGAAATTCTTAGTGACCGAAAGCCACTTGTAACAGGATTCTCTGAAAGCCCTGACCACTTTTGCTTCAATTCAATATTTGTCATAATTATATTTCGTTTGCATCATCTGGCAATTCAGAATCTGCTTCGTTAAATTCTATTTCCTCATCTTCTTCAAATCCATAATTTCCATGAACATAAACCCCTCCTGGGTCTGGTTCAATTGGTGGAAAACCTATTGCATAGCCAATTAACGGAATATTCAAATCAATTCCTTCGCTTTCAATAATCGCTTTCAATTGAGCATCTTCTCTACCTTGTTCCTGAAGAAAAACGTAATAGGAGTCTAAAATATAGATTACGAGAAGTCCCTCTTGGTCTGTCATTTTCTCACGGTAAACCCTTTCAGGAATATTTACTTCTTCAGCTTTTTTCTTGACTTGTGCTTCCGACCATTCAGGATATTTTTCTTGGTAATATTTTTTTCTGTTGTCAACAAATTCTTTCTCTGCTGATTTAATTTGTGCATCGGTTAAAAGAATTGCCATGTCAAGCCCTGCTGAAATAAGGTTTGCTGATTTACCAGATGCACCAAAAATTTTCGACTGAATAAATTTTTCCCTGAAATATTTTACTCCTTCGTCTGTACTAGGACCTCTTCTTACAGTCATTGTAATATCAACCGGCAATCCAGATTCTTGCTTCTTCAATAAACCCTTGCCTTCATTTTCTTTTGCCCTTCCTGTTGTCTTAATTGCGATTGTCCAATTTCTTAGTTTGTTATCTGCCTGACACTTCTCAATGAACTTTATCATGCTGTCGCAAGTATCATTGCCAAAATTGTTTTCCTGTCTGAGAATTTTCAATATTCCTGTAATATCAGTTTGTGCTACGAGAAATCCTGCATCAGTTTTATTGTCTTCCTTCTTTTTGACTTCAAACTTGTATTTGCCTACAATATTTTTCCTGAACTGTTCCCATACAGCTTCAATCTTTTTCTTATGAATGTCAAAGTTTGTAGATTGTTCAAGTGAATCCTGATACGACCAATTAACTTCAAGTGTATCACGCAAAATGGTTGGTCTTGTGATTTTTAAAGCACCTGGATGTTTTTTTACACGAAGAATAAAGTTGGCAGGTGTTCTGTTTTTCTCTTCCATTTTTCTAAATTCGATTTCCAATTCCTCAATGGTTCGTGTTACCAAATCATACTTCTCCATTGAATCACGAGTGATGAAAAGTTTACAACAGTCAAGATACCCGGGTCTGTAACCAAACCATCTTCCCATTTGAAGAAGAGCATCAGAATAATCAGTTGAACGGACAAAGTAGTTTATGCTAAGTCCTTCAAGAGTAAATCCACGGGATAATCTGTTTCCGCCAATGGCAATATATTTTTTAGGAGTGTTCTTCGGATAAATCAATTTATCTCCCGTTACACTATTGATTGCTTTGACCTCAATTCCTTTAATCGCATCAGTGAGAAAATTATTTTTTATTGTTTCAAAGCTGATTGGTTTCAGAAACTCATCATCATATCCTTTCGGCAAATAGTCAGAAACATGCTCAATAATTTTTGAGTAGTATTTGAACCAGGTTCTTTCAAAAATTGCGAAGATGGAAGTAGGATTACTTGGGTCATCAAGTTGCAAACTGCTTTGCAGCTCTCTTACATAAACATCAATTAAATCTTTGAGCCTGTTTTGCCAAAGAGTATATCTCGAAATGTGAATCAGCATTGAATTATGCGGATTAAACATTGTGGAATTTATCATTGCAGGCTTTCTGCTTTCACGAATAGCAATTGAAAGAATGAAACAGAGCATACTTTCCTTTATTGAATCAGGTAATTTTCTTGGGAAGTCATCTCCGGTTCTTGAAGACCTTGTTTGTCTTCTGTATTCTCTGTAGTCAGCAAAGTCAAGATAAGAGTTAAACTGCCCAATTATCTCATTCCATTCATTTTGATTTTTGATTTTCAAGGCGCCTGCCAATTCTCCAGTGTTTGAAAAATAGACCTTTTCAGGAAAATGTTCGATGTTGTCATCAACAATTTCAACAAGAGGAATTTTTAATTCCGCCTTGTTGTCTATTGGCTTTGTTGTTTCAAATATTTGTTTTGCTCCAACATAATTTGTTGGTGGATTAAGCAGAACTATAAAATCATCAGGAAATAGATTGTCAACTCGTTGTAATGCTTTATCTTCCGCTTGTCCTCTCACTTTATATTTTACAATCCAGTTATTTTCGGGTGCATCATTTCTGTCAGCAAGAATGTTTGCAAACGGAGTCGCAGTATAGCCCAGATAAGTTTTTCGTTTGAACAATGCAAGCAAAGCTCTGATGTGTCCGTTTGTTTTTGATGCATACTCTCTTCCTCTTTTTCCTTCATTGTTTAATGATGCGTTGTCTGCTTCGTCATCCAGAATAAGCAGCGGAATATCATGTTGGTCTTTGTTTTCTTCAAGGTAATCATGCAGCCACACAATCAGGTTGCGCAAAACACTCACATTGTTCTTACATACAAGTATGTTTGTGTGATTGAGAGAGAAGTCGGCATCAAGCAATGATTTTTTAAAATCGGATTTTGCTGATGTGATTGAAATGACTTGTGTAACGCTATTGTCGCCTAAGTTTCCAAATCTTCGTATTGCTCCAACACCTTTTTTTACCAGAGCATCCGTGTCAATATCCAGCCCCTCTCCGATAACATCATTTTCAATTCTTAACTGAGTTTGATTTCTCAGGTCTTCCATTAAGCCAGCCAGCACAATTATTAATCCGTAGCCAGAATCAATTGCACGATTGATTACAGCATTAAAGTTTTGAGTTTTTCCGGCCTGAACACTTCCGACTACTAATCCCTTGACATAAAATTCTTCTCTTGATCTCGGGTCTCCCATTTTTTCAAGAATCTCAAGACTTGTTTTCTTAGTTTCATCAATTACTTTTTCTGAACGACCGGCTTTCTCAAGCAGAGTAAAATATCGGTCGCTGTAATTCCAGGAGTTTTTCATCTCCTGTTTTCTTTCTGTTGTCAACCATGTTCTGAAACCTTTTTTCGTAAGAGAATTGCTTGGATCAATGTCAATAGGGTTCACAGATAAATACTGATTTTTGGCAGTATCATAATAATTTTTCAAAGTCACTGCATCAATTTCAGGGTAACCATACATTTTGATTACAGTCGTGATGGAATCTTTTATTTCAGGAAGAAGATTTATGAAATAAGCCGGCGACAACGAATTATTCTGAGAATATTCTTTTGCCTTGCTCGCAATGATTTTGATAATGATATCAATGTATCTATTCTCCATGAAATTTACTTTAATAGTCGAATTACTTCTTGTGGCAATGAGCTTTCAGTAAATCCAAGATTGGGTAGTATGTCATTTTTTATCAGCTCAGAAGAGAGTCCGCTTTCAATAAGTTCGTTCACACATGTAATCAAATCCTTCAGAGACAAACCATCTTTCTCTTCAATTCCAACAAATGCTTTCTGCTCATGTGTTTGTCTGATTTCATTAATCCGGATATTTATCATCCGAATCACCAGATTCAATTTTGTGAGCTGCTCTTTTTTTAATTCACTCATCAACGATTTTAGTAATGGAAAACTGCTGTTCACTTCCAGCAATGTTCCTTTGTTGCTTGCTTTTCTCTCGAAGAGTTGAACATTATCTTCCTTCCGATTGGACGAAAATTTTCTGATACCTCTGTTGAAAAATTCTCTCTCCGCTTGAGTTTTTAATTCGTCAGTGTATTTTTCAAACGCTGTTGTCAGGTCGTGAGGAATTTCAATTTGTGATTTGGCAACATTCAGATGCAGCAAATGGTCAACACTATTTCCAATGTCAACACGAAGCCTTGCTAATTGAAGCCGTGGAGCTTTTTTGATTATACCATTCCATCCGCCAAAGTGAATCAGTCTGTCTGCTCTGTAAATGTAAATTCCTTCCATGTCCATTAGACTTCTGTTTTTTGTAGTCCAGATGGAAATACTTTGACTCTCATCAATGCTTCTGGATGGCAGCACAAACCCCTCAATTTTAATTGTGTCAGTGCTGAAATTTTTTTGTTTAAATTCTATCGGACGAAAATCAGGAATCGTTGTGGGGAAAGGATTAAAAGGCGCAATCAGGTTATTGTTGATTCTTATCTGTAATGGATTTGCCTTTCGTTCCATATACCGGTGAAACACCAGCGATAAATAGTCAGATGTAACTTCCGTTATTTGCTTCTTTAATGCTGATTGTCTGTTGTCTTCTTCAAGATAGTTTTCAAATTTGTAAAGTCCTTTCCACACAACAATTGTGTTTGCATCAAAATTTTCAAAGCGATTTAGATGCCCTTCACTAAGTGAATTGTACTGTTGAATAAGTTTGGTTATTTCTTCTTGTCTATTAACTATTAGTCTCCATTTACCAACTTTTTTCAGATAGTTGACATCCCAAGTTCTCCCGCTATAATTTTTTGTTCCTTTCTTTCTTGATAGAACTGTAAAGCATCTTGTCTGTGAAAAAGATGCTGTCTTCATACCTAATCCAAATCTTCCTAAGTCAAAAGCATTCCGTTCTTCTTCGGGTGAATTGCTTGGAAACTGCATGTTTGCTTTTAGTGACTCCTCATCCATTCCGTGACCGTTGTCAGCTACAAACAAAGTGAATGGCTCTTGCTCCATTTTAATCAGCACTTCAATTTTATTTGCTTTTGCTGAAATAGAGTTGTCCATCAGGTCGGCTAAAGATGATTCCAAGCTGTATCCCTGCTCTGCAATAGATTTGATAAGAAACTCAGGATTAGGGTCTGCTATCTCGGATTGTATATTTCTATTTTCCATTAAAAAGTTGACTAATAGTTTTTGCCAATGCCTCTGCCATTAATGGGGGTACAGCATTACCAATTTGTTTAAATGCGGCTGTACGACCACCTTCAAAGAAATAATTATCCGGGAAAGATTGTATTCTTGCCGCCTCACGGACAGATATTGAGCGAATCTGTTTTAAATCAGGGTAAATATAATAATGCCCGTCTTTAGAGATGTGGGCTACCACGGTATGAGAATGTCCAAGTGGGTCAACAACTTTGTACCTGTCCAGAAATGCTTCTGTATTGTTATGGCTTTGTAATCGTTTAGGTAAATCGTTATATTTCAATCGCTCCTTTTTATTTAGCCACTTATCAATTGCAATTGAATAGATTTCTAGGTCTCTTTCGTTATGCTGTCTTGTAATATGTTGCGTTGTAAAGTCAATTCCATTCCTTGTTTCCATTGTCTGCTGGTAAGCATTAATCTTTTTGGTGTACTTCGCAATATTCATTTCCTGCCCAGGAATTAAGTCAGGCAGGTCTGCAAATAAATCTTTCTTTATTTGCCAATTATTTTCAATTATTTCAAGTTCAGGAAACTCAAATTTTGCTTTCCCTTTACGGCCAATAATTATTACTCGCCTTCTTCTTTGTAATACACCGTAATCTTTAGCGTTTAATACTTTGTAATCTGCTGAATACCCAATTTCTTCAAACAATGAAAGCATTTCATTCAGGTACTTTTTATTACCTGCTGTAAGTAATCCTAATACATTTTCAAAAACAAAGTATTTTGGTTTATATCGTACAAGAAATTCTGCATAATGCCTGAACAGATAATTTCTCTTGTCGCCACTCATTCTGTTAGGGTCACGGCTTCTACCAACTAATGAATAAGCCTGACAAGGCGGCCCTCCGATAATAACATCAACCTTTTTAGAGCCAAGCTGTCCGTCAATGTTTTCAAAAATGCTTTTGATTGTTTTTTTTGTGATTTCGCTATTAATAACTGATAAAATATGCTCCTCTGGGATACTATTCCACAAATCATCCCTTGTAATTTCGCTTTTCAGATACGAATAGTATTTGCTGACTTTGTTATTATCATTCAAATAATGAAAAGCCAGTCTTGTTTTTAAAGTATCAGCAGCTTCTTTATTCATTTCAACATGAGCAATAGGGTTGAAGCCTTCCCGAATAAATCCTTCTGAAAGTCCACCTGCTCCGGCAAAAAGGTCTATGTAATTGAGTTTACTCATACTTGTTAGTGCCAATAATTTTTTAACTATGTCTATTTAATGTTCCTTTTTATGTCTCTTAAGCCACATTCAAAGATCATGAAATCTTTTTTACCCTCGATTTTACAGTCAGATAAGTTTTCATGTTTATTGTTGATCTTGTTAAGCCAAGATTGTTCTTTTTCGTCAAATCAAACTAGCTAGCGTTATCATGTTTGCATGAACAAAAACAGCTTAATATTTTTATACATGCCGCCTTTCGTTGTATCTGTTCGCACAAAGATTTCGATTCTATTGTTCCTTCAATGAACGATACAATTTTCTCTATGGGGAGGGAAAAAAGTGGGGAACACTAATATAGTGTTTTTCCTATATGTTGGTATCTTTTCTTCGAAAAAGTTTCGAACAGGCTTCGGAGATCAGCCGTACCATCGACGCACATCCTTCGGTCTTTCTTCGAGGTTTCTTCGAGAGTTCTTCGAGACTTCTCGAAGGATTCCCGAAGCGGCTTCGAGAAGTATCGAAGAAACCTCGAAAGATGTGCGAGGATGGTACGGCTGTGATACGGAAAAAGTCAAAAGTCAAAAAATATTCACTTCTTTGTTTTAAGCCCATTACAGCCCTTTTGGTTCAAAAACATATAAATCCTTAGGAAAGAAAAGATCCTCGATTTTTCTTCGAGAAAACTACCCCTTAAAATTGATTTTAATTAATAGGAGGGTGGTATGGGCCGCAGAT
>Ga0208243_1000977_pt1 | contig 11404 bp, 10 predicted proteins | sample Subbio2Aug_QV12A_FD_184826 | JGI IMG/M metagenome (GOLD analysis project Ga0208243, IMG submission 184826) | Serpentinite rock and fluid subsurface biosphere microbial communities from McLaughlin Reserve, California, USA - CR12Aug_QV12A (SPAdes) | ecosystem: Environmental > Terrestrial > Deep...
CCCGCGTACTGCGCAGCACGCCGGGGCTGGAAGGCACCGCAACCAGCATCTGCGGGGCGGCACAGATGCTGCTGAGCGCGCTGGCGGCGGCCTCGCTCAGCCGGTTTGCGCCGGTCGGCACGCTGGCTCTGGGGGTGGCGCTGACGCTGGCCACCGGCATTGCCATGGGTGCGGCAATCTGGGCGCACCGGAATTCCATGCAAGGGCTTGCATAAAGGGCGGCGCGCGCTAAAGGATGCGTCAAAGTCCACGGGGAGGATTATCATGACTGCCAACCGCACCTACCGCGCAGCTGCCGTGCTGCTGCTGTCCGGAATTTCCGCGCCTGCCCTGGCGCAGGCCGATGCTGCCGAGCCGACCGGCGGCCTGAGCGAGATCGTCGTCACGGCCGAGCGCCGCGAACAGAACCTGCAGGACATCCCGATTTCTGCGACCGTGTTCAGCGGCGAGGAACTGCAGAAGAAGGGTGTCACCAACCTCAACGACATTCAGCAGGTTGCCCCGTCGATCGCGATCAACACGTTCAACCGCTCGACCTTCATCAACATTCGCGGCGTCGGCATTGCCCAGTCCGCGCCGACGTCGAACCCCGGCGTCGCCTATTACATCGACGGGCAGCTGATCCCGCACGAACAGTTCATCGGCCACAGCTTCTACGATATCGAATCGATCGAAGTGCTGCGCGGTCCGCAGGGCACGCTGACCGGGCAGAATTCCACCGGCGGCGCGATCTATGTCCGCACGCCCAATCCGAACTTCAACGAAACCTTGGCGGTCGGCGATTTCAGCTATGGCAACTACAACCGCGTGCGCGCGATGGTCGCGGGCAGCTTTGGCGGCGAAGACGTTGCGATGCGGCTGGCCTATGTCCACGAAGAGCGTGACAGCTATACCCGCAACATTGCCGCCAATGCGCAAAGCCAGCCGGGCAACCTCAACATGGACGCGCTGCGCGCCAACTTGCGCTTCCGCGGCGCCGATGGCCGGCTGAACATCAACCTGCGCGCCGAATACTTCAACGTCCAGACCGACAACAACGCGGTCAAGCGCCGGGGAGACACGGTCAGCACCGATCCGTTCGTGATCCAGGAGGACGCACGGTCCTATCAGGACCAGGCCGGTTACCGCGTGTCGGGCGAAGTCCGCTATGACCTGTCGGACAGCGTCCAGGTCCGCAGCCTGCTGTCGTGGCAGGATGGCTATACCCACGACCAGACCGATGGCGACCGCACCGCGACCGCGCTGGCCGTGCCCGCGAACCTGCCGACCAGCGGCGCCAACCGCGCGCTCTATCCGGGCCGGGTCAGCCGCGGCGACACCGTGTTCGAAACCCTGCTGGCCGAAGTGAACCTGCTGTCGACCGGTGACGGGCCGCTCAACTGGGTCGTCGGCGGCTTCCTGATGGACGAGGACGTGCCGGTCACTCTGCTGCGCGACAACCGCAACACGCGTGATTTCCTGATCTCGTCCAGCGACATCATCACCCACGCCAAGAACACGTCCTATTCGATGTTCGGGCAGGTGAACTACTTCGTGACCGACCAGCTCGAAGTGCTGGTTGGCGGGCGCTACAGCTGGGACAAGCAGGTCTATACCCGCTTTGCCGCGGCTGGTCCGGCGCTCAACCCGCCCGCCGTCGGCACGGCCAGCACGGAGCAGCTCACCGGCAAGATCGGCGTGAACTATCACTTCAACGACAACGGGATGATCTATCTCTCGGCGTCGAAGGGCTACAAGGCGGGCGGGGTCAACCTGACGCCCAACACCCCGAACTTCATCCCCGAACGCAACTTCGTCTATGAAGCCGGGTTCAAGACCGAGTTGCTGGACCGGCACCTGCGCCTGAACGGCAGCCTGTTCTATTCGGATTACAAGGACATTCAGCTGTCCAGCCTGGTCGGCGGTCTGCCGGTCACGCAGAACGCGCTGGCGGGCCGCGCCAAGGGTGGCGAGCTGGAGCTGACCGGGCAGTTCGGCGGCCTCAGCTTCAACGCCGGGGTCGGCTACCTCGATGCCAAGTTCGCCAACTCGGCCTGCATTTCGGACACCAACGCGCCGGGCACCGACGCGGGCTGCCCCGCCAACCTGCGGTTCGTGCCGAAGGACCGGGTGCTGCCGTTCTCGCCCGAATGGACCGTCAACGCCGGGGTGCAGTACACCTTTGCGCTGGGCGACGTGGACGTGACCCCGCGCGTGCAGTGGTCGCACCTCGCCAGCCAGTATGCCACGCCGTTCCCCAGCGTGAACACGCTGGTTCCGGGGCGTGACCTGTTCGATGCCCGCCTGACGCTGGACTTCGGCACGAAGTACAAGCTGGAAGGCTTCATCAACAACATCGGCAACAAGAAGTACGTCGCCACCCAGATCCAGAACAGCTCCAGCGCGGACGGCGGGATCATCTATGGTGCGCCGCGCACCTTCGGCGTCCGCCTGAAGGTCGAAATCGGCAAGTAAGCGATGCCGCGCGGCCGCCCTTCCAGCGCGCTGCGCCGCCGGTTGCTCCTGTTGGGGCTGCCGGCGGCGGTGCTGGCCGGGGCGGCCACGCAATCGGTGCGCGTCGGGGCAGACGCGCCCGACCGCTGGTGGTCGCCGGGCGAGGGCCGGGTATTTCCCGCGACGCTCGATTACACCAACGATCACGGCACGATCCGCACGCTGGTCGTCGATGGCCCGATCGAGACGAAGGGCCATCCCTTTTTTGAACCGATCGGCACCAATGGCCGGGCCTGCGTCACCTGCCACCAGCCCGCAGACGGGATGAGCCTGTCCGCCCGCACCGCTCGCGAACGCTGGGACGCGACCGGGGGCAAGGACCCGCTGTTCGCCGCCATCGACGGGTCCAACTGCCCGACCCTGCCGCAAGGAGAGCGGGCCTCGCACTCGCTGCTGCTGGAACGCGGATTGCTGCGGATCGAGCGGCCCTGGCCGGTGCGCAGCTTCAACGGCAAGCCGGTCAAGCCCGACTTCCGGATCGAGGTCGTGCGCGATCCCAACGGTTGTAACAGCGGCCCCGGGCGCGGGCCTGAGGCCGGCAACATCTCGATCTATCGCCGCCCGCGCCCGGTCGCTAACCTGAAATACCTGCTCGCGGTCGGGTTCCCGTTCGATCCCAAGCAGGGCTATGCGCTGCCGCTCGATCCGGATGACGGCAAGCCGCAATCGGGCAACCTGATGGCCGACAACCGCGCCGGCAACCTGCGGCTGCAGATGGAAGACGCCGCCGCCAGCCACTTGCAGCTGATGGGCAAACTGACCCCGCAGCAGATCGACCGGATTCGGGACTTCGAACTGCGGATCTATGCCGCGCAGCAGGAATCGGTGCAGGGCGGGGCGCTCGATACGCTGGGGGCGGAAGGTGGCCCGGTGAAGCTGCGCGACAGCCAGCCCGGTGCACTGGGCAGCATCGGCACGCCGGTGTGGAGCGAATTTGCCGCGTGGGACCGGATCAGCCCGGCCGATGCCGCCCGCCTGACGCCGGAGCAGCTGGCTTTCCGCCAGTCGGTGGCGCGCGGGGCGCGGGTGTTCCGCGACCGCACGTTCCTGATCTTTGACAGCGCCGGCATCAATTCCCGAATGGGGTTCGGCAACCCGGTGCGCAATTCCTGCGTGTTCTGCCACAACATGACGCAGATGGGGAATGACGTTGCGCCGGGGCAGGTGGACCTTGGCACCACCACCCTGCCGTTCGCCGATCCGTGGGACGATCTGCCGCTGTTCCGCGTGACCTGCCTGGGCGAACCGCATCCGCACTATGGCCGGGTGATCCTGACCTATGATCCGGGCTTTGCGCTGACTTCGGGCAAGTGCGCCGACGTTGGCAAGATCACGCTGCAATCCATGCGCGGGCTGGCGGCGCGCGCGCCCTATTTCTCCAACGGGCTGGCCAAGGATCTGCGCGCCGTGGTCGACTATTACGAGCGGCGCTACAACATCGGTTATACCGAGCAGGAAAAGCAGGATCTGGTGAACCTGATGAGCGTGCTGTGAAATCCGCCGCAACCCTGCTGGCGCTGCTGGCGCCGCTCTCCGCCCACGCTGCCGAGACCGGCGCGCTGGTGCGGTTCGTCTCCTGCCCGGTCTACCGCGACGCGGACAGTGGCAAGAAATCGGGCTGCTGGCTGGCGGACGATCCGGCCACCGGGCTGCGCTGGGATGTCAGCCATTCGCCCTACAAGCCCGATGTCGGCATGGGCGTGCTGGTCGAAGGGCGCGTCAGTGCCGAAGCTCCCACCGCCTGCGGCGCGCCGGTGCTGGAACCGGTGCGCACGTCCCGGCTGGATACGCCCTGCGTGCGGCACGTGCTGCCGGCGGAAGGCTATCCGGGGCGCAAGTTCAAGCTGCCGCCGCGCAATATCCAGCCGCTGTCGGTCGCCCGCCCGGTGCCGCCCGGCCCCTATGCGGAGCGGACCTTCGTCACCTATTTCGAGTTCGACCGCGATTTCCTGGTCTATCAGTACGACGATTTCATCATCGATAACGCGGTGACCTGGCTGCGCGCGGCCAAGCCGAAAAAGCTGATCATCACCGGCTATGCCGCGACCCGGCCGGAAACGGTGACGGGGCGGAAACTGGCCGAACGCCCGCAAGTGGCCCAGCAACGCGCCGATGCGATGGCCGAGACGCTGTCCCGGCTGCTGCCCGGCCTGCCGATCGAAACCCGCGCGAAACTGGCCGCGCAGCCGACCGACCATCCGGACGCCGACGGCATCCCCGGCCAGTCGCAGCGCCGGGCGGAAATCCGCGCGGTGTTCTAGGCGGCGCCCCTAAGCGGCGTGGACAAACCACCCGGCAGGCGCGGCAGTGTTGGCAAGCCTGTCGGTGTTTCTCGCCTTCGGGGCCGGATTACATCGCCGGGTAGCGCGCCCTTCATTCTGCAGCTGAGGCGCGCATCGGCTCACCGCCTTGCAGCGGGGCCAGACCCAGCCGCGCGAACAGGTCTGCGTCGCGGCTGTCACCGGCATTGGGCCTGGTCAGCAGCCGGTCGCCGGTGAAGATCGAGTTCGCACCGGCCATGAAGGCCAGCGCCTGTGCTGCGTCCGACATCGATTCGCGTCCGGCGGAGAGGCGCACCATGCTGCGGGGCATGGTAATGCGGGCCGCGGCGACCGTGCGGACGAATTCGATCTCGTCGATCCGGGCCAGTGGCGTGCCTTCCAGCATGTCGCCCAGCACCGTGCCCCTGATCGGGATCAGGGCGTTGACCGGCACGCTTTCCGGATGGCGGGGCAGGGTGGCCAGCGCATGGATGAAGCCCACCCGGTCGGCGCGGGTTTCGCCCATGCCCACGATCCCGCCGCAGCACACGTTGATCCCGGCTTCACGGACGTGATCCAGCGTATCCAGCCGGTCCTGGAACGTGCGGGTGGTGATGACGCTGGCGTAATGCTCCGGGCTGGTATCGATGTTGTGGTTGTAATAATCCAGCCCGGCCTCTTTCAGCGTGCGGGCCTGGTCCTCGCTCAGCATCCCCAGCGTCATGCAGGTTTCCATGCCCATCGCTCGTACCCCCTGAATCATTCGCACCAGCGCGGGCATGTCGCGATCCTTGGGGTTGCGCCACGCAGCGCCCATGCAGAACCGCTGCGATCCGGCGCCCCGTGCCTCTGCGGCGCTGGCCAGCACGGCATCGACGTCCATCAGCTTGGCCGCGGTGACGCCGCTCGCGGCATGGGCCGACTGGCTGCAATAGCCGCAGTCCTCAGGGCAGCCGCCGGTCTTGATCGATAGCAGGGTGCACAGCTGCACCTCGCCCCGGCGATGATGCGCCCGGTGCACCGATTGGGCCTGGAACAGCAGTTCATCGAACGGCAGCTCGAACAGCGCGGCGATTTCCGCGCGGGTCCAGTCGGTGCGGCAATCGGCATCGGTCCGGTCGGTGGGCATGGCTTGGTCCTTTTATCGATAATCTGCGGGGTCGCTGCGGTGGGCATTGCGCTGTATGGGCGGGGTCATGGTGGCGTCAGCAAGATTCGCGATTGATTATCGATAATGAATGGCGTGACCCTTCCCGGTGATGAGGGCGGTCTGGTCGACCGGATCGCGCAGGCTCTGCTTGGGCGGATCCTGCACGGCGAATTCGCCCCGCAGCAGCGCTTGCGCCAGGACGATCTGGCGCGCGAATTCGCGGTCAGCCAGGGCACCATGCGCGAGGCGTTCCGCCGGCTTGAAGCCATGCGGCTGGTCGAATCCCTGCCCCGACGGGGCGTGCGCGTGGCCGCGTTGGATGCGGCGGCGGAGCGTGAGATCGCCGCCATGCGCGGCGCGCTCGAAGTGCTGGCCCTGCGATCGATCGTCCGCCCGCCGGGGCGGGATCATCTGCGCGCGCTGGAGGCGGTGCTGCGCCGCGCCGATGCCGCGCCTGACGTGTTCGAGAACGAAGCCGCCAACCGTGAGTTTCATGTCGGACTGGCCAGGCCCTGCGGCATGCCCCGGCTGATCGCGGCGATTGCCGAACTGAACCTCGCCTATTCCTGCCACGTCTTCGCATCGGCCCGGGGCACGCCGTGGAAGCCGCGTTACAATTTCGATCACTGGCGCATTTTCGAAGCCTATGCCCGGGCCGATCTTGACCAGGCCTCGGCCTTGCTGGCCCGCCACATCAATGCGGTGGACCGGGTCAGGCCCGCACGAACCGCGCCGGGTCGCAGCGGCTGATCATCGAGGGTGGAGGCACTGCGCGCCCGGCGTGCATGCGCTTCAGGCGTCGGCTTCCAGTGCCTCGATATCGTCGTCGGACAGCCCGAAGTGATGCCCCACCTCGTGAATCAGCACGTGGGCCACCAGCGTTTCCAGTTGCTCGTCGCCCCGCGCGATCCACTCATCCAGGATCGCCGCGCGAAACAGCCTGATCCGGTCGGGCATCGTGCCAGAGGCATGATGTTTCTCGCCGACCGGAATCCCTTCGTACAGGCCGGTCAGCTCGAACGGATCGGCGATGCCCAGATCGGCCAGCGTATCGGCATCGGCAAAATCCTCGATCACCAGCAGCACCCCGTCCAGATGCCCGGCAAACGGCTCTGGCAACCGCGCCAACGCCGCGCGGGCCATGGTTTCAATCTCGTCAAGCGAAGGGGCCAGGCCGAATGTGCGTGTCATGCCGGCCAAGATAGCGACTGCCGCCGCATCAGCAACGCTTGCACGATCCCCGCCCCGGCGCTAGGGCGCGCTTTCCAGTGCATGCGGAGCGGTGGCCGAGTGGTCGAAGGCGCTCGCCTGGAAAGTGAGTATACGTCAAAAGCGTATCGAGGGTTCGAATCCCTCCCGCTCCGCCAACATCTCAATGCGAATCAATGAGATGGGCCTTCTGGGGCCCGAAAATCCCTAGCTTCCGCGCTGTTTTGCCGGTGGAGACCGAACCCCAGAGACTGCCAAAAACGGCAAAATCGGTCTCCGACTGGCGTTCGTCTCTTTTCACCCGAACCTCATCTGAAAAGGTTCGGCCTCCAGAAACGACGTAAATTCAATGTTTTCTGGCTTTACCTCTACCGAACCTTTCGTACTCCAACTCGGCTGGCGAGCGAGAATGCAACTTGGGGTATCAGCTGGCGGCAGGCGCTAAAAGCCACGAGTTCTGCTATGGAGCCCCTCATGACGACCCGCAGCGCCATCGACAGCTTCACCGAAATCGCGACCCTGCGCATCGAGCTAAGGGGCTCTGATCCGCTTATCTGGCGCGAAGTTGAGGTGCCCACGTCCATCACCCTCAAGGTGTTGCATGACATCGTCCAGGCCGCGATGGGCTGGTGCGACTACCACCTATGGGAGATGGTGATCGATGGGAAGGCCTATGGCCTACCGATGGACGAGGACTTTGGAACCGCGCCCCGGAAGGTGGCGGATAAGGTCCGTTTGCGTGATGTTCTGACAGGCGACGCGACCCGGATCGACTACACCTACGATTTTGGCGACAGCTGGCAACACAGCCTCGTTGTCAGCGACGTCCGGACAAGCGCGCCTGGTACTGGCTATCCCCGCTTCATTGCCGGCGAGCGCGACTGCCCGCCGGAGGACTGCGGCGGCATCCCCGGTTTCTACGAGATGCTTGAAGCATGGGTGGACCCCAAGCACCCCGACCATGCGGACGTCGCAGAATGGCTCGACGGCTATGACCCCGAAGAACTGGACGTGTTCCCGATCGAGGTTGCGCTTGGCCGCATTGCTGCCCGTCGCAACGCGGCTGCCAAGCGCATCATCAAGCTTGCGAATGATTGATTACGCGGAGCGCGGTCAGCGGCACGTTGTTATGGTGCCAATGGTGTTGCAAATAACCCTGTTACCGCCCGGCGGCGTGATCGGTTGTACCTGAGGTGCCTGCCAACTCTGCAAACCCTGTAAAGTCTGCTGAGTTTGCTGTTGGAGTTGTCTGTTTGCTTGGTTGAGGTCGTTCCAGGCCTGTTGGTTTCGCTGCTGTTGCAGCATGTATTGCTGCATCGTGATTTGCTGCTGAATCTGCCGCTGCTGTTCGGCGCTAGCGGCCCTCTGCTGCAAGCTTTCAAGCTGCCTTTGGTAATTTGCAGAGGCGGCAGCGTAGGGTTCTTTGAACTGGTCTCTCCATGTGCAGATTTTCGTGTAATCTGCTTGATTCAATCCACGGACGCTACTTTTCCCATTGCAAGCCTTGTACAAGTATTCGCGCTCAATCTGCTGCGCGCGCTGGAGGGTCGCGTTGGCGCTCGCAGTTGCCGTTGCAATTTCCTGATACTTTGCCTGCAGATGTTCGGTGTACGCTGTTGGCAACCTGACAGGCTCCGGCCTACCGTTGACGAGTTTGAAATGACCAACGGCCCCATTCGCATATCGTGCAACGGCGACACCGCCCGGCGTGTTGGTCTTCGGATCGATGATCTCGACTGCAAAGGTTGCCGCGCTCGGATTCACCACTGGCGCAGCCGAATTATCAGTAAATTTGAACGCGAGTGCGCCATAATTTTTTGTGAGTATAAAATTCCGCTGTGGGCTAAACGCTGCGCTTTGGATGATGTAGCCATTGCCCTGCCCGTCGTCGACGCTCAGACTTTGAAGCGCATTGAACCCATTGATCGAGTTGTCCATTTTTTCGGCAAGTTGAGTTTGTGCGGGGAATTGCGCCCCACCGACAGCATAGACGACCATGCTGTTCACGAAATCATAGCCGACTCTAGGAGCAGACCAGTTGTTGCCGGTTCCATCGTGAATTGTGATCTCTTCCACATGATGGGTATCGGACATCGCTATGTCGCGACCTAGCCCAAAGGCGAATCCATTCCGACATTCACCGTCCCAATATGCGCGGAAGTTAGATCGTTCGATTTGATCCCGAGTCGTCGGCAATTTGCACGGCTCGGTCTTGTTGGCGGGTTGAACGTAAAGCTTCTCTGGGGGGGCAGGAGGCACTGCCGGTTTGGCGAGTAACGACCGCTCGAACTCTGAGGCGTCCTGATAGCTGATCGTCTTGGGCTTAGAAGCGGCATATGCCGAGGTCGCACACGCAACGACGCTCGCAATGGACACCAGGTAGGAAAGTTTCCGCATCTTCATTTCATCTCCTTCCGATAAATGCATTGCAAAGCATCTATCGCATCATTCAATCTCGCTCTGAGGGCAGAATTCGACCCGCCTTGGCCGGTGGGGAATATGTCGCCTTCGTGCAGTCCCTGCACGATATCGTTGACCTTCATAATTTCCGTTCGTGCGCTTTCGGGCACCATGGCTTCAAGCAAAACGATGCTATGTTTTGCCTCAGCAATTTTCTGCCCTAGCCCGGTTACATCCTCGTCGCTAGCATCAAGCACGGGCTGGCCCGTGAGTGACTTGAAATAGTAAAGTTGCTGCAATATCTTAACAATATGCTCTAAGTTGGCGGCCTTGAGTAGCGAATTTCTCTGAAAAGAAAATGTGCTCCTTGCCACCCAAAGGGCTGCGATAGCCGCAATTGCGGAAGCCAATGCTGCGACCGTCTGCAAAGTAGTAGAGCAATCACTCATTATCTAATCTGCTCCGCCAAATCCAAAAGCAACATCGGCTTAGCCGACGAAGTGTCAATTCTGCAAACGCGGAAAAGTGGCGAGAAATTCCGGCATCTTAATGCCGGGCTATGCTTCTGACGTCCTTCGGGATGATATGGAGAAGCCGGTGGCACCGCCGTGATTCCGGCCAAGCGGAACTGCCTACCCAAATACCGCATCATCCTGCTCAACCCAACGGAACTCCGCCGCCGCCGCCATGTCTTTGATTGACACGCCGGGTGGCACGCGGCTGATCAGCAGTTTGTCGAGAACGGCGGGTGCCAAATAGGCCAGCCGCAGCATCCGCCCAACATAGCGGTCCGAGACGCCCTCTGCCTCGGCAATGTCCTGGATGGTCGCGGCCGCCCCGCTCTCCAGCTTCCGCTTCCAACTCCACGCCTTGGCGATAGCCTTCAGCACATGCGGATCGACGCCGCCGGTATCCGGCACTATGTCGGCCGGCGGCACGATTTTCGGCCGCCCGTTGCGCTTGCGGATGGTGAGCGGGATGAACACCCGCATGGTGGTGGGTGCGCTCATGCTGCCAACTCCTGTTTCGGGGTGACCATTTCCCGGATGACCGATCCGAGGCCCTCGGTGCGCAGGTCGACCGCAAGGCCATCCGCGCTGACAGTGACCCGCTCGATCAGCAGCCGGGCGATACGTGCCTGCTCGGCCGGGAACAGCGACTCCCAGAGGCTATCGAACCCGGCGAGCGCGGTGACCACATCTTGTTCGTCCATGTCCGGATCCGTGCGGCGCGCAGTTTCCACCGCCCGCGCGACAATCTCTGGCGTGCGCAGCAGCGACCGGATGTGCTGGACCACGGCCGTTTCCACCATGCCGGCATTGAGCCGGACAAAGCTGTCGCGACCTTCGCACCCCCGGTTCCGGATCGCGTCCATCGAGGTGTAGTAGCGGTAATGCCGGCTTCCCTTCTTGGTGACCGTCGGCGTCATGGCGATGCCGCGATCCGTGAAGATCAGGCCCTTCAGCATCGCCGGGGTCTGGGTGCGGGTGTTGGCAGCCCGCTGGCGGGGGCTTTCCTGCAGGATGGCGTGGACCTGATCCCACAGCGGCTGGTCAATGATGGCCTGATGCTCGCCGGGATAGCTGGTGCCCTTGTGGACCGCTTCGCCGAGATAGAGCCGGTTGCGCAGAAGCTTGTAAAGGAACCCCTTGTCGATCGGCTTGCCCCGCTTGTTGAGGGTTCCCTTTGCCACCAGTTCGCGGGTCAGCAGCGTGGCCGATCCCAACTCGACAAAGCGCTGGAACATGTGCCGGACCGTGGCGGCCTCGGTCTCGTTGATCACCAGCTTGCGGCCGACGACATCGTAGCCCATCGGCACGAACCCGCCCATCCACATGCCCTTGGCGCGGCTGGCAGCGAACTTGTCGCGGATGCGCTCGCCGGTGACCTC
>Ga0208243_1000978_pt1 | contig 11384 bp, 12 predicted proteins | sample Subbio2Aug_QV12A_FD_184826 | JGI IMG/M metagenome (GOLD analysis project Ga0208243, IMG submission 184826) | Serpentinite rock and fluid subsurface biosphere microbial communities from McLaughlin Reserve, California, USA - CR12Aug_QV12A (SPAdes) | ecosystem: Environmental > Terrestrial > Deep...
ACCTGGGCGGCTTGGAGGCGATCCTGGAGAGCATCCGAAATGCAGCCACGGCGCGCGAGGCCGCTCACCGGCTGCTGATATCAGCCGCGGTCGGCGACACTGGCGAGGACACGCCTCCTGGTTGCCTGCTGGCCAGTTCCATCGTGAGCAGTTCGGCTGGCGCCGCTGCGGTCCGGGAGGAGATCGCCGCCATCCGCCGCCAAATCGAGACGACCCTGCGCGAGCGGATTGCAAGTGATATCACGAATGGCAAGCTGTCGGCCTCCACGGACGCCGAGGCGACAGCGGGGCACGTCTTCGCGGTGATCCAGGGCATGTCGACGCTGGCAAAGGACGGGGCGGGTCGGGACAAGCTGCTGCGCATCGCCGAGACGGCCATGAGGTGCTGGTAGGATAGCCCGCATTGGGCTGTTCGCCGTCGCTGACACAGGCTCTGATCTTACCTCCAGCCAATACCGCCAGTTTTTCCCCACGCCCGGTTTTACCCTGCCCCGCGACCAGCTAGCTTCGCGCCATGAGCGACGCCGCGCCTGACACCAACGCCCAGCCCTATTCGGTCTCCGAGCTCGCCTTCGCGCTGAAGCGGACGCTGGAGGACCGGTATGGCTTCGTCCGTCTGCGCGGGGAGCTGTCCAAGGTCACCCACCATGGCAATGGCCACGTCTATCTGACCCTGAAGGACGAGCGCGCCGCCATTGACGGGGTGGTCTGGAAGGGCTCGGTGCGGGGCCTGTCCATCCGGCCCGAACAGGGGCTGGAGGTGATCGTCACCGGCAAGATCACCACCTTCCCGGCGGGCTCGCGCTATCAGATCGTCATTGAGACCATGGAGGCCGCCGGCGTCGGCGCCCTGTTGGCCCAACTGGAGCGGCTGAAGGCCAAGCTGGCGGCCGAAGGCCTGTTCGAGCCGGCCCGTAAGCGCCCCCTGCCCGGCATGCCCGCCGTCATTGGCGTGGTCACCAGTCCCACCGGGGCGGTGATCCGCGACATCCTGCACCGCATCCGCGACCGCTGGCCCTGCCGGGTCATCGTCTGGCCGGTGGTGGTCCAGGGGGATCAGGCCGCGTCCCAGGTCAGCGCGGCCATTCGCGGCTTCTGTGATTTGCCGGCCCATGGCGACCTGCCCCGCCCTGACATCATCATCGTCGCCCGGGGCGGCGGCTCGGTGGAAGACCTCTGGGCCTTCAATGACGAGGCCCTGGTCCGCGCGGTGGCCGCCGCCGACATCCCGATTATCTCGGCTGTGGGCCATGAGACCGACACCACCCTGATCGACTTCGTCTCCGACCGCCGGGCGCCGACCCCCACGGCGGCCGCCGAGATGGCCACGCCCGTCCTGGCCGAGCTGCGGGCGGGATTGAGCGACCTGCACGCCCGCCTGCACCGCTGCGGCGGCAAGGTGGTGGAGGACCGCCAGGGCCGGGTGCAGAGCGCCGGCCGCAGCCTGGCGAGGGTGCCTGACCTGGTGGAGATGGCCGCCCAGCGGTTCAACCTGGCCGCCGGCCGCCTGAGCGCGGCCCTGCAAAAGAACGCCGCGGCCCATGAGCGCGATCTGGTGCGGGTGGCCTCGCGCCTGTCGGCCGGCCTGCTGCTGCGCCCCCAGGAGGCGCAGGCCCAGAGGGTTCAGCTGCTCGGCGGACGACTGACCAGCGGCCTGCAGCGCAACGCCGCCGACCATGGCCGCGACCTCGCCCGCATCTCAGCGCGGCTGACGCCGGCCTTGCTGGCCCGGCCCCAGGCGACCCAGCGGCAGCAGCTGGACGCGCTGAGCGCCCGGCTGAACCCGGCGCTCGCCCGCACCACCGAACGCCTGGCCGAACGGCTGGCGGCGGTGGAGAAGCTGCGCCAGTCCCTGAACCCCGACCGCCCGCTTTCCCGGGGCTTCGCCCGCGTCCACCGGGCCGATGGCAGCCTGGCGCGGGAGGGCGCGGCCCTGGAGGCGGGCGAGACCGTCTCCCTGGTGTTCGCCGACACCCACCGCAGCGCCGTGGTGGACGGGGACGCATCCTCCGTCACGCGGCCGCTGCCTGAAGCTCGGCCCAAACCCCGCAAGCCGCCCGCGCCGCCAGCCTCGACCGTGCAGGGCGACCTCTTCTAGGCGCGCCGGTTCCGGGGTCTGTTCGAGGCTGTCCCTGCGCGCTACATTGGCGCGATGAACGCCCATGACCGAGACCTCTCCGGCAAGCCCGCCGAGCTTGCCGTGCTGCACTATGGCGACGGCGAGTTCGTCGTCCTCAAGCCCGGCCGCCATGTAGTGTGCGCCGTTTCGGGCGTGAAGATCCCCCTCCAGGCCCTGCGCTACTGGAGCCCGGCCTTGCAGGAGGCCTATGCCGGTCCGGCCGAGGCCTATGCCCGCTGGAAGGAAACCAGCAGCTGAGCCACGCCCTGCACCGCCGCAGCGCCCTCCTGAGCGGCCTGGCCGCCCTGGCCGCGCCGGGACTCGCGCGGGGGCAGACCGCAGCCCTCCCCTTGCGTCTGGATGGTCGGTTCATGCAGGGCGGCGTCGCGGTGGGCCAGACGGCCCCGGGGGCGACGGTGATGCTGAACGACATCCCGGTGGGCCAGGCCTCGGACCAGGGGTGGTTCGTCATCGGCTTCGACCGCGATGCTGACCCTGTCCAGGTCCTGCGGGTGGCTGCGGGCGGGGCGGAAGCCGCCCGGCCCATCACAATCCAGTCCGGCGACTTCGACGTCCAGCGCATCGGCGGCCTGCCCGCCGATCAGGTCTCGCCCACCGATCCCGCGCTGCTGGCCCGCATCCGCGCCGAGGCCGAGCGCAAGCAAGCCGGCTTCGCCAGCCAGGCGCCGCGGGACGATTTCAGAGGCGGCTTCATCCTGCCCCTGTCCGACTATCGCCTGTCAGGGCGGTTCGGCGGCCAGCGGATCCTGAACGGCGTGCCGGCAAGGCCCCACTACGGCGTCGACATGGCGGCGCCCCGGGGAACGCCCATCGTGGCGCCGGCCGGCGCCCTGGTGTCCTTCGCCGAGACTGGACTGCACTATGAGGGCGGTCTGATCATGCTCGACCATGGCCAGGGGCTGGTCACCGCCTATCTGCACCTGTCCCGCCTGGACGTGGCCGCCGGCCAGTCGGTGGTCCAGGGTCAAGTGATCGGGGCCGTGGGCGCCGAGGGCCGGGCCACCGGCCCGCACCTGTGCTGGCGAATGAAGTGGCGCGACCGCAACCTCAATCCCATGAGCCTTGTGGGCTTCCGCGCCGCCTGAAGCGGCGTCAGCGCCGCTTGCGGGCGTAGGTTTCGGCCGGCCAGCGCTTGTGGACCCAGAACCATTCGGCCGGACGCTCGGCGATGCGCTCTTCCATGAAAGTGTTGATCCGCTCCACCGAGCGGGCGATGTCGGCGGCCCGGTCGCCGGTGACCAGCGGCTTGATCGGCGGATGGACGATGACCCGGAACCGGGCCTTGCCCAGGCGCTGGACCGACATGGGCTGAAGCACGGTGTCGAACCGCAGGGCCAGGCGCGAGGGGCCTGGCGCAGTATGGGCCAGCCGGCCAAAGAACGGCGCGGCCACCCCGCCATTGAACTTCTGGTCGTTCATCAGGGCCACCGACTCCCCGCGCCCCAGGGCGTCGAGCAGTTCCCGGGCCCCGTCGCCGCCCTTGGGCGCAAACAGCCGCACCCCGTAGCGGAAGCGGTTGTCGCGGATGCGCTTGTCGAAATAGGGGTTGTTGGCCGCCCGATAGGTCATGTGACAGACCACGCCCGAATGGGCGATGACCGCGGGCATGATCTCCCAGTTGGACAGGTGGCCGGAGACGAACACCACCGGCTCGGCGGTGCGGGCGATCTCGGCCAGGCGCTCGGCGTTGACGATCTCGATCCGGTCGCCGGCCGCCACGATGCGGTCGATGATGGGAAATTCCGCGAAGGTCCGCCCGACCTGGCGCCACTGCTCGGCCGCCAGGGCGTCGATCTCCGAAGGCGCCAGGTCCGGAAACGCGATCTGCAGATTGCGCACCGCCACCCGGTGGGCGCTGGTCATCGGCCCCAGGCGGCCCAGGGCCGCGGCCCCGAAATCCGAGACCGCGTCGATGGGAAACAGCCGCGCCAGGGCGGTGATGGCGTCATAGGCGGCCACCTCCAGGCGCCAGGCGAGCCGCCGGGCGAAGGTCTGGACCAGGGAGGATCGGGCGCGGGCCATGCCCTCTACTAGTCTCGCCCAGCGGCTCTGTGCAACGCGAACCGCAGTCGCTTGGCGCGCGACTTGCCAAGTTTGGCCCACACCGTCCCCCTTCGGGACGGCTCAGCTTCTTAACCACAAGGGGGCAAGAGACATGGGCAATGAGATTGACGTCCACCTGGGTAAGCGTCTCCGTCGTCGGCGCCGTCTGCTCGGCCTGACACAACAGCAGCTGGCTGGCGCCTGCGGGGTCCGCTTCCAGCAGATCCAGAAGTACGAGTGCGGCGCCAACCGGATCTCGGCCGCCCGCCTGTGGCAGCTGTCCGAGGCCCTCGAAGTCCCCGTGGCCTACTTCTATGACGGCCTCTCGGCCGCGGCCCAGGCGCGCGACGCGGCCTGCGACAGCGGCGGCGAAGTGCTGGCCAGCAAGGAGACCATGGACCTGATCCGGGCCTATTATCAGCTGGGTGAACGGCCCCGCCGACGGCTCCTGGACCTGGCCAAGTCCCTCAACGGCGACAGCGAGCACGGCTGAACCGGCGGTCCCGTCCGATCATTCGGGCTCAGGCGGGATTTGACCGGGCGGCCGGGCGGGCTAAACCGGGGCCATGCTGACCCCTGACCGTCTGACCGCCCTCGAGGATGTGATCCTCGAGTTCAACCAGGCCGCCGCCGATGTGGCCCTGCCCCTGTTCCGCGCCGACCACGGCCTGGAGAACAAGGGCGGCGGCCCCGGCCTGAACGCCTATGACCCCGTCACGGCCGCCGATCGCGGCGCCGAGGCGGCGATCCGGCGGCTGATCGGCCAGCGCTTCCCAGACCACGGGGTGATCGGCGAGGAATATGGCGAGGACCGGCCGGACGCCGAGTTCGTCTGGGTTCTCGACCCCATCGACGGCACCCGCGCCTTCGTGTCCGGCCTGCCGCTCTGGTGCGTGCTGATCGGCCTGCGGCACCAGGGCCGTCCCGTTCTGGGATCGATCGGCCAGCCCTATCTGGACGAGGTCTATCTGGGTCATGCCGGCGGCTCGCGGCTGGTGTCCCGCGGCGCCTCGCGGCCCCTGAAGGTGCGGGCCTGCCCCAAGCTCACCGACGCCACCATCTCCTCCACCGATCCTGAGGCCTGCTTCAATGGCGCCGAGCTGGGCGCCTGGACCCAGGTGCGGGCGGCCTCGCGCCTGGCGAGACTCGGCCTCGACGCCTACGCCTACGCCATGGTGGCGGCCGGAACGATGGACATCGTCGTCGAGGCCGGCCTCAAGTCCTGGGACATCGAGGCGGCCATTCCGGTGATCGAAGGCGCGGGCGGCCTGGTCACCGACTGGCGCGGCGCGCCGGTGGGTCAGGCCGGCGGCCAGGTGGTCATCGTCGGCGACCGGGCCTGCCTGGACGAGGCCCTGGTGGCCCTCAGGCGCTCGGCGACGACCCGCTAGCCACCCTGCCCGCCAGGGCGTCGAACTCGGCGAAGAAGACCGCGCGCTTGTCCTCGGTCTCCATCAGGATCTCGTGCAGGGCGCCCTTGACCACCACCAGCCGGCCATCGGGCAGGCTGCGGGCCACCTGATCCTGGGCGGCGTTGTCCACCAGCTTTTCCTGCTCGGCCTGGCAGATCACCACCGGGATGCTCACCGAAGCCAGGTTGGAGGGCCTGGCGAAAAAGTCCCCGGCCCGCAGGGCGAAGTCCAGCCAGCCCCAGGTGGGCGCTCCCAGCGCCAGGTCCCGATGGGCGGCGACCTGGGCCCGGGCGCGGGCGAAACGCACCCGGTCGTGGGTCAGGACATTATCCTCGAAGGTGTCGTCAAAGGGCTTGCCGGGATCGCCCATGACATAGGCCCCGCTCCGCCCCGTCAGCCGGTTCCAGGCCGCCAGCAGCTTCACCGCCTTGGGATAGCGGCCGACCCGCACGCCGAGCATGGGCGCCGACAGCACCGCGCCGGAAAAGCGCCGGGCTTGGCCCTTGGCGAGCGCCAACAGGGTCAGGCAGCCGCCCATGGAGTGGCCGATGGCGATCCAGGGCTGCGGAAGGCGGGTCTCGAAATGCGCCAAAAGAGCATCAAAATCCGCCAAAAAGGGCTCAAAACCGACCGCATGGCCCTTCAGTCGGTCGTCTTCCAGGTCCCGGTGCGACAGGCCCTGGCCCCGCCAGTCATGGGCCAGAACAACGAAGCCGCGCAGGGTCAGGTCCTCGATGACCTCGTAATATTTCTCGATCGGCTCAGTGCGCCCGCCGCTCAGCACCACCGAGCCGCGCACCGCCCCCCTGGCCGGGAACAGGGCGGCCCGCAGCCGCGCGCCTCCTGCGCCCACATACCATTCCCCCGCCCCGCCCGCAGGGACCGGAGCGGCCGGGATGTCGATGAGCGGCGCCGTTTGAGTCATGGCGGGTTCCTTCAGGCGGCCTGGGAAAACAGGGTCTGGATCTGGGACTGCATGGACATGGCCAGACCCATGTTGGACATGCGCATGCGGCGGCTCATCAGGGCGGTCATCGGATCGAGCCTGCGGCGGCCAAGGGCCACGACATCATCCAGGCTGATGGTCACCACCAGGTCGGCCGGCGCGTCGCGGTTGGTGACCATGGCCCCGTCGATATGGATGAAGCCCGCCCCCTTGAGGTCGATCTTGACCACATGCGGCAGGGGTTCCCCGGTCCGGAGCGTGTCGGCGATGCGGGTGGTGAGCTGTTCAATCGTGGCCATCGGGACTCCCAAGGCCGCGGAGCTTGGCCCGCCGCCCCGGCGAAGTAAACAAAGCCGAAGCTTGGCCCGTGACACGGGGTTCAAGTTGGGTCATGATTTGCGAATAATTCGCAAGACCAGGAGGACACCCCCATGCGTCAGCTCGCCCTGGAGGATCTGGACCAGCTCTATCGCGCCCCTGGCAAGCTGGTGCTGGATAAGGTGCTCGATCATGTCGAGCGTCACGGCCGCGCCTTCATCGCCCACTCGCCATTCTGCGTGGTGAGTTCGGCCGGTCCGGACGGGACGGTGGATGTCTCGCCCCGGGGCGGCGAGGCGGGCTTCGTCCATGTGAGCGAGGATGGCAGGACCCTCTTCCTGCCCGACCGCCCGGGGAACAATCGCCTCGACACCCTGCGCAACCTGCTGGCCGGGACCGGCAAGGTCGGGCTGATGTTCATGATCCCCGGCTTCGACGACGTCTATCGCGTCAATGGCCAGGCCAGCGCCACGGATGATGAGGCCCTGCTGGCCCAGTTCGAAGAGTTCGGCCGCCTGCCCCGCCTGGTGCTGATGATCGCCGTGGAGGAGACCTTCGTTCACTGCCCCAAGGCCATCATGCGCGGCCGGCTCTGGGACCCGGAGGCGCGGCTGGACCGCAGCGTCCTGCCCAGCGGGGCGGAGATGATCTCCGACCAGTTGAACCTGGGCAAACTGCCGGTGACCAATGAGCAGATCATCGACAGCTACCGCCAGCAGCTCTAGGCCGCTCAGGTGGGCTTGATGAACCGCAGGGTCATCCGGTCGCTCTCGCCGATGGCCTCATAGGGACTGCTGTCGAAGGTTGGATCGGCCGGTTGCCCCCTGGCGGAGGTTCGGCGCACTGGCGGCAGGGTCCAGACCCCGAACGGGTGGTCCTTGGTGTCCCGGGGATTGGCGTTGATCTCGCTGGCCTGGTCGAGGATGAACCCGGCCTCCTGGGCCAGACGGATCACATAGGCCTGTTCCACATAGCCATCGGCGGCGGTGGGATCCTGCACCCCACCGGGATTGGCCCGGTGCTCCACGACGCCGAATACGCCCCCGGGCTTGAGCGCGGCGAAGGCGTCGGAGAAGGCCTTGTCTACGATGCCCGCGGCCATCCAGTTGTGAACATTGCGGGCGGTCAGAACGAGGTCGGCCGAGCCCGCCGGCGCCATGGGTCCGCTGGTGGCGCCAAAGGCGGTGATCTCCACGTCGCCATAGAGCCGGGGCTTGGCCCGCAGCTTCTGGCGATAGGCCTCCACCACCTCGATGGCGATGGGGTCGTTCGGCTGCAGATTGGCCGCATAGAGCTTGCCGCCCGAGGCGGCCAGGAAGGGCGCGAGAATGTCGGTGTACCAGCCGGCGCCCGGCCAGATCTCCACCACCGTCATCCCGGGCTTGAGACCGAAGAAGCCCAGGGTCTCCACCGGGTGGCGCCAGACGTCACGGGCCTTGTCCTGCGCCTCACGCCAGTCGCCGGCCACCGCCTCTTCCAGAGTCATGGCCGAGGCCGGAGCCGCCGGGGCGGCCTCCTCCCCGCGATTGCAGCCGGTCAGGGCCGCCGCCCCGCCGGCCGCAAGGCCGGAGAGCAGCAGGCCCCGCCGGGTCAGTTTCGACAGTCCCACGGATCAGGACGGCTTGACGAAGCGCAGGGTCATGCGGTCGCTTTCGCCGATCGCATCATACTTGGCCCGGTCGAAGTCGGGGCTCGCGGTTTCGCCACGGGGCGCGCTCTGGCGGACCGGCGGCAGGGTCCAGACACCGAAGGGATGATCCTTGGTGTCCTTGGGATTGGCGTTGATCTCGCTGGCCTCGGCCAGCTTGAAGCCCGCCTTCTCGGCGGCGGCGACGACGACATCGGTGGACATATAGCCGTCACGGGCGCCTTCGACCTGGGGCCGGGGGTCGGAGCGATGCTCTTCCACCGCCAGCACGCCGCCCGGCTTCAGGACCGTGAAGAAATCGGCCAGCGCCTTGTCGAGCATCCCGTCGCGCCAGTACCAGTTGTGGAGGTTCCGGGCCGTCAGGACCATGTCGGCGGAGCCAGGCTCACCCAGGGGGCCTGAGACTGCGCCGAAGCCCACATAGGTGATGTCCCCGAACACGGCGGTGTCGGCGTATTTGGCGGCGAAGGCTTCGCGGCCACGGCGGCCGGCCTCAGTGACGGCCGGATCGTTCAGATCGGTGACGCCGGCCACATAGGCCCCGTCGGTGGCCTTGGCGTAGGGCGCCAGGATTTCGGTCCAGTAGCCGCTGCCCGGCGAAATCTCGATCACCGTCTGGCCAGGCTTGAGCCCCCAGAAGATGAGGCTGTCATAGGGGTTGCGGGCTGCGTCGCGGGCCTGATGGGCCTCGCTCCTTTGGGGGCCGGCGACGGCCTCGCGCAGGGCGGCGTCTTCGGCCTGGGCCGCCGTACCGAGAATCAGCGCGCCCAGGGCGCCGGCGATGAGGGCGGGAAACTTGTCGTGAAACATGGTCTGGAGCTCCGGCAAGTCGTTGAGGCGGTGACCCTAGAGCCTGATGCGATCAGACGGAACCGTCTGATCGTTGAATCGGGCTCTGCCCCGTTAAGTCTTGGGCGCAGGTGGCGAGGGTTGGCGGCGAACGAGGTCTTGAATCCCGTGTTCCTAACCCTAAATCCTGATCGAAGGCGCTGGATGTCCGGGCCTTCCGACCGCTGGCGAGGCCATCATGGCTCGCCTCAGGTCGACAATCGCAACCTTGCTTAGCCAAGAAGGATGTGACGCACATGCGTACCCTCGACTTTTCTCCCCTGTACCGCTCTGTCGTCGGTTTCGACCGACTGGCTGGCCTCCTTGAGACCGCCGCGGCCGACGCCGCCACGGGCTACCCCCCCTACAATATCGAACGCACGGGCGAGAACGCCTACCGGATCGAGATCGCCGTCGCCGGCTTCCGCGCCGACGAGCTGGCCATCGAGGTGAAGGAAAACCTGCTCACCGTGCAGGGCCGCAAGGCCGCCAACGAGGAGCCCCGCAGCTTCCTCCATCGCGGCCTGGCCGAGCGCGATTTCGAGCGCCGGTTCCAGCTGGCCGATTATGTGGTGGTGAGCGAGGCGGCCCTGGCTGACGGCCTGCTGTCCATCTCGCTGCGCCGTGAGCTGCCCGAGGCGCTCAAGCCGCGCCAGATCCAGATCACCACCGGGGCCTCTGGAGCCAACCTGATCGAAGGCGAACAAGCCGCCTAAGGCTCAGGGCCTTATCCAAGCTGTCGGGGGCGGTGCGGTGACGCGCCGCCCCCTTTTCGTTGGTGGTCCTCAGCTTCCGGGAGGTTCGAGGCCGAGGGCGAGGGTCATGTCGGCGCCGCGCAGGCTCGCCCCACGCATCATGGCCCCGGCGAAATTGCAGCCACGCACGTCAGCCTCGTCGAGGATGGCGCCCGTCAGGTCGGCGCCCTGGGCCTTCACATAGCGAAGCTTGGCATGGTGCAGGTCGCCGCGATTGACCCGGTCGGCGCTGAGCGGCAGCGGGCCGAGGATGGCTTCGCGCAGATCCGCCTTGATCAGCTTGGCGCCGGCGAGCTTGGCGCCGCGCAGGTCCGCGCCGCGCAGGCAGATGCCGCGCATGTCGGCGTTTTCCAGATTGGCGCCCTGGAGGTGCACCCCCGACAGGTCCATGCCGACCAGGATCGCCCCGCGGGCGCTCATCACCGACAGGCGAAGGCCGCGAAGCCGCTGGTCGAGGGGGCGAAGGTCCAGGCCATCGAGGTTGGCGGGCTTGCCCTCCTTGCCGCCGGTCTTGCACCAGGTCTGGTTGGCCATGGCCCGGGCGTGGAGCTCTTCAGCCATGTCGATGGCCGCCTGATCCGGGGCCGAAAGACAGCCGTCCATATTGGCGCCTGAGATGCGGGCGGTGCGGATTTCCACCCCGGTCAGCACCGCATCCACCAGGCGCGCGCCCTCCAGATTGGCGCCGGAGACGTCGGCCCAGTCCATGATGGCGCCTTCCAGATTGGCGTCCTTCAGATTGGCCCGGTTCAGCTTGGCGCCGCGCATGGAGCAATCGGTGAAGTCGGTGGCGAAGGCCGAGACGTCCTCCATCTGGGAGCCGTCGAGATTGGCGCCGCTGAGCTTGGCGTGATCGAGTTCGCCGCTGCGCTGGTGGTGAATGAGGGAGGTGAGGCCCTTGGACGGGTGGGGCATGGCCACCTGACCCACCCGGAAGTCGGCCTGGGTGAGGTCAGCCTCGCTCAGATCGGCGCCGCGAAGGCAGGCCCCGCGGAGATCGGCCCGGGTGAGATTGGCGCGCCGCAGGTCGGCCTTGCGCAGGTCGCAGCCGAACAGATTGGCCCGCGACAGGTCGGCGCCCACCAGATTGGCGCTGTCAAAGATGGAGGATGAGAGGTCGGCGTCCTGCAGATTGCGGCCAGCCAGATTTACGCCGGTGAAGTCGATAAACCGCATCGCCGCCAGCTTGCCCCCCGGGCGACCGCTGACGAAGCGCTCGTGGGCGGTGAGGATCATCTCGATCTCGCCGCGGGACAGTTTCCGGCGGCCTGAAAGAGCGATGGCGGCTGACACG
>Ga0208243_1000979_pt1 | contig 11362 bp, 9 predicted proteins | sample Subbio2Aug_QV12A_FD_184826 | JGI IMG/M metagenome (GOLD analysis project Ga0208243, IMG submission 184826) | Serpentinite rock and fluid subsurface biosphere microbial communities from McLaughlin Reserve, California, USA - CR12Aug_QV12A (SPAdes) | ecosystem: Environmental > Terrestrial > Deep...
TCCTGATCCATGTCCTGCCACGCGGCTTCCATCGCATCCGCCACTACGGCCTGCTCGCCGGCTCCGCCCGCAGGGCCAGCCTCGCGCTCGCCCGCAAACTCCTGTATGTCGCCTCTCCGCCTGATGGCGATACACCAGGCGAACCGGACGACTACCGCCCGCCATGCCCATGCTGCGGCGGACGCATGATCGTCATCGAGACCTTCGAACGTTGGGGGCAGCCGCGTGGACCGCCGCACGCATCAGCGACGAACCGGGAGACCGCGCCATGACCCGGCATGGCATGGTCGAGCCTACAGCCGCAGACGTTCCGCCTCCGGCAACGAACCCGCGCGCGGCCACAGCAATCGCTGACGCCGACATGGGTCTCCCCGAACCAGTTCCGGGTCGCCTATGTCGCCTATACCGCGCGGAGGCGCAACGAAGCGGCCTGTCCGCATCCTCCATCGCTCTTCCCAGCGCCGGTCGGGCCATCGCCGACATCGGCCGCAGTTCGAAATCCCCATAGCCGTCGATGGTGGCCCGCGGGTTCCTGCATGAGAGGCTTTCGTACGCCTGCCGGCACCCGAAACCCTTCACCATTCCAGCCGTTCAGGCAAACTTTACCTGCGCCTGAAAGCAGACGTCTGTAGCCGTTCGGCTGACGGCCGCAGCGCGCGACATTTCGGTCGTTGGATAAAGCGTCGTTATACCAAGGGTCATGAGGTTTGACCGACATGAGCCCATTGCCGCATTCCGATTGAGGTGATGGTTTGCGGCTCGGCGAGGAGCTTCTGCCAGGCCTCGCATGCGGCCTCGATGATGGCGTCGTAGGTGTCGAAGACTGTGTTTGAGAGCCAGTTCTGTCGCAGATACTGCCATACATTCTCGACGGGGTTCAGCTCCGGCGCCCGCGACGGGAGGAAGATCGGGGTGATGTTCTTCGGCATCGTGAGCTTGGAGGTGGTGTGCCACCCGGCACGATCCATGACGAGCACGGCATGTGCGCCTTTTTCGACGTGCCGGCTGATCTCGTCGATATGGAGCTGCATGGCCTCGGTGTCGACGAAGGGCAGCGCGAGAGCTGCGCCGATGCCGCGCGCCGGGCAGATTGCGCCGAACAGGTAGGCGCTCTTGTAGCGCTGGTCGGCCGGCTGGCGCGGCCGCGTTCCGCGACGCGCCCATTGCCGCACGATGCCGTTCTTCTGTCCGATGCGGGCCTCATCTTGGAACCACAGTTCCACCTTCGTACCCGCCCGGAGGTCGCAAAGATGCGCCTTCAGCGTGCGAGACCAGTTTTTTTGAACTCCTCGACGACATGGGCGTCCTGCGCCGGGTGCCGCGGACGCGCACTGATGTGCGAGAAGCCGAGCTTGTGCAACAGCTTGCCAATATAGCGCGTGTCGTAGTCGACGCCGAAACGCTCCTTGATGACGCGCTTCAGGTCGATACGCCGCCAGCGGACGACGCCGTCAACGGCGCGGTCCGGCCCCTTCTCGACGATTGCGGCGAGGTCGGCCTGCTGTTCGACCGACAACCGCGATGGAGGACCCGCCGACCATTGATCGAGAAGACCATCGGGGCCGGCCGCGTTGAACCGGTGCACCCAGTCGCGCAGCGTTTGCCGGTCCATGCCGCCGACCCGCGCCGCATCGGCTCGGCTCATTCCGTCCAGAACCGCCGCAATCGCCAGGAGCCGGCCGCTCTGGCGCACGTCCTTCACAACCCGAGCCAGACGGCGAAGCTCCACCGCCGAATAGCCGTCGCGCACCTTCACCGCTGATCCCATCGCCGAATCTCTTTCGGCAACAGGGAATCATATGGGCCAAACGCCATAAACTCACGAAAGAGTCAGAAGCAGAGACGGTTGGTATTACTCCCAAAAACTGACGTTCCGCAGCCCGCGTCCGGCGTAATACCCATCAGCGCCAATCGCGTCAGGCGAGGAAGGCTAAGCCGACCGACCAACTACGGAATAGGTGAGCTACGGCTTTACGGGTGACAGAAAGCCGTCGACCTCAACGACTTCGGCCTGGGACGTCACATGCTCCAAGTTTGGCGTCGAGGACGAGGTGCCTTGCCAGTACCGTTGCGCGAGCTCATCGTTGGTCAACCCATGTCGACTCATCCGCTGCTCCTCACTGACTGCCCGTATCCTAGGGTTGCGGTTCAGTAGGAGTTGCAGGTATCCGATCCAGGTGACATCGCGCTGCTCGACGGGCCCTGTTGGCTCGACCTGGTGCACGTACCCTTCGCTGTAGCTCAAACCCATCCGGCTAAAGTCACGATCCTCGCGCATGTACACGCAGCCATCGCGCCGCAGACAATGCGCCGGTCGATTGCGTTCGAGACACTCCTCAACCTCTGGAGCTTCAGCACCCAGGGGGAAGACACCGGTTGGACCAAAGATGTGCCCTTTCGGCTTCTGCTGTTTCGCTATCCGATTGTATGTCCTCGCCATTTGCATGTTACCTCGTGGCGCAGATGCATTGACGTGGCTAACATAGTTGACGCCCGCCCTACACTTTCATTGGCCTAGTCCAGCCTTCGTTAAGTTTTTCAAGCACCTTTTCCAACCAGCTTTCGTACCAATACCAGGTGTTCGCGACCTTCACGCCGTAACCCTTGCCGGGATTGCGGGCGTCGAGCTGTTGGGAGAGCTTCGTGTGGTCGTACATATTGAACCCGGCGTGTCCTGCAGCCGTCACCTTTGCGACAATTTCCCCAGGCAGAAATTTCGGACGCTCTACCTCCTTAAAGAGGACGCGCTCGACTGCCTCGGCTTCGGGCGAGCCGGGCTTGACGAATTCGACTGCAAGGTCGGACTTGCTGGCTTTACCGGAGAGCTTCGGCACAAAGGCAACGCGGAATCGGAATTTCGGGTCCTTCTGCTCGTCCTCCGAGAGGGCCGCGTGGAAGTTGTCCATCGCCGTCGCGATATTGGCCGGTAGGTCGGTGGCGATCAGGCTTTGCCGTTGCACACCGTCGAACGTCACGAATTGCAACGCCAGCGGCAGCCGCTTCTCTAAGGCAAACTCACGTCCGAAGAGGTCCTTGATGGCGTCGTTGAAGTTGATGCAGCAGGCCTGCAGCTTCGCGCTGAGGGCATCGTCGATCCTGTTGGTGGATCGATGCTCGATCTCGTTCCTGATCTCGATCAGGAACTTGAGATTGTTGACGATGCCGCTCTGAAGGGGACAGGCGCCGGTGGTGATGCACTGGCTCAGTTCCCAATATTTCTCGGCTCCGGATGGCGTGCGCTCAACGACGCCACCTTTTTTGTAGCGGTAATCAATGCCTTCGCGCTTGTAATAGGCGTGCATCAGATAGGTCCACGCTATGATCGCGGTGACGATGTAGAGTTCGGCCCTGAAGTACAGGCCAGCGCTATTAAATGTGTGGACGGCCGCAATCATGGCCTCGCGCGCTTTGACCAGCAGTTCGTCGCCTTGCAGGTGGAGGCCGGTAGCGGGGTCAATGTTCGGCCAACTGTCGAGGAAGGTGTCCAGCTCATCGTCCGACGCGGGCTTGATGGCCTTGTGCTTTGTGCCGTCCTTAATCTCTGAGATCCGCGCATTGTTTATCGACCGGGTGGGCCGGGAGAAATACGCCTGGATATCCTGGGGCACGTATTTGCGGGACAACATCGCTTTGACGATCGCGACCTCCCATTTTTCGAGCGTATTGCCCGGTCGCCTTGCCAATTTCGTGCCCCCCGTTCCTTATATGCGCAGTTCGTAATGTCCCGGTTTCAGTCGTTGCCGTAGTCGGGCTCGTATTCCATTTCGCGCTCCTGCTGGTCCTCATGGATGTAGCTGAGACCGGAGGCATTGATTTCGTCGCTTCCCATGAGTGTCAGGTCGCACGTCAGGCAGCGAAACTCTTCACCAGCGAACTCGCGGTCGACGACTTCCCAGATCGCATGCTCATCGCTCTCCTCGGTGATGTCTTCGGCGGTTTGCTCGCCGGTCATGAAGGCGCGGCATTTACACGCCGGGCAGCTCTCCGCCCAGATCTCGTCGTAGCGGCTCCTGAAGATACCGACCTGGTGCTGCGGTTCGCGCAATTCCGCTTCGCCAGTCAGGCGCTCCCGCTCTGCCTTCTTCAACGCCACAAATTGCTCGCGGGCGGCTTCGACGCGCAGCTTGACAGCGGCCACGAGAGCCTTGGCGGCTTCATCGAGAACCTGGCGGGGCGTTTTTGCATCGGCCCCGCCGAGCCATTGCTCCAGGGATGAACCCATCTGGTGCAGGATCGTGTCGCACGCATGCCAATAGCGTGCCTCCCAAGCGTCGAGGCGCATCGTCCGGAACGGAAGATCGGCCGAATGCAGCTCGGCGTTTCGACGTTCGGCGATGTCCTGGCAGAATTTCTGGACCGTCTTGTCGAAGCGAGGAACGAGGTGGGCCAGACGCTCGAACAAGGTCTTGGCTGCGATCGTCTTAACGTCCGTGGTGACGTTGATGCCGGCGGCGACGAACATAGACTGCCGTGCGTCGGATCGACCACGAGGCTGGGGTGCTGACGCGCGAGTGCGGCTTTGCCAAGCAGCTCAAGCGCGAGAGATGCCCAGAGCTGATACTCGTCGAGATCGCCGGCGCCTTTGCGGGCCAACGCACGGCCGATATAGACCTTCGATTTTGCATGGAGCGCGTCGCCGTTTATGGCGATGAAGACGTCTTCAGGCATCGATGAGAATCCTTGCGAGGCGTCGGCCGGACTTTAGTTCCGACGGACTGCGCCCGTGAAGGACGCGCCAGTTGTCGATGATGAGGATGTCGCCTTGGCGCCATTGATGGGCTTGGGGCGAAGCCGCGGCAATTCGGTTCTCGATGAGCGCCAGGGCTATGCGGCCGCGCTGGTCAACGGCTTCAAGACAGCCGGGATCATATCGCAGGAAGGCTCCACCCGGCGCGAGGATCGTCGTGTAGAAGGAACGCCGGCCGCTACGAACGAGCATCGGAGTTGCTTCGAGAAGGTTAAGCTCCTCCGGCGAAAAGCCGAGCGTTTGCCAGTCGAGGAGCATCGTCGCCGCTGCGGGCGATCCGGGGTCGATACACCCGAGGAGGAGGTAGCGGCATGGTCTGGTACGATGACTGAGTTCGGTATGGAACGGCAAGGCGCCCAGGCCGTAGCGGGCGCTCAAGGATCGCGGATGCGCAGCGTCGGCGTTGTGAGGCTCGATGACCTCTTCGAGCGCGCCGGCGCGGCCGCCAACACGAGTGCCTATGCGATCGCCGAGCTTGCCCAGCTCGCTCACTGTCGCGTCGGCGTTCGCGCTTTCGCTGCGATGAAGAGACCAGCCGCGCTCCGACAGCGGGTCGAGAGGCGGTCGCGTATCGGAGACGGCGATGTCGTGCGCAGCCATCTCGCCGTCCTATCGCTCGAGGCGGACGCGAAGGCGCCGGGCGCGCTCGCGGAAGGCGGCTTCGCCGCCTTCGAGGATGTCGCAGACGGCCTTGCGGATTTGAGCATTTTCGAGTCCGCCCGCCACGTAGCTGATCGGTGGCAGGCCACCTGAAGGATGCGGTCCTGCTTCGGCGACGATGATCTGATCCGCGTCGGTATTAATCACGAGGTTGGCGTTGTGCGTGACCATGATCACCTGACGCTTGGCCTTCGCCGCAATGAAGAGCGCGACCAACTCGTCGAAGACGGATTTCGGATCGAGGTTCTCCTCGGGTTGGTCGATGATCAGCGGCCGATCATCGGAGTCGTCGAGCGCCAGATAGAGCAACAGCAGCACGATGCCGCGCGTGCCGGGCGATAGCTTGCGAATGTCGACGCCGTCATAAGAGATCTCATACCTGACGGTGATGTGATCGGTGCCGAAAAGCCAGTGCGCGAACTGCTTTGACCAGGCACGGAAGTCGGCCTGCTCCGTCGGAGCGAAAGGCGCATGGGACAGCAGGTCTCGCAGGTATTTTGCCATGAACGCCGTCATGGCGGCCTTAACCTCCGCTGCCGATCCGGTTTCCCACGCTGGCTTGAGTGCTTCTGTGGCTGCGCCGATAAGCGAACCGCGCCCATAAAAGGGTCCGGTTTTGCGACGGTCGAGAAGTTCTTCCTCCGCGAAGTTGCCCCAGGTCTGAACGTCGGCGATCCGGCGAACGGAGAAGCTGAGCTTCTTCAGGGTCCCCGACGAAGCGGCAAGCCGCGCCATCAGGGGCGCGTAAAGTCCCGCGAGCGCGTCCTGCTCGTTGATGATCGCCTCAAAAACGCGGCCGTACGTATCATCGCGCTCCGTTTGGAGATCCTTACGCCTCGCGGCGGCACCCTGCGCATCCGCAAGGCGGGTTTCGAGGGTCTGAAGCGCCGAATTCTCCTGCGCGATGCGGTTGGTGAGCGCCGCGTATTGATCGCGCACCAGCTTGTCGGCGCTGAATAGTGCCTCCAACCGAGCCATCTCGGCGGCGATCAGCGCCAGCGGCAATTTCGAGACATCGGCTGTATCGGCAATTAGCGCGACGTTGGGATCGCCGGGCGGCGGCGGGACGCCCTGGAGCTTCCGGATCTCGCCATCCGCCCAGGTCACGTATGCCGTAAGGCTCTTGTCGACGTCGCCCTTGTAGATCAGCAGGAATTCGTCCCACTGCGTGGCATTGAGCCCGCTATTGGTGTGACGCGCCTGGGCCTGCCGCAGCATCTCCGGCGAGCCGGTTGCCCGCGTGGAACGCACCTCGTCTTGCATGGCTACGAAGGTACGGCGCTGGTTCCCGAAATTCTGGATTGTACTGCGGAGCTTCTGCGCGGCCTCGCTAAGCTGCGTATGGCGGGCGACCTGGGCTTCAGTCCCTTTCACAACGAGCCTGGCACGATCGGCGGTATAGTCGGCTATCAGCTTCTTCTTCTCGCCGACCTGCTTAGTCAGCGAGACGACGAGGCTCTCCTTCTCGAACTCAGTGGCGATTCGGTCCGAGATGTCCGCTATCGCCTGGACCTCACGTTCGCGCGCCTGCTGGAACCGCGAGGTCTGCTGCTCGCGCAGCTCGGCGAAGTCGAGTGCCCATTCGCGATCGTCCTGCGAATGCGATTCGAAGATCACACGCTCGATCTCGTCGATCAAGCCGTCGGACACACCTTTGGCCGAGCAAAGCTCCTCGACAAACTGCTGGGACAGATAGCGGGCTCGCGGAAACGACATATGGCCGTTGGCGTCGCTGCCATCGAGAGCGCGGGTGACCGTCGCGCCGCCGCCCCAGGTCAGCGTCGTCGTCGCATCGCCGATCAACCGGCGCGCGCGCGCCAGGAAGGATGGGCTAATGTTTTCGTCCGCGTTCCATCCGGATGGGGTGATCGCATCGCAGCCGGCCGCGATCACGTCGGCCAGGGCGGTCTTGCCCGAACCCCGAGCGCCGATGATGGCAACAAGGCCGGGGTTGAGCGGGATGTCCGGCGTGGTCGCCCAATCCGCATTGTCGATCCTGACGTGCGAGATCACCTGGGATGGCATCGCCGATCGCGGCGGGTGTTCGCCGACATAGGCGCGCCCCTCGGGGTCGATGCACGCTTGGCGCAGGGCATCGAACTCAAGGGCGCCCTTTATCCACGAAAAGCGGTTGTCGGTGGGTTGACCCACGGATTTCTGGTCGTGGGAATCGCTGCCGTGAAGGCAGGGTTTGCAGCCGTCATATCGTGTGCGCAGCTCCTCGATCGTCACGCCACGTTGGCCGATCCAGAACTCGCGCTGCGCCGCGCTGCTCGAAAAGATTATGTGCGCGAACTTCTCGATCTCCTGCCGCACCGTGGCATCGGCGGCCTGCCGGACGCCGGACGTGCCGTCTCCGGCCGCGCCGGCGACCGCGACGAGGATGTTCTTGGTCGCCCATTCGCTTTCGCCGATGACCTTGCGCAGTTGATCGAAGTTGACCTTGAACTGCGTCGCGCCGTGCCGGAGTGCCGCGCCGTCGTCGGTGATTGACTGATCGGCGCGCTTTCCAAGTTTGATCAGCTCTTCGCGCGTGCAATCGAAGCGGTCGTTGAACGCGTGGAACTGGAGGCGCTTGAGGATACGCTTCACTTCCGAGAGGTGATCAGTATCTTCCGGGCTGACGAGAAGATGGACGTTTACGAAGCCCGATTTCGCCGCTACGTCTAGGCGCAGCTCGATGTTCGGAAAGATAAGCTTCACTTCTGGCAAGCGGCCGGCTTCCATATGCTTGCGGAATTCCTCGTAGGTGTCGGTGACGTAGTAGTCGGTGACGGCGATCGACTCGACCTTCGGCGTCAGCCCCTCGAGCGACGTAAGGTATGCGCCCCAGGGATCGGCAGCACCGAATTGGTTGTTGAGGATAGTGCCAGGGTCATGAATATGCGGCTCCCAACGGTGCCATTCCGAACCGCGACTGATCATACGCCCCCCTGGTCCCCCTGATTGGGGAATACTTGCCACATTGGCGCCCGGCGAGTCGAGAATGGCGTGCTGAATGTAAGTATTACAATCGGCGCAAGCCTGCCGGATTGTTCCAGAGGCGCCCTTTTCGTGCTTTTCGCAGTTTCGTCACGGCCTGGCCCTCCGCGCCGGCTTCGGATCAGTCACGGGTTACGGCAAGTCAGCTTTCTCGCTCAAGCTTCCCGAAGCAGCTAATCTGCTTGCGGCCCCGAAGGCGTCGATGGGAAAGCATTTTCTAGTCTCCAGAGGATCCGGTGACGCCTATGGCTGTGCTGGGGTCGATTCCTGCCTGGCGCTTCTGAATTGAGAAGCGGAGAAAGCAGCAGTTCGGTGAGCACATTCCCTCGACGGCCCCTCTCTCGTTGGCGATAGAACCGGCCTTCGCTTCCATCCGGAAGGAGACATAGCTGTTCAAGCTAATGCCTTGCATTTCCGCAGGTCCATCCTGAGATATCGCTCAAGCATTCCTGAGCTGTATCGCAATACCAGGTGGGCGCGTTCGTCCGGTTGCGTCTTGAAGAGTATGGCCTAGGCAACGTATTGGCATTTTTTCGACCGAAGCGAATGGGAGAGGAGAGTGCCAGAGGCCCGACCCTAGCCTCCCTCTTCTTGTATCCTCTTCCGCTGAAGTGTCGCGAGGTATTTTTCGGACTGACAAACGGCAATGGCCGCATCGAGGTCATCTACTGCGTGCGGATCGCCCTGCGCCTTCCGAGCTAGGAAACGCTGATCGAGAAACGACGCGCGGAACTTTTCATTTTTCAGACATGCAAGCGCGGCATCGACAAGAGCGAGAGCTTCGTCCGGATTTCCCTGGCCTAGCATCGCCTGGGAAAGCCGGTAGTTTGCGAAGGCGTCTGTCTCCAGTTTGCGGGTCCGACGCAAGATTAGTTCAGCCTCAGGATAACGACCGAGGTCGATCAACACCTCGCCGAACTTTTGAAGCTGGTAGTCATTGGGGTCCGCGATAGACCGGAAATAGGCGATTGCCCCTTCCTGAAGTTCGCGGTTCGCGGGGTACTTCCCCAACTTGAGGAGAATTTCGCCGAGCGCGCCCGAGGTGCGGTCGTCGGCAGCTTCGGGAGGCAATATCGGGACAGCCTCGAAGATCCTTCTGAGCCGATCAGGTTCATTCCAAGACCAGTAGCGGCCTACTGTCGCCAATGCGTTATATGCCTGATCGAGGCCGGCATTGGCCGCTTGTAGGATCTCACGCTCGATTAGATCGCCGTGTCTCGCGAAGAGTTGGTCCAGGGCGTTTCCTTTGGCCCAAGACAGGTTTTCGACGACTCCCAGGACGACGGAGCTTATCACCGAGTGAGGTTTTTCCGCTGCGGTGAGAATCTCATCTGCGAGTTCTACTGCACGATCATTCCTACCTGCGTAGAGCCGGATAAGCTGAAGGCGCGTCGTATTCAACGCGATCGGTCCGGCCATCACCGTCTCGAATTGATCGGAAGCCTCCTCCAAACGTCCCAAGATTTTGAGAGCTTTACCCCAATGGTGGCGGGCCTCCGCGTGCGAGCGCGGGTTGACCGTCTTCAGGGCCAGCAGCCGTTCAAAGAGGGGCAAGCGCTCCGCAAGCCGGGACTTGGCGTCCTCGATCGAGGCCACCTTATCGGCTCGGTAGAGGCACTCGATGGCCTCAAGTATGAATCGAATCTCCACGTATGTTGCAGGAGCATCTCGGGCCTCAAGGTCCGCAAGATAGTCCTCTGGATCGCCCACGAGCGCGCGGTTCACCTGCTCGGGGCGCCAAAGGTCCATCAGCGCAACTAGCACCGCCGGTGAGAACCGGCTCTCGGCGACTGCCTCAAGCTTCGCATGCATAGTTGTCGCCAGAACGAGGAGCGCCAGGCTCTCTTCCTCGATCAAGGTCGCCAAGTGGTCGTCCAATTGCCGATCCAAAACGGCGGCCCGCTCCTCCGTGAGGAAACCTTGAACCCGCAAGCTGGCGTAGACGACGTCGTGAAGACGAGCAATCGTGGGCCGATCAGGCGCAAGCAAACCTTGGCCGCGGATCTTGACAATGCCTGGCGTCCGGACCGCCGCTCTCAGGAAGCGGTAGTCACAGCTTGCCGCGCCGACCCATTCGAAGATGCTCAATTCTGAGGCCAATAGTGGCTTCAGCCGCCCAAGAACTCGGTCCGCGAGCCTCTCGCGGCCGTCGCCAAATTCCGCGACCAGTTGACAATCATCACCTATCTCGCCCCAAGACACCACGCCCGTGGCCATGGCTTTGTTCACGAGGGCAAAGCTCAGCGGATGGCCGCCAACGGTCTTCATCAGCGCATCTAGCACTGGCTCGGGACATGGCTCCTCAAGGTCGCGATCCAAAATCTGTCGCGCTTCGGAGCGGGTCAGCGCGGGAACTGAGAGGTCGCTTGCCGCTGTTTCGCGCCGCGTCACCAAGATGCGACTTCTGGGACCACATAGGGACTTTAGATCGGAGAGCGCAATTTCTGGCGGGAGATCGTCTATAACCAAGAGACACGCTCTCGATTTAAGCATACCCGCGATGTTGAGGTCTGCGCCACCTCTCCAGAGTCGCTGGGCGCTGAGATCGGCTAGCGTCGTGAGTTCGGAACCTACGAGCCACATCGGCACCTGGTAGCGGTCTCGGCGGCTGTGGATGTAGGCTGCTGCGGCGCTCGACTTCCCTGTGCCAGCCAGACCAGAAATCGCCGCCACAGGGTTCTCATCGCTCAGTGCCGCGTCGATATCATCTTGGACGGACGGAAGTGCTACCCTGCGGAGGTCGACCGGGGGCAAGGTAAATGTCGCCTTATGCTCGTTCAAGATCCGTTCGAGCACAGGCAGATACTCCCCGAGTGCCCGCATGGCAGCGTCATCGAGTAGCATGTCGTCAATTATCACTTTGAACCGCCCCGGGTTTGCCGGAGGCTCCAACTCCTGAGTAGGATGGAGCCACCATGAGCAAGACGACGAACAAGTTTTCCCCTGAAGTGCGCCAGCGCGCGGTGCGGCTGG
>Ga0208243_1000980_pt1 | contig 11361 bp, 10 predicted proteins | sample Subbio2Aug_QV12A_FD_184826 | JGI IMG/M metagenome (GOLD analysis project Ga0208243, IMG submission 184826) | Serpentinite rock and fluid subsurface biosphere microbial communities from McLaughlin Reserve, California, USA - CR12Aug_QV12A (SPAdes) | ecosystem: Environmental > Terrestrial > Deep...
TATTACGATATCAATCCGAAGATGCTCAAGCTTATACTGACATATAAACAAGCCCCTACAATTCCAGAATTTGAATCAAAAAATTACTATTGTATCGCACAATCTAAATGCGACACGCTAATCAAATATGTGAACGATAACCTTACTGAGTACCTTACGAATGTCTACATAGAACTCGATAAAAATACCCAGGAACCTGAAACAGAACTTCTATTGTTATTAAACAATCAAAATCTCGAATTGGGAGATAAAGAAATGGTGATTCAGCAAGTAGAAACTCGTTTATCAGACCTGAGCAAAGTGGAGGATGTCAATACCAAAAAAATACTCTTGACGGAAAATCGTGTAACACCTGTATGGGAGAACCTGATTGATTACTACCACGCTGATGGGAGTACTGGAGTGGAAGACCTCCTACCCTTTATGGAAGAAAAAGATAATCTTGCTGCACTTGCATCTAAAAAGATTCCTAAAGGAAAAGAAACAACAGAAAATGTCCATGAAAACGATGCTTTCATTTTATCCTTGGTTAAGGAACAAAGACTTTCAGATAATGCATATAGTCACATTGCAGCGTCCTTCCCCTACTGGTACAGAAATCTGGATTTTACACAGCTTTCACCTGAAAAAGTTCGGTCATTGATTAAGCATCAGACCCTACGCTTAAACATTGAGACATTCAAGCGGCTAAAAGAGTTCGAAAATACTATGGTCATCCTCCTATTGGAAAAGCAGAAAGCAACTTTGATGCAAGAGCTTGATAATTACAAACTGGATATAACAGATATTATTGCGGTGCTCAAATCAAATGCATTTTCGGGTACAGAAAAAAATGTGATTGTGGAAAAATCAGAAGAGTCTATACTAATTTCAAGTGGGGAATTATTAGAACTGATTGGCGTACAGATCCTGAAGGATAAAAATTTCCGCGTTACAAACACGCTTCTACAATCCATTCTATTAAATCAAAATCTAAGTAAGGAACAACGCATTCGCATCTTTATTGGGAAGCAATCGCAGGTATCAGATCAGGGACTTACCCAATTCCTTGATAGCTTAGACGCACCTTACACGGATATTATAGTAAATGGCAAAAGACCAATGCTACCAAAAACCGAATATAATATGCTGTTGGCTCAGCAGCTGTTAAACCGAAAATATGTATCAAGCATAGATAATAAAGAAAGTGGTATCAGAATCAACACTTTCTCCAAGGAATAACAATGATTTTTTTCAGCAATAAAATGTCTTGATACAGAGGGAGATCATAGAAAAGGATATGTTTTATTCATGAATTTTAACAAACTTGGGAAAGATTAAAAGTAAGCTACCTAGTATAAAGATCAGTATTCTAGCGGCACTGGTAGGATGAGCCAATACCCCTTTCTTCCATTGCTGCAATTCTTGGCGGTTTTGACTATAATATTTCCAGTTTTTATCCATCACTTTAAAGTCAATAGCCATCTGTACCCCAATTTCTGGATGTGCAGTCGAATATTCCTTAACAAGAATGGACCAGAGTGCGTCTAATTTAGCCTGTGTTTCATAGTGCTGCGCCTCCTTCAAATTAGCTTCTATTTCACTCTCCAGCAATTGTATTAAGAATGACCCAAGAACCAGCAAAAGTCCGATACCTTCCAGTATATTGGCGGTAGTTTTACTGATAGTCATTAGTTAAATGTTTAGATACCTTTAAAGATAGAAAAATCATGATAAGAAATACCACAAGAATTTGCTTTCAAAGATCATTGCTTCCCTACGCAATTACATAACAGGTTACTATTAACGGGTTATATGTAGAATGGATGATCATCCTACTTTTTCATTAGATAACAAGTATATGGAGTTTTGCTCCTCGAATGTAAGCAGTACCGTTTTTCTTTCCATTTATAATATTTTACATTATTAGCAAGTAATGCCTCGTTGATGAATCACATTTTATAAAACACAGGACCCTTTTCTTATCTTATTCAATTGACTTGAGAACTACAACCTAAAAAACGCTTTTCAATTTCAAAAGCATTGCAGACCAAAGCACTCGTACTAACAATAAAGAATCAAAGCTTTACTGTCTGGTAAAACGGTACTGCTATCCATAAGTTCAATTCTGCGAATAAAATATTTCATAAAATATTGAAAATCAATTCATTGTAATAATTAAATGAATTTTGCTAATTTTTTTAGTAATCTCGCTCCATACAAGGTTACTGTTCAATGTATTTAGACGCGAAGACATACTATTCATTCTGCTTCGGCACTTACTCAACTGCAGAACTCATAAAAGCTGCTGTCGAACAGGGCATTACAACACTGACCTTGTGTAACATCAACTCCACCTACGACCACTGGGAGTTTGTGAAACTGTGTCGCGAAGCAAACATTAAACCCGTACTCGGTGTCGACATCCGAAACCATCATTCACATTGCTATTTGATCATCGCAAAAAACAACAACGGCCTACAATGGCTCAATGAATTTCTATCGCATCACTTGATCAACAAACAAGACTTCCCGGATGATCCCGATGCACCGGAAGATGTCTTTGTCATCTACCCCAATGAATCAAAAAATGTGATTAACTTAAAACCCAATGAACGAATTGGCGTAAAACCTTATGATCTATCATCATGGTACAATTTTACACCAACTGAATACCATGTCATGCATCAACCTGTCGTGGTACAGGACAAAGAACATTTTTACCTGCATTGTTTACTACGTTCGATTGATCAGAATATATTACTCTCACAATTAGATCCCAATAATTGTTGTAACCGAGAAGACACATTCGTGAGTCCCTCGAAACTATTAGCACAATGCCAGCGCTACCCTACCCTGGTGACCAATACCTACAAACTACTGGATGCCTGTTCCATAGACATGGATTTTCATACGGATAAAACAAGACAGGTCTTCGGCGACTCCAAAGAAGATGATGCTATTTTGTTGGATAAGTTAGCACGCGCGGGTCTAGTGCGTCGATACGGCAAGCGCAACAAAAAAGTGGCAGACCGGCTAGACTACAAACTTAGGGTGAATAGTGAGTTGACCTTCATAAAATGATGCAAGAAAAGAATAAATCCTGTTTATTAAAACGCACATAAAGTCACAGCAACAGTGATTGAATAGTGAAATCAAAATGTTTGGATAATGATTCGAATGATGCAGGAACTGCATTACATCGTAATGACGTTTTGTTTGCGGTGGGAGTATGTCATGTGGATTATCCATCCAACAAACCATTAAAAGTAAGTACTCACCCCAAACTGGAACCCTGCTAGCTTAGATGGCGGATTACCTAAGATATCTTTTTGCCAGTTGTAACGATAGTTGAATCGAATCACTGTTTGTGCCGTGGGTCGCCAACTGATGGCTGGAACAAGGGAAAACAACTCATCACGAATATTATCACCTGTTGACTTAAACTTTCCTTTATTCCAATCCACATACTCAATACGCAAGGCTGCATGGATAACTGATTGTTCAAAACCAAACAAAGCTTGCTTAAAAATAGGTTGCACAATATCAATAAAGCCGCCTTGCTGTTTTCTGCCAAACTGTTCAGTATAGGTTTCAGGTACATCTACCTTTACCCAGGCCCATTCGGCATTGATAAAAGTGTTGATGTTGGGAAGACTGGTATTAAAGTCGATCGCAAATACATCGACCCTTCTTTTTTTATCCAATAGCAATCCATCAGCTTGGTATTTATTATAAATGCCTCCCATATAAGATAACCCTAATTCACCTATCCTCCTATTTCTGATGGCAACTTTACCGGTGAACAATGGGCTACCATTAGCGCTTTCTTCAAATCGGTTTTTGTTTGCTTTACTGGCTGGCAGGAATGTTTTGCTCTCTGCATTGTCAATGATTTGATCATCGAACCCATTGGTGAGGTATGCCTCATACGCATACACCCAATCCTTGGTATATTTTTTTCCAAACAAACCAAAACCGATATTGCTCCAGGTAGCTGGGAGCATTTGAGTGGCTGACACTGGGCGGTCAATAAATTCCCATTTAGGTCCATCATGATTTTGATTAAATGCACCGATCGGGTTCATGACAATGCCGCCCCTCAAATTAAAGAGAGGCGCAAATTCAAAATCAACAGATCCAAATTCAATATTGATTTCTTTGGTACCATCTTCAAATTCTATTTCACTTAAAAATTTTATCCTTTTGGAAATAGAGGAGGAAACAAATAAAGTCAGTCTTCTCATTTGAAACTGGTGACCCTCTGAAATCCCATCTTTCTGGAAGTATTGATAATTGGCTTCCGCATAACCACCCAATGCGACAGGAAATTTACCGGACTGAAGAAAAGGTCGGTTATACACGGCATCCATGTTTAATAGCATACCCGATGTGTCTTTTGCCATGCTGCGAAGTAACACAGGGTCTATCTGTGCAATAGCAGTTGAGGAAAAGAAAACAACTGTCAGTAAGAAAATAAATAGTCTCATATTTTTCTCAAGTCAATGAATAGTTCGTTGTTATTGATCGTTACAGGGAAAGTTCGCAGGTTGCTGTCGGCAGGTCCGTTGGTTACTTTACCGCGATTATCGTACTCACTACCATGTGCCGGACACTGTAGGTACTCACCTGCTACATTAAGTTCGGCTCCCTGATGCGCACATTGCATCCAGATAGCTGAATAGTCTTGATCGCTAAACCGGTACACACAAATCGGGAACACCAACGCCTCATTACGTACGACGATGTATAAGCGATGTTGATCACTTTCCTTAATGAGAAACTCTTGTTTATCTATTACGATGCCGTCTTTGAGTAACTTACCAGTTGAAAATTTGGTAGTTGCGCAAGCACTCAAAACTGTTGCCACAGATGATGCGCCAAGGCAAGCTGTACAGGATCTAAGTATAAAGTCTTTTCTGTTCATCTGTTCATCTGTTCATCTGTTCAAAATACTACAGTGATGCTAAAAATTTCAATAGGTTGTTTTTCTCTTGTGTTGAAAGTTGTATGAACTTATTTCTACTCTGCTGTGCTTCGCCTCCATGCAGGACTATGGCTTCTTCAATACTCTTTGCCCTACCATCATGCAGTAGAAAATACTTCCCTCCTTGCGAATTCGGAGACAAACCCAATCCCCAAAGCGGTGGAGTTCTCCATTCAGCCGTTGTTGCACTACCCTCAGTATAACCATCATCTAATCCCGGTCCCATGTCATGTAACAACAGATCTGTATAAGGATGAAATGTTTTGTTTGATAATGGAGCGATAGTAGAAAAATCTGTCTTCAGTGTCTGCTTATGACAGCTTTCACAACCCGTTTGTATAAATAGGCTTTCCCCTTTAATTACTTCAGCATCATTTTGATGTCTTTGAATAGGTGCTTTCAAAGTTTGTAGGTAGAAGACAACATTATGTACCGTTACATCAGCAACCTCGGGTTCAATATCCAATCCAGTATAAACATCTTTCGCCTGAAAGGTTGAAGTGATCCCAATATCTTGGTTATAAGCATTCACTGTTTGTTGCAACAGATTATAAGCCGCAGCCTTTTTACCAAAACGATGAATGTACTTTCCGTTTCTTGCTATGGCATTTGGAAAGGGAGTTATAAATGAAGGCAGGTATTCATAGTTGGGTACACCACTGATCCCATCACCATTTAGATCATTCGGATCGGCCATTGACAAGATAGCTGCATCGCTAACGAGTTCTAAAAACCCTAATCCCGTATTAGCAGGTGGCATAAAGTTTGAAAATGTGGCGCCAGCAGGTATCTGCTCAGGCATGTAGCCGGGTAATGCCCTGTTTTGTAATTGAGGTCCGCCCAAATGCAAAAATTTGTTACCTGTACTGTCCACCTGACCAAACCTTGTAAGCGTGGTAAAGGGATGTCCCTTGCCATCACCTGCATGACAACTTCCACAGCTGGTGGCAACAAAGACAGGTCCTAAACCGTTTGCCGAAGTGAATACTTCATCATTAAAAGCTACATCACCTGCCAAAAATCTTCTATTCTCTTCGTAGCTAAGTCCTTCTACAGGACCGTCCAATAACGCATCCTCTGGAGGAGTTTTTGGTAATATTTTCTGACAGGCAATGATGGCGGTAATCCACAGAATAATTATGGATAAGAGGATTGTTTTCTTCATTGTAAATATAGATACGTTAAGTTAAAATTAGATTATTTTAATTAATAAATTAGGTTGATCTAATTTATTTTTTATACAGGTTTACGTATCTTCATCAAAACAATAGAATCGGTGCATTCATTTACAGAAGAAAACTATCTCAAAGCTATTTATAAGTTGCAGGAAGCCAATGGTTTAGTAGTTGCCACTTCAGCACTTGCGCAAGTGCTGGAAGTGCATGCCCCATCTGTAACGGATATGCTGAAAAGGATGGCAGGAAAGAAACTCGTCACTTATCAAAAGTCGAAAGGAGTTAAACTAACAGAAAAAGGAAGACAGGTGGCTGTTAATATCATTCGCAACCACAGGCTTTGGGAAGTTTTTCTGGTCGATAAATTGGGGTATAAATGGGATGAAGTACATGACCTCGCAGAACAACTAGAACATATACACAGTGAAGATCTGACCAATAAACTGGATAGTTTCTTAGGATTTCCCAAAGCAGACCCGCACGGCGATCCAATACCGGATGCAAATGGTATTCTTCCGAAATCAAAAGCTGTTTTGCTATCTACCCTTAAAATGGGAGAGCGAGGTACTTTCACCGGAGTTACAGATCATACGCCTGCATTTTTAAATTACCTGGATAAGTCAGGCATTTCTTTAGGCAACAGTATAAAGGTGAAAGCCATTGAGCAGTTTGACCAGACTTACACAATACAACTAAAGGATAAAAAAGATATAGTAATAAGTTACAAAGTAGCAAATAGCTTATTAGTAAATAAATCAGAAGCGGCTTAGTCCAAAAAAAATGTCCATTTCTTTGATGGTATATACTTCCCCCCTATCACCCGAAATTATATGCAAAAATAATCATTGATGAGTCGCTTTTACTTTTAAAAACCTATTTACTTACAACAAGATTTATTCATTTGTATAGGTGGACAAGCGACAGTGCCATAACTACAAAATACACAACAATCTCCCTGCTGCGGCTTTAATACAGTTTGGCAGTTTGTACATTGATAAAAATATTGACAAGCATCCGTCGGCATTGTTTCCACTTTCTGAAAACCACAATTTGGGCAAGTGATACTGGATTGCAGTGTTAATGTATTTTCCATATTTTCTTAGTTTTGATCGAAACAAGATTTACCACTACCGGGTAAATTGATAGCTTTTTACTTTATACCCTGTTCTATTAATGGCTGCTTCTATTGTTTTCTCATCAATTTTTGATTTATCAAAACTGACTAGGCTGCTTCTGGTGGCATAAGAGGTTTTATAAGCTAATACGCCATTTACTTTAGACAGTTCACTATTTACATGTTCCTCACATGCCTTGCAAGTCATACCTTGTATGATAAACTTTACCTGTTGTTGATGATCAAATACTGCAGGAGCTGTTGCCTGTACTTTTTGTTTTGGATAAAACATTTTTGCATATAGCGGAAGAGTCATCATCAAAATAGCAAATACAGTTACGATAGCTAAAAATGTTTTAGTCTGAAGGAATGAAGGCTTCTTAGTTGTTGCGCAATTGCAATCCACAACGTTTGTCTTAGCTGGTTTTAATTTAAAATACCATGCAAATGCCAATACAGCAATTGATAAACCTACTAAATACGGCCTTGCCGGTTCTATCCATGAAAAGTTAGCGACAATACTGCTGCTACCGGCAAGTAATGCAATAATAGGCGTCATACAACAAAGTGAAGCAGCTATGGCAGCAAGAACACCTGCGCCCGTAAATGTTCCTGATGATTTTGCACTTATCATACCGTTTCCAGTTTTTGAGTTTGTACCTTAATATGTTTAAAGAAGGGCTTTAAAATCTTTAGATTTTCCTGTGTAAGTGAATAATAAATTGTTTGCCCTTCCTTACGGGTTTCAACAATATTTCCATCCTTCAGTTTTCGCAGATGTTGTGATACTGCCGGAATACTAATTCCTAAAATATCAGAAAGATCACAAGGACACAATTCCTTTTCTTCTTCCAATAAATAAACAATCTTGAGCCTTACTTCGTTACCTGCCAAGGCTAATATGTTAGACAAGCTTGCAAAAGACTCTTGTGCAGTTCTTAACTTGTTTTTGCAACTCTTTATTTGCTCATGATCGGCAAAGAGCCTGATACAAGTATTATTGTCCATTCATCAAAGATAGCAAGAATCATTATTTAAGCAAATGCTTAAATAATGAAATACATCTTATAACATTTTTTTTTAAACCTTTATTCTTTGAATCCTAACCGCATTCAATATCGCTAATAAAGCAACACCTACGTCCGCAATTACTGCTTCCCATAGAGTAGCTACACCGCCAGCTCCCAAAATCAATACAAACACTTTCACTGTCATTGCCAGAATGATATTCTGCCAAACAATGCTCCGGGTGATCTTGCCTATCTTAATAGCCGAAACTATCTTATGTGGCTGATCGTTTTGAATTACCACATCCGCTGTTTCAATAGTAGCATCACTACCTAAACCACCCATTGCTATACCGGCATCTGCCAATGCAACTACCGGTGCATCATTTACACCATCACCAACAAAAGCAATATGCCTGCCTTCATCCTTCAGTTTCTGCACTTTCTCAACTTTACCCTCCGGCAGTAAATCACCGTATGCCTCATCAATACCAATCTTCTTTGCCACTTCATCAACTACAGATTGCTTATCACCGGAGAGCATCACCGTTTTAATATTCAGGCTGTGCATGTCCTTTATTGCCTGTACTGCATCGTCTTTTATTTCATCGGCAATAGTAATGTAACCAGCATACTGATTATTGATGGCCGTTACAACTATGGTGTCAACTATCTTTTCTATCTCAGATGGATAAGATATATTAAATTTCTTCAGCAGTTTAACATTTCCGGCGAGCATTTCTTTTCCGTCAACGTTCCCTTTTAAACCATGACCTGAGATTTCTTCCACTCCATCCACTTTAATACCATTCACAATATCACCGGCGTATTCGGTTACTGCCTTTGCAATGGGGTGGGTGGAGTTCTTTTCTAAAGCGGCTATTAATTTCACTAATTCTTTCTCATCCATATTTAACGGAGCCACTTGCTGCACTTTAAAAACTCCCTTCGTCAGCGTTCCGGTTTTGTCCATTACCACCGCATTTACTTTTGTCATTACATCTAGGAAGTTTCCACCTTTGAACAAAATACCATTTCTGGATGCCAGGCCAATACCTCCAAAATAGCCTAACGGAATAGATACAACCAATGCACAGGGACAACTGATTACTAAGAATACCAGTGCTCGGTAAAACCATGTCTGAAAATTATAATCTCCCACAAAAAAGTAAGGGACAAAACAAACTGCAACAGCAAGAAAGAAAACGATTGGTGTGTAGATTTTGGCAAATCTCGAAATAAATAGTTGCGTCTGTGATTTTCTTGCAGTAGCATCTTGCACCATTTCTAAAATCTTACTCAGTTTGCTATCCCTAAACAGCGCTGTCACTTTGATTTCTGCTACTGTATTTAAATTAATCATGCCCGCAAGAATGGTTTCTCCTTTATATTTTACATCTGGTTTACTTTCCCCGGTTAAAGCTGCTGTATTAAATGAAGCATTTTCAGAAATTAATTCCCCATCCAAAGCTACTTTTTCACCTGGCTTTATTAAGATGGTTTCGTTTAACTCAATAATGGAAGGATCGGCAACAAGCGGTGCATTATTTCGGATCACTGTTACTTCATCAGGCCTCACATCAAGCAGGGCTTTAATACTTCGTTTTGCATTGTTGACTGCAGCATCCTGGAACCATTCCCCGATTTGATAAAATACCATTACTGCCACACCTTCTTCATATTCTCCAATCACAAATGCACCAATGGTGGCCACACTCATCAATACAAACTCATTAAAGAAATCACCTCGCTTTGATTTTCTGAAAGCAAGATCTAACACTTTCCGGCCAGCCAATAAATAGGCAACTATGTTTATTATCAAAGATGGAATTTTAGGCAGCTCAATTCTGAAGCCATACTCCAGTACAAGCAACACTATTAATATGAACAATGACAATAGTAAATCCCAATTGGTTTTCCATCCGGGTTCATCTTTATCATCATTTCCGTAATTATGACCATCATTAGCCGAATGCAACGGAACAACCTTTGCGGCATTCGCTCTTTCGTCTGTACTGCAACAATCATCTTGAGTTGCATTTTTTATGTCATCGCTTTTGTGTTCCATAAACCTTCATTTATTTAGTGTAAAAAAAATGTAACAATACCTACAATAATTAAAACTATACCTGTAATTCGTTTTTCGTTGTGCTCAATAAATTGTGAATTCATCATTTGAACTCCTTTAAATGCAAGTATCACGAGTGTGATGATTCCGGCAATGCTGATTACTGCATATACAAGCGCTATCAATAAAATGCCATCCAAGCCATAGGCACCGGCTGTCAGGAAAAGACTTTCCACTTCTAGGCAGGGGGATAAAAACATAGTGGCCGCAAAAATTAGTACCCATTTAGTTTTTGACTTTTTATAGTGCTGCACGTTTTTATTTGCAGAATGATGATGAGGTCGATTAACTGTAAAATATATCAACCCGAATATGATTAATAAGACTGGGGCAATTACATGCACATATCCTTCATATTGATGTGCTAGCTTTGAACCCACCATTCCGAGAGCAATCCCAAGAATAACAGTACCCATTACATGAGCAGAGGCAGTGATAGATGTCACAAGTATTAATTCATACTTTTCCCATTTTTCCGACCTTGCAATAGCCACTAATGGTAACCAGTGGTTGGGGATAAGGGCATGAATAATTCCTAATAATATGGTACCTGTTATTATACTATACATGTTACAATACTGTTATTATACAATTATATCTTAAACAATTAATTAGTGTTATTTTCTTCGTTGTGCCTGTTTATCATTTTCTTTTTCCATTGTATATACCAATGCTGGTGATGTAGTGAAAGCAAAAAATACAAGGTAATTGTCCCGACAATAGCAATAATAAACATGCTGAGGCCTACTGCCACACCAACTGCTGCGGTGCACCAAACTGTAGCTGCAGTTGTGAGACCATGAGATGTTCCTGCGCTGTCGTTCCGGTAAATAATACCCGCTCCAAGAAAACCCACACCTGTCACAATATTGGCTATCACCCGGGAAGCAGCAGCAGCATCACTGACAAGATGAGCTGCAACAGCAGTAAATAAAGTAGCTCCGATACATACAGCCGCATAAGTTCTTATA
>Ga0208243_1000983_pt1 | contig 11323 bp, 12 predicted proteins | sample Subbio2Aug_QV12A_FD_184826 | JGI IMG/M metagenome (GOLD analysis project Ga0208243, IMG submission 184826) | Serpentinite rock and fluid subsurface biosphere microbial communities from McLaughlin Reserve, California, USA - CR12Aug_QV12A (SPAdes) | ecosystem: Environmental > Terrestrial > Deep...
CACAGGCGGCCAGCACCGAACCCGCGCCCGTCGTCTCGGTCGGTGAATCCGACATTCAGCTTGCGGCTTTCGCGCCGGTGCCCGAATTGCGGCCGGCAACGGGGCCGATCGCCGAGCTCATCGCGGCGATGCCGCCCCCACGCGACGAATTGGACGGCGAAGACGATGCAGTGTCCGCCGTCGCCGGCGCATCCCAGCGCTCCGCCATTCTGGCCGCTGCGGGCAAGGTGACTCCGGACAAGGCGATCGCCACGAACGTGCGTACGACCGCCAAGGCCGCTCGTCCTGGTCCGAACGACGGCAAGGCCGATCCGAAGCCCGTCGTGATCCCGGTCGACGACATCGCCGCGCAGTGGGCGCTCGAAAAGGCCGGTCGCCTTCAGCGCTCGATTGCAAGTGCCAAGGAACCGTCGCTCGCGCACAAGGCGATCCGCACGACTCCGACCGAGGTCTACACCTCTGGCTTCGTTCCCGTGGCGCAGGAACCGGATCCGAGGCGTTTCTCCGGCAATGCGGTGACGTTCCTGTCCGTCGCCAAGTTCGACGCGACCAACTGAAAGAAGCCCGGCCGTCGCGGAGGCTGGCGGCCGCGACGGATGTCTCCGCTTCGAGCGGCCGGCCTCAGGTCGCCGCGGCCGCGACTGCCTTGCGTGCGAGTTCCTCGATGGCTGACCAGTCGCCCGAGTCCACCAAGGCGTCGGGCGCCACCCAGGAACCGCCGACGCAGATGACATTGGGCAGCGAGAGGTAGGATGAGGCGTTCGCGGCGGTGATGCCGCCGGTCGGGCAGAAGCGAACGCCCGCCAGCGGCGAGGACAGCGCCTTGAGGAACGAGGCCCCGCCGGCCTGCTCCGCCGGGAAGAACTTCAGCAGCGAGTACCCTTCCTCGGCCGCGGCCATGATTTCGCTCGGCGTGATGGCGCCAGGCAGCAGCGGAACCTCGGACCGACGCGCCGCGTCGAGCAGTTCCTGCGTCGTGCCGGGGCTGACGACGAAGCGCGCACCGGCGTCGACGGCCTGGTCGTACTGCCGGGCCGAGAGGATCGTGCCAGCACCGATGATCGCTTCGGGGACCTCCGCGGCGGCGATCCGGATGGCGTCGAGAGCGTCGCGGGTGCGCAGCGTGATCTCGATGGCCGGCAGGCCGCCCCTCGCCAGCGCCCGCGCCAGAGGCGCGGCATCTGCCGCACGCGCGATCTTCAGGACGGGGATCACCGGCTGCCCGGTCATGATCGGAAGGAGCTTGTCGGCTTTCTGCGGCATGATGCTGGATGATCCTGTGTTCCGGAGCAGCTGTCCCGTTCCCTATAGCGCATCGTGCGCCGGCGGCGAAAGGAAAGGCCGTGGATTTCCCGCGGCCTTCACTCCCGCTGCAGCCATGCATGAATGGCCGAGATGATCCGGCGCCAGAACGAGGCCTCCTGCAGGTGTGTTTCCGCGGCGGCGATGGCGGCAAAGGTCGCGGGGCCGGCGATACCGTCCTCGGCGAGTCCCGACCGGCGCTGGAAGCCCTTGACGGCCGCTTCCGTGGCGGCGCCGAAACAGCCGTCGCATTCAAGCGGGTGCCCAAGGCCGCCGAGACGGCGCTGCAGGTCTCGCACCGCGTCGCCCTTCATGCCGCGCTTCAGCGGAACAGGCGCGGGACCCGCTCCGACCGGGCCCGGGCCGGTCGCGCCTGCGGCATGGCGGCCGTAGGCGGCGGCAAGGCGGGTGTCATATGCGTTGCGGCGGTAGGCGGGGCCGTTGTAGCCGCGGGCAAAGGCGGCCCAGTCGCGGCGGCGCAGCGTATCCTCCAGACCGGCCTTGCCGATGAAGCGGTGCATCTGGCGGGTCTGGCCCTCGATGCCTTCGCGCGCCTCGGCGACCATCGCCGCGACGCTGGGGTAGCCGAGCCAGGCCCAGTGCGCGCCCATCACCTGGCCCAGCCCCCAGGACACCGATTCCCAGGCCGCGTCCCGATCGATCGCGGCCGCGCGCTCGACGAGCGCCCAACGCGCAGCCTGGCTTCGCGGATTGGGCACTCCCCCGGCTTGCGGCGACGCAAGGCCCAGGGCGCGGGCGCGATCCCGCGTCCGCCCGGAGAGGCGTCGGTCGAAGTAATGGCCTTCGAAGCGGATGAGGGGTTCGCGCCGGCCGCCGACGACGGCGAAGGCGCAGCCGCCGCTTTCGACTTCGGCAACCGCGAGCAGTGCGGCCGCCTCCACGCCGACCTCGGCAGCGACTTTCTCGATGGCTTCGATGACGGTCCGGTCGAACATGCGATCACACTCCCTTTGTTGGCGGGACCATTGTCGGGCCGCGCGCGGAAGCGTGGACAGATTTCGTGCAAGTCGTTGTGCTGGCTGGGGCGCCGAACCGCGTTTCCCCCCTCTCGGCAGGGCTTGCCTCGACGGTGGCGAGCGTCTAGGCGATGGCGATGTCCACCCCTTCGACACCGAGCGGATACCGGATCGCCGCGCTCTACCGCTTTCTCAGAATCGCCGAACCCGAGGCGTGGCGTGAGCCGCTTCTGGCGTTCTGCGCCTCGCGGGGCATTCGCGGCACGCTGCTGCTGGCGTGCGAGGGCATCAATGGCACGGTCGCCGGCCGGACTTCGGCGATCGACGAGCTCGTGGCGCATCTCCAGCACGAACTCGCCATCGCCGGGCTCGAGGTCAAGTACAGCTGGTCCCAGACGATGCCGTTCCACCGTCTGAAGGTCAGGGTCAAGCGCGAGATCGTGACGATGGGCATCGACGACGTCGACCCCCTTTCCGGTGTCGGCGCCTACGTGGAGCCCGCCGACTGGAACCGGCTGATCGACGATCCCGCGACGATCGTGATCGATACCCGCAACGACTACGAAACGGCGATCGGCACCTTCGAGCGGGCGATCGATCCGCAGACGAGCAGCTTCCGCGGATTCCCGCAATGGGTCGAGCGCAATGCCGACCAGCTGAAGGGGCGGCGGCTCGCGATGTTCTGCACGGGGGGCATCCGCTGCGAGAAGGCCACCGCCTACCTCAAGTCGCGCGGCTTCGACGACGTGCACCACCTCAAGGGGGGCATCCTTCGCTATCTCGAAGAAGTGCCGCCGGATCAGAGCCGGTGGAAGGGCGAGTGCTTCGTCTTCGACGAGCGGGTCTCGGTCGCCCATGGTCTGGTTGTCGGCGAGGCCGAGCTGTGCCGGGCCTGCCGGCATCCGCTGACCCCGCTGGACCGCTCCTCGCCGCAGTTCGCTGCCGGTGTCTCCTGTCCGCATTGCCACGGCGAGCGCACGCAGGAGGACCGCCGCCGCTATGCGGAGCGGCAGCGGCAGGTGGTGCTCGCCGAGCGGCGCGGAGAGGCCCATATCGGGCAGCGGATGCTTGACGCCGATCAAGTCCATCCTGGCCCCGGACGCTAGCATCTGTTCCGGCTCATCCCGGAGCAGGCAGGAGCGGTCCATGTCGAAGATCAACCGGTCGTGGCACCAGGCCCACCGTATGCCGAAGAATCCCACCGAACGGCAACGTATCGACTGGCATGTCGAGCACGCGCGGAACTGTGGCTGCCGCGGCATGGACGGCCGGTTGGCAAAGCTCTTCGAGAAGCATGGCGTTGCGGTTCCGCCTCCCTTTGCTTCCGGGTCCGATTCCGGCGGCCGTTGAACCGGCGGGGGTCGCCTCTTATCTCCGCTCGGTGGCCAATCACCCGCGGAGTTTCCATGTTCGATCCCAAGAAGCTGCTCAACGATCTGCTCGGTTCCCAGGTGCCTGGCGTGGGAGGCACCGTCCGCGACAAGGCGGAGCAGGCCACGCAGCTCGCCAAGGACAATCCGCTGGCGGCGGGCGCGTTGGCCGCGATCCTGCTCGGCACCGGTACGGGACGGGCCATCGGCGGGTCTGCCCTCAAGCTCGGCGGCCTCGCGGCGGTGGCCGGCCTCGCCTACAAGGCGTACCAGAACTATCAGGCGGGACAGGCGCCGGCGGACTCCGCACGGACGCAGCCGGAACTGCTGCCGCCGCCTGCAGACACCGGCTTCGATCCGGCCGAGGCTCCGCAGGGAGAAGCGGAGTTCACCCTCACCCTGATCCGCGCCATGATCGCAGCCGCCCGCGCGGATGGGCATATCGACGACGCCGAGAGGGCGCGGATTGCAGACCGACTGCGGCTCGCCGGCATGGATGCCGAGGCTGAGGCCTATCTGGTGGAGGAGTTGCGCAAGCCGGTCGACCTCGATGCGATCGTGGGCGCTGCCGCGACCGAGGCGCAGCGCGTGGAACTCTACACGGCCTCGCGGCTGGCGATCGAGCCCGAAACCCGCGCCGAGCGCGGCTATCTCGACATGCTGGCCGGCCGGCTGAAATTGCCCGACGCCCTGGTCGACCACATCGAAGCGACCGTATCGGAGGCCAAGGTGCCCGTGGCCGCGCGCGTCGAGGGGGCAACGACGCCGAGATCACCCTGGTGAGGGCGCGCGCCCGGTGACGGGCGCTCGCCCGGTCACCGGGCTTCCGGCAGTTCCGGGACGGCGCGGCCGATGAGGTCCCTCAGCGCGGCCTCGCGGTCGGCCGGCGGCATCGCGAGGAGCGGTTTCATGCGGCCCGACAGCATCAGGTCGGCGAGACCGTGCGTGAGAGCCCAGGTTGCCGTCACGTCCAGCATCGCCGGCGGGTCGCGATACGGGTCGCGGCCCCGGATCGCCTCCACGCCCTTCACGAGATAGTCGAAGGCGGCATCGGCGCTGCGCGACAGAGCAGCTTCGGTGAAGTCGGCGCGCCCGGAGGCGAACATCAGCCGGAAAAGCGCGGGATTGGCCATCGCGAAGTCCACGTAGCCGAGGCCACAGGCCAGGAGCTGGGACCTCGGATCGTCCGGGGCATCGGCCTGCCTCGCCTTCTGGCAGGACAGGAAGCGCTCGAAGCCGGCTGCCGCCAGCGCAGTCAGGAGGCCGTTCGCGTCACGGAAGTGATGCGCGGGTGCCGCATGCGACACCCCGGCCCGCTTGGCGCATCCGCGCAGGGTGAAGCCCTCGATTCCCTTCTCCGCCAGTTCCTTCTCGGCGGCGTCGAGAAGAGCATGGCGCAGGTCGCCATGGTGATAGGGCTGCCTCCCGATCGTGCCTTCCGTCTCCAATCTTCGCTTCCCTCTCCAATCGTCGCTTCCCTCGAACGTCGGCCGGACCCCGGGCCGGCGGGGTCGCTGCAGGGTCGTATCAGCCAGGAGGCAGGGGTTCAATCTTAACGCCGTCAAAATCGATCTTGACAATAGAAAGATCTGGCGCGATCCTCCCTCTCGTCAGTCGAGGAACGAGAGGAAAACGGCCGATGGACGCGGACCTGATCTTCAGCGCCGGCGGGACGATGGCGATGGCGGGTTGGCTGGCGCTGCTGGCGAGCCCGCTTGCGCCGCGGGCTGCAGACGCGATCGCCGCCCAGGCCATTCCGCTGCTTCTGTCGATCGCCTATGCCGGCCTGATCCTCGCCTTCTGGACGTCGGGCGAGGGCGGGTTCGACAGCCTCGACAACGTCGCCCGGCTGTTCCAGACGCGCGAGCTGCTGCTTGCCGGCTGGCTGCACTATCTCGCCTTCGACCTCTTCGTCGGCGCATGGATCGTGCGGACCGCGCGCACCGCGGCGATGCCGTTCTGGATGGTGGTGCCATGCCTGCCCGCCACCTTCCTGTTCGGCCCCGCCGGCTACCTCGCCTTCTCGATGATCCGCTTCGCCCGCGCGCGGGCCACGGCACCGCGCTTCGCCGCCTGACGCCACGCCAACGGGGAGACCGTTCCATGTCCGCACTCGTCGCCAGCCGTGCCGCTCCCGCGGGCTTCGACCTGATCGGGGAACTCCGTCGCCGCGAGCCGCGCTTCGCAGCCATGGGCCTGATCATGCTGATGCTCGCGCTGCCCACCGCCTTCGCGGCGCTGGTCGACACGCGCATGGTGGGCGGCGTCGGTGTCTGGATCAAGCCGCTGAAGTTCCAGGCCTCGCTCGCGGCCTATCTCCTGACGCTCGCCTGGTTCGCCGCTTTCCTTCCCGTCGGCGTGCGGGAGAGCCGCTGGTATCGCCGGTACGCGTCCGTCGTCGTCGCGCTGGTGGGGGCGGAGATGCTGTGGCTGATGGGCGCGTCGGTCTTCGGCGTCGCCTCTCACTTCAACCGCGACGGCGGCTTCCTGGAGGCGATCTATCCCGTGATGGGGCTGTTCGCGATCGGGCTCTCCTCGGCGACCCTCGTCTACGGGGTGCTGATCGGCCGCGACGCCCGATCCCCGCTTGCGCCCGCCTTCCGCGCCTCGCTGTCGCTCGGACTGGTGCTCACCTTCGTGCTGACGGTGCTGGCGGCCGGGTTCCTTGCCGGCGGCCAGGGTCATTTCGTCGGCGAGGCGGCGGCGGCCGCGCGCGAGGTGCCGGTTCTGGGCTGGGCGCGCGACGGCGGCGACCTGCGCGTGGCGCACTTCTTCGCCACCCATGCCATGCACGTCATCCCCGCCTTCGGCCTGGCGGCGGCGCTGCTCCTCCCGGGTCGGCGAGGTGTGCTGGCGGTCCGGCTCTTCGCGGTCGCCTTCGCCGCCTTCACCGGTTTCGTACTCGTCCAGGCGACGAGGGGTCTGCCGCTGATCGGGTGAGGCCGCGCCGCGCGGCTTAAGCTTTCGTTAACCAATGGAGCGCATGCTTTCCTTCGTCGGATCAACTCTTCTCCTCCCAAGCTGATCCAGAACTGGGCGGTCGCGAATGGCCGCCCCTTCTTTGTGGCCTCCCGGCTTGCGCTTCGGACGACGCTCTGCAAAGTGCTGCCCGTTGCAGAGGAGGCACATCATGGACAACGGCAAGGTCGCCATCGTCACCGGCGCGGGCAGCGGCATCGGCAAGGCCGCCGCCACCGCACTGGTCAGGAACGGCTGGACCACGGTCTTCACCGGCCGCCGCGTGGACCGTCTGGAGGCTGCCGTCGCCGAGATCGGCGCGGCCGGGGGCAGGGCGAAGGCCATCGCCTGCGACGTCTCCGACCCGGTTCAGGTGGACTCCCTGTTCGACGGGGCCGCCGCGGAATTCGGGCGCATCGACCTGCTCTTCAACAATGCCGGCATGGGCTTCAAGTCGACACTGATCGACGAGATCCCGGTCGCGGTCTGGACGGACATGGTCGCCGCCAACCTCACCGGCTCGTTCCTCTGTGCGCGCGCGGCCTTCCGGCACATGCGCTCGCAGTCGCCGCAGGGCGGGCGGATCATCAACAACGGCTCGATCTCCGCCCATGCGCCGCGGCCCGGCTCCGTGCCCTACACGACGACGAAACACGCCATCACCGGGCTGACGAAGACGCTGGCGCTCGACGGTCGCCCCTTCGGCATCGCCTGCGGCCAGATCGATATCGGCAACGCGCTGACGGAGATGGCCGCGCCGATGACCAGGGGCGTGCCGCAGGCCAACGGCGAGATGGCGGTGGAGGCCGTCATGGACGTCCGTCACGTAGCCGACGCGGTGGTCCACATGGCGGGCCTGCCGCTCGATGCGAACATCCTTTTCATGACGGTCATGGCGACGAACATGCCGTTCGTCGGGCGCGGTTGAGCATAGGCGGCCCGGCGCGCGATAGCGCGTGGAAGTCTATGCTTCGACAGGAAGCGCGGTCTGGTCTTTTATCGGGCAAAGCCTCCAGAGGCGTGAGAGCATGGCCTCGAACGCGAGAGGACGGGTTTCGACCGAAGCCCGGGCGACGCCGGAGTAGGACCGAATGGATTTCCTGATCGCGGGATATGAAGGCTATGTGGCGCTGATCCTCCTGGCATTGCTGCTGGCGGCCTTCATCGTCGAGAAATATCCGCCCGAAGTGACCGCCGCAGCGGGCGCGGCCGTCTTCCTGCTGCTCGGTCTCGCCACGCCGGACCAGGCGATGGCCGCATTCTCCAATCCGGCCCCGATCACCATCGCGGCGATGTTCGTCCTGTCTGGCGCGCTGGTCAGGACCGGCGTGCTCGAGAGTCTGGCCGGGACCCTCATCGACAAGGCGTCGCGCCGGCCCACCGTCGCCGTGGCCGTGCTGCTGTTCGGGACGGTGGCCGCATCGGCCTTCATGAACAACACGCCGGTGGTGCTGATCCTGATCCCGATCGGTTTCCGCCTGGCGCGCGCCGTCGGCATTGCCTCGACCCGGCTGCTGATCCCGATTTCCTATGCCGCCATCCTGGGTGGTACCTGCACGCTGATCGGAACCTCCACCAACATTCTGGTCGACGGTGTGGCGCGAGCGGCCGGTCTCGCGCCGTTCTCGATCTTCGAGATCACGCCTGTCGGCGTCGTGGCGGCGTTGACAGGCACTCTCGTAATGGTCGTGCTCGGCCGCTACCTCCTGCCCGACCGCCGCGACGAGAGCAGCGCGGTCGCCAATTCCGAGACCGAGTTCCTGTCGGAGGTGACGGTTCGCGCCGATGGCCGCTACACCCAGAACAAGATCGGCCAGCTGTCCGACTTCAAGCGCTCCGGACTGCGCATCCTTGGCCTGCGGAGCGGCAACGAGATCGTCCGCGAGAATCTTCCGGAGCGGGTCATGAAGAAGGGCGACTCGCTCATCGTCGTCGCCAACACGTCCGAATTGCTGACGCTGAACGAGAAGACCGGGCTGCGGGTCGGCATGCGGCGGGGCCAGGAGCGCACCGGCGAGACTGTCGTGGTGGAGGCCGTCGTCGCGCCTCACCGCTCCACCGCGGGCGAACGCATCATGGATCTGACGCTCGGCCGTCGCTATGGCGTGCGGGTGCTCGGGGCCCACCGCCACCGCCACATTCCCGGTTCCGACCTCGAAAGCGTCAAGCTGCGGCCGGCCGACAAGCTGCTCCTCGAAGGCCCGCCGGACAATTTCGACGCGCTGACGGAGGACGCCGACCTGATCTCGGTCTCGCGTCCGAGCGGCCGGCCTTACCGTCGCGGCAAGGCGCCGCTCGCGCTGATCGCGCTCATGGCGGTGGTGGTTCTGTCGGCACTGGGCGTGATGGACATCGGCATCCTCGCCATGCTCGCGGTGGCGGGCATTCTGGTGCTGCGCTGCATCGACAGCGACGAGGCCTGGGGCTCCATCGACGGCTCGATCCTGGTCCTGATCTTCTCGATGCTCATCATCGGAGCCGGTCTGGAACGTTCCGGCGGCGTCAGGCTGATCGTCGACGCCCTCGCGCCCGCCCTCGGCGGAATGCCGCCATTCGCGACGCTGGTCGCCATCTACGTGCTGTGCTCGGTCCTCACGGAGCTCGTGACCAACAATGCGGTGGCGGTGCTAGTCGCACCGATCGCCATCGGGCTCGCGACCCAGCTGGGCGCCGACCCGAGGCCGTTCCTGATCGCCGTGATGATGGGGGCGAGCGCGAGCTTCGCGACGCCGATCGGATACCAGACCAACACCCTTGTCTACGGCGCCGGCAACTACCGCTTTTCGGACTTCCTGAAGATCGGCATTCCGATGAATCTCATCGTTGGCGTCGCCGTCTGCAGCGCCATCTATCTCTTCTACGGTTTCTGAGGCGGATTCGAGCGGAGAAAGGCGTCCATGCGTTCGATGGCGCGCAGGATGTTCTCTTCGGAGTTGGCGTAGGACAGCCTGAGATAGCCCTCGCCCAGGACGCCGAAGTCGGGACCGCCGATCAGGGCCACGCCCTTTTCGTCGAGCAGGGCGTTGGCCAGGGCTTTCGCCTTCCAGCCCGTCTCCTTCACGTTCGGAAAGGCGTAGAAGGCGCCCTTCGGCGTGATGCAGGAGACGCCTGGCAGGCTGTTCAGTCCCTCGACGACGATGCCGCGGCGGCGGTCGAAGGCGCGCATCATCTTCTCGACCTCGTCCTGCGGACCGTCGATGGCGGCGATGCCGCCGAACTGCGCCGGGGCGTTGACGCAGGACCAGCAGTTGACCGCGAGCTTGCGGATCTTGTCGTAGAGCCCGTCCGGCCAGATCGACCAGCCCATGCGCCAGCCGGTCATGGCCCAGGTCTTGGACCAGCCGTTCAGCACGATCAGCCTGTCGCGGATGTCCGGGTAGCCGAGCAGCGAATGGTGGGTCTCGCCGTCATAGGTCATGACGTCGTAGATCTCGTCCGACAGGATGGCCACGTCCGGGTGCGCCGCCAGTCCCGCCACCAGCCGGTCGATCTCGGCCTTCGGGGTCACGCCGCCCGTCGGGTTGGCCGGCGAGTTCAGGATCAGCAGCCGCGTCTTCGGCGTGATCAGGGCGAGCACCTCGTCGGCCGAGAAGGCGAAGCCGTTCTCCTCGCGGATCGGCACCGGGACCGGCGTCGCGCCGGTGAACTCGATCATCGAGCGATAGATCGGGAAGCCCGGATCGGGATAGAGGATTTCCGCGCCGGGCTCGCCGAACATGGTGATCGCGCCGTACATGGTCGGCTTGCCGCCGGGCAGGATCATCACGTTCTCGGGCGAGACCTCCACGCCGGTCATGGCCAATGTGCGGCGCACCACCGCCTCGCGGGTGGCCAGCAGGCCGGTCGCGGGCGTGTAGCCGTGATGACCGTCGCGCAGCGCCTTGATGGCGGCTTCCACGATATGGTCCGGCGTGCGGAAGTCGGGCTGGCCGATGCCGAGATTGATGACGTCCCTGCCCTTGGCGGCGAGGGCGGTGGCGCGCGCCAGCACGGCGAAGGCGTTCTCCTCGCCGATGCGGTCGAACGCGGATACGGTATGAAGCACTGTCTCACTCCCCTGTCGGTGCAGATTTCTATATCGGCGAGGGACTGATCGGCAACCGGGTGGAAGCGGTCGGCGCACCGACACTGGTCCAGGCGAGAAAGGCTCGATGGTTCTCCTATCCGGTCGCGCCGCCTGATATCACCGGTGTCAGGTCGGTGTGGCTGAAGTCGCTGCCGACGAAGAGCAGCGGCAGGCCGCGCTCCTTGGCGACGGCGTAAACCAGACAGTCGCCGAAATTCAGTTGCGCGGGATGGCCGCTGCCCTTGCCGTAGCTCCGGGCACTCGCGACCGCGATCTCGATCACGCGGCCGGTCAGCTCTGCGCTCTGGTAGACGGGAAGGCTCGTGAAGACGCCGAACCACTCGAAGAAGTCGGCGTCCGGCCCCCGCAACAGCGCGGCCTCGAGGCGACAACTGGCCGGAACATATATTCTCGACGCCTGCGCAATGGCCTGCTCGCACAGCGCGAATCCGTTTTCTGCGCGATAGATCGCCACGAAGGCCGACGTGTCGATCACGATCTCCATCGGCTACCCGAAATCGTCCCCGAAGATGGCATCCATCTCGTCCTCGATTTCCTTCCAGGATGGCTTCGGCTCGGGGGGCGGGTAGCGCCTCCGCAAATCCTCCATGAAAGCCAGTCGACGTTCCACTTCCTCCGGGGGAACACCG
>Ga0208243_1000987_pt1 | contig 11252 bp, 13 predicted proteins | sample Subbio2Aug_QV12A_FD_184826 | JGI IMG/M metagenome (GOLD analysis project Ga0208243, IMG submission 184826) | Serpentinite rock and fluid subsurface biosphere microbial communities from McLaughlin Reserve, California, USA - CR12Aug_QV12A (SPAdes) | ecosystem: Environmental > Terrestrial > Deep...
CATTTGAGGTAGCTCTAATTGCTTTAAGCTTTCCTCAGTCATTGGTAAACAAATCAACCCTCTTCCGTATTTGGCCATAAAGTTAACTAATTCAGGAGTAACAAGCTCTGCTGCACAAACCAGGTCACCCTCATTCTCACGATCCTCATCATCTACAACTACTATTATCTTTCCGTTTCTTATATCTTCGATAGCCTCTTCAATAGTGTTAAATTGATATTTCATATCATTCATCCTTCCTTATTTTGTAAATCCGTATTTTGCTAGAAAATCCATGCTTATATCCCTTTTGTCAGCTTTAGCTGTATTATTGAATTTCAAAAGCTTCTCTATATATTTCCCTACCATATCACACTCAAGATTAACTATATCGCCAATTGATTTATCCATAAGTGTAGTCTCGTCTCTAGTGTGGGGTATTACGGACACCTTAAAAATTCTTTCATCTACATGGGCTACTGTTAAACTAACCCCATCTATAGTTATAGAGCCCTTTAAAATAATGTACTTCATCAGTTCAGGTTCTGGTTCGACTGTTATCCAGACAGCGTTGTCTTCCTTTTCATAATGACGTATAATTCCTACATCATCTATATGTCCACTTACTATATGCCCACCTAATCTATCTCCTACAGCCACTGCTCTTTCTAAATTTACTTTACTACCTATTATGAGATTTCTTAAATTACTGCGCCTCATCGTCTCAGCCATGACATCAACTCTAAAGCTGCCCCTATCAAATTGATTTACAGTCAAGCAAACACCATTGGTGGCTATACTATCACCAAGCTTTACATCCACTAAGACCCTTCTGGCTTCTATGGTAATAGATGCACCATCGCCACTCTTTGATATGCTTCGTATTCTACCAATTTCCTCAATAATTCCGGTGAACATTTAAATCTTTCCCTTCTATATAGCCTTCAATTAAAACATCCTCTTTGAAGCTAGTGATTTTTATTCTGGAAATCTCAAAGGCGTCCCTTACTAAGCTTTTACCTTCTCCTTCTATAGGAGTTATGGCATCCTTCCCTCCTATTATTTTAGGAGCAATAAAGGACAATACCTTATCCACTATACCAGCCTCTAGGGCTGAATAATTTAAGGTTCCACCACCCTCTAGTAAAACACTGTCTATTTGAAGCCTTCCTAATTCAACCATCAATTGCTTTAAAGGCACCCTACCATTTTCACTTGGAAGCACCAATACATTTACTCCCTTTTCTATAAGCTCCTTATGCTTTTCTATATCAGATAGATCTGTTGTTGCAACAATAGTTGGCTGTTGCCTTGCAGTTTCCACTACTTTGCTGTTAATCGGTATTTTGCAGCTACTGTCCACTATTATCCTAGTTGGCTGACTCACTTCCTTACCGGGAATTCTAGTATTCAATTGAGGATCATCCTTTATAACGGTTGTGCTTCCTACCATAATTCCTGACATTCTATCCCTTAAGCTATGTACGTAGGCTCTCGATTCCTCATTTGTAATCCATTTAGAATCACCAGTGCCTGTTGCAATCTTTCCATCTAAGGTCATTGCAGTTTTTATTAAACAAAAAGGCAACCCAGTAGTTATATATTTTATAAATATCTCATTTAGTTCGATTGCTTCCTTCTCCAAAACACCCGTCACTACCTCTATTCCATGCTGCTTTAATATTCCTATTCCTCTACCAGCAACCTGAGGGTTTGGGTCAGTGGTTGCCACAACTACTCTGCTTATCTTACTCCTTATAATTGAATCAACACATGGGGGTGTCTTACCATGATGGGAGCAGGGCTCTAAATTAACATAAAGCGTTGCTCCTTCTGCTTTAAAATCAAGCTTCTGTAGGGCATCAACCTCTGCATGGGGCCCTCCAAAAAAATGATGATAGCCTTCTGCAATAACTTTTCCATCTCTAGCTATTACTGCTCCTACCAAGGGATTTGGCCTTGTTTTGCCCCATCCTAGCCTTGCCAGCTCTAAAGCTCGGTGCATATAGCTATTATCCATTTTCCTCACCTCGATAGTATATTTTTTCTTTATTTGCAAATAAAAATACCCTGAGTGTAAAAACTCAGGGCATATGTCAAAAAATTGCTTTCCAATGCAAAAAATCATGCAAAAAACACTTTCTCTCAACTCCTTCTCTCATCCAGACTGTACTGTCGGCTCTGGAATTACACCAGATCAGCCATATGGCTCGCGGGCTTCGTATATACTTTACCGCCGGTCGGGAATTTCACCCTGCCCTGAAGGATTATTAAATTATATTTATAACATATCACAGTAAATAAGCTTTGGCAATAAAAAACTATATGCCAGCTGGAGAATTTTTTTCAATTAAAGTCTCGGTAGTTGAAGCTGGCTTTGAATAGCTCACAGCCAATATTCCTGACAATACCACTAAGCCTCCTATAAGCTGTATAAAATATAATCTTTCACCTAATATAAAATATGCAGCAAATACTCCTATGAAGGGCATTAGATTAATATATATGTTTGTTTTGGTTGCACCTAGATTTTTAAGGGCAAATAGGTATAAGTAGTAGCACAAGGCTGAGCAAAATATTGCTAAGTAAAAAATACTAATCCAAGAGGTAACTGATATTGGCCTCCAGCTTCCCCTTTCTAAAAGTGCAAAGGGAATTAAAAATACACCTCCAAAGAGACCCTGGTAGGCTGTTAGAAAAAGTGTTGGATATTTTCCCTGCAGACCTCTATTTACCATAGAAAACATTACCCAGCAAAGGGCTGCCCCCAGCATTAGTAGACTCCCTATAATCTCGCTAATGTCTGCCTTCACTGAAATTGATTTTCCTATAACCAAGGAAACACCAATAATAGATAAAACTACTCCTAAACCCTTGTGAGGCCCAATTGGTATTTTGTAAGTAAACTTATCTATAGCTATTGTAAAAAGAGGAATAAGTGCTAGTATTATCGTTGCATTTGCTGCATTAATTAAGCTTAAGCCATAATTTTCAAAAATAAAGTAGATGGTGACACCAATAAGCCCACCAAGCACCATTTTATTTTTATCCTCCTTTGCCAGCTTTATATTTGGATAGAGAACTTCGGTTGCCAGGAGTAAAATTCCAGATGCTATTATAAACCTTATAAGAGCTAATGTAGCAGGTGGTACATCTCTCAAGGCTATCTTAACTACTGAGCTAGAGACTCCCCAAAAGATAATTGTAGTTAATATTGCTAGGTTTGCCATTAATATTGTCCTGTTTTTCATCTTAGAATACACCCCTTTTATTGACTGATAATTAATTATAATGCTACTTCTACCTTTTGTAAACTTGCACCCTTTAAAATCTCCTTCATAAGCTAATAAATAAGCATAATAATGGGAGGGTTAATATGTTGCAGTGTTTTTTAATAGCTTTCGCTATAAGCATCGATAGCCTTAGTGTCGGCTTGGCTTATGGAATAAAAAATATAAGAGTTCCCTTAAGGTCGATTTTAATACTTGACTTAATATCTATATGTTTACTGAGCTTAGGTTTTTTTGCCGGAAACATCCTATCTCGACTTTTTCCAGCCTTCTTAACAAATGTTGTAGGAGCTTTAATTCTTTTTATAATTGGCCTTTGGTATATTATCCAGGGCTGGTTAAATTATAAATACCCTAAAAATCAAGCACAGGAGCCAATTTCTATTGCTATAATAAGCATCAATTCTTTAGGAATCGCCATCAATATTATGAGGGATCCTTCCGGAGTTGACTTAGATACTTCAGGAATTATCGACACAAGTGAGGCTGTATTATTGGGCTTTGCTTTAGCGGTGGATTCATTAGCTGTTGGTTTGGTTGTATCTCTTTCCTCAATACCAATGATATTATTAACTCTATTATTAGTGGGAATACTAAATCTACTGCTTTTAAAGGCTGGTATTACTTTTGGAAAAAAATATATAAATGACGATTTAAGGGAAAAGACCGCCTTTGTACCCGGAATTATCCTCATTATCCTATCTCTTATACGATTATTTTAATTTATGAAAACAGTTCTAATGGACATAATAACTTTATAGACATCATTATTAGGAGGGACACAAATGATAGAACATTATATTGAAGAGCTTGTTATCTATACGATCTATGTCTTGGAGGTCATAGGAATTTTTATAATTGGCTACTCTGCTGTAAGAGGCTTTTTAAATTACATACGTCATAGGCTAAAGTTTAATGACACATGTATTAAAATTGAGATAGCAAAGGGTTTAGCACTTGGTCTTGAGTTTAAGCTGGGAGGTGAAATTCTTAGGACTATTTTAGTACGAACAATGAGTGAAATTAAGGTTTTAGCAGCAATTATCATTTTAAGAGTTGTCCTGACCTTTGTAATACATTGGGAAATCTCCTCTGAGATTCATCAGGATGAGGAATTACGAGAAAGCCATCTAAGTAAACGAAGGCTAAAATAATCCTTGTTTTCAGCTGCTGATTTTGGGTATAATCTTTTTAATCAGATGGATTGGGGGGATTATTATTAGTATTATAGAAATTATATTATCCAGTGCTGAGGCAGCCTTTTTAGAGGTTGGTGTTTTTGTCGGCGCTGTTTTACTTTTATTCGGTTATATTAATTATAAAAAGTCAGGAAGCTTTATAGCAACAATTGAAGGCTCAAAGAAATGGCAGCCCGTTATAGGTGCTTTATTAGGATTAACTCCGGGCTGTGGTGGTGCAATTTTTATTATGCCTCTCTATTTCAAAAAAGCAGTTAGCTTTGGTACTGTAGTTGCAACATTGATTGCTACTATGGGGGATTCTTCCTTTGTTATAATAGCCAGTCATCCACTACAGTATTTCATGATAAGTGCAATTTCCTTTGTCGTTGCAATAATAACTGGCTATGTAGTTGATATGACCTCCTTGGGTGAAAAGCTGTTAGAAGATTATAACAGAAGAAGGGCATCAAAGGAAGCTTTGAGGGAAAAGCATTCTAAAATAGACCATGGCAAGCAGCATCAAATAATTCATAAAATGCATTCAGTCGATGATGGTTTAATATCTCATATTGGGCATCTTGAAGGTGATGATATCGACCTTTACCTTCACCACAACCTAAAAGGTCACCAAGAACTGGGCACCTTTAGCTACCACTTTACCCATAAAGGCTCATATTTCTATTGGGGCTTTATATTTGTTGGCTTAATACTAGGTATCATGCTATTGTTTCAAATGGATGTAAATACTCTTACCATCCCAAACCTTGGATTTATTATTGGAGTAATAGGAACAGTCTTTTCAATCACAATGATGATAATGTCGAAAAAATTCCTTCAGGATGATACCCATGAGGAGGCGGAATTGAAGGCCATGTCTTTAAAGGAAACCTTTATACATAATGCTCAGGACACTGCCTTTGTTGTTACTTGGGTATTTGTAGGCTTTCTGGCTTATGAACTATTGGTCTTATCTATAGGTGGTGGAAATTACTTAGCAGGAGAGCAATTAATTGAAGGGGCTTTATTAACAACAGGCATTTTATCAATTATTATAGGAGCTTCTGTTGGTCTGATACCTGGCTGTGGTCCTCAAATTATTTTCGTTGCTTTATTTACACGGGGTCTGGTCCCCTTTGCCGCATTATTTGCCAATGCAGTATCTCAGGATGGTGATGCTCTTATGCCACTGCTGGCTATAGATAGACCCTCCGCACTTTGGGCTACAATTATTACAACCATTCCTGCGATAGCTTTTGGATTAATAATCTATTGGCTTGAATTTAATACCGTCTTTGGCTCAATATTTCATACTTCGTTAGAGTATTTAAAGGCTCTATTATAATCACAAAGATCTTATAGTTTTCAAGCTGTTATGTAGAACTGAATTCTATAAATAGTCTTCAGTTCTTTTATATATTAAAGAGCTTCTGTTTTATATCCTTTTAACAAGCAACTCTATTAGTATATTGACCTGCTGTAACACTTAGTGTAATATTACACTATTAAACCTTAAAAGGAATAAATATCTATGGATAAAGCAGCCTTTATTACAGTCATATGGGATAAATTTAAGCTGATAAGAGGGGAAAGAAATTACACCCAAGAGGATATGGCAGAAATCCTCGGCATTTCTAAGAAAACTCTGGTTCAAATTGAAAAGGGTCGCATATCCCCAGGCTGGACAACATCAGTTGCCCTCTGTGCAATATTTCGCAACAGTGAAATATTACAGAATAGCTTTGGCGGGGACCCCTTAGAGGTATTAGAGATTGTAAGTCATACCAGTGAATTGCAGCCTAAGGAATGGACTATGGGAGGAAAGATATGGTGGGTAAACCTTCAGGAAACGAGTCGTTATAGACTTCAACAGAATATGATTACTCAGCATTATAGAATTCTTGACAATTCAAATCGTAGATGGTTCAGTACCTTCGATTTTGAAATGGCAAAATCGAGATTGGACATATTATCAAAAGCAGAGTAGAGCACTAAGCCCCTTCCCTGCTTTTTTTTCTCTTTAAATAAATCTTATCAATATCCCTATTCTCAAAGTATCCGATGACAATAGTTGCAATAGGCAATAAATAGCACAGAGCCGCAAAGGGAATATATTGTAATGCTTGTACTTTTAATATAGATGCAATAGCCACAGCATTTACATTCCATGGGATTAAAGAAACAGTTACAACACCACTGTCTGCAATCGCCCTAGCTAAGCTGGTATTAGCTAGGGCCCTTTTTTCATATTCAGACTTCAAAAACCTACCTGGCATAATAATCGCTAAGCTTTGATTACAGGTTACTGCAGCAACGATAAAGCTCAAGAAGGCTGTTTTCATTATCAGCTCACCTGATTTATTTATTCCCTTAATAAATGCATCAATAAAGGGCTGAAGTAAGCCCATCCCCTCCAGCATACCATTTAATGCCGTAGATACGGTTATAATCAAAATAACCTTTCTCATTGAATATAGACCCCCGCCAGAAATAAGATTTGCTAAAGCATTATTTTCTGGTTGGAAGCCCAGCATAAGTACTCTAAATACTTGGTCAGCTGGAAATCCCTGTACTAAGCACAGGATAACCGCTGAAGCTAATCCCGACAGCATACAATATATTATAGGCAGCTTAAATAATATCATAATAAATATTAATAAAGGTGGTATTAGCAAATGCCAACCAATTGTGAAGCTATCAATAATTATTTGCTTGATTCCCTCCACCTGCTGAGTAATTTCTCCCTTCATTACATAGCCCTTACCTAATATATAATAAAAGCCCAAGCAAATAATAAATACCGGTAGAGTGGTTTTCAACAAGCTCTTAATCATATCAAAGAGCTTGGACTCTGTAATTGCCGCTAGGAGATTAGCACTGCTGGACATAGGGGAAGTCCTATCCCCTAGGTATGCCCCCGATACTACAACCCCAGCTATCAAGGGTAATGGTACCCCCATTGTTTTTCCTATCTCCAGTAATGGAATACCTACTGTACTAATTGTTCCTATTGACGTGCCTAAAACCATTGAGATAACAGAGGTTATCAAAAATGCTGCCACCATAAAATTTGTATCCGACAGATATCTAAACCCGATAATCATCATATTGGGTATTGTACCGCTTAGCATCCATGAAGCAGAAAGCATACCAATCAAAGACATAACGATAAGAACAACTGAAGCCTTCCTGACTCCCCCCAGCATCATTGTATATAGACTTTTAAAGCTATATACAAGCCTTAATCCATAAAACAAGAAAAGGATTGTTCCAAGGGCTAGTCCAATGACAGCTGATTCATACAATTGAATTCCTGTTAATATTCCTATAAGTGTTATAATCAATAGTACAGCCGTCACTAGGCTTTGACTTTTTTGCATAAAAACCTTCCTTCTTTTTCAACTATTATTCAATGATATTTTATCATAAATCTAAAGATTAATATTATATCATTTATTTAATGTTTACAACTGGCTTCTAAAAGGGTATGATATTTATTGTAAGGCAGAGTAGGTGTTATGCGTTAAGTGTTAGGAGATGGGAGGTCGCTCCTAAACGAAGAATTATATTCGCGATATAATACCGCTTCCGCTGCCACATGAGAGATAATACTTCTTCTCTTAATGTGGTATGTTTTTGCCAAATTAAGAGAAAGGAGGTGTCGACATGGGTATCTCTCAAAAAGATGTAACTTTTAGAGCTTCTCTAGCCAGCTCCAGTAGACTAAGCACAAAAAAGCTTGTTCTAGCTTCAATTTTCTGTGCTTTAAATATTGTTCTGACTAGATTCTTCTCAGTAATGATTATGGAAAACACAGTCAGACTTGGCTTTGGAAACCTACCTATCATTTTATCTGGTATGCTTTTAGGTCCCTTTGCTGGTGCACTGACAGGAATTGTTAGTGATATTATTGGTGTCATGGTAAACCCAATGGGTTCCTTTCACCCTGGCATTACCTTAAGCATGGCTTTAACTGGTCTGATTCCTGGCTTAGTAGTTGCTCTAAATCCTAAAAGAAAGCTTTCCTTTATCAATATCCTTACATCCCACTTGCTAGTATATATATGCATATCCTTAGGTTTAACTACCTTTTGGTTATCGCAATTGATGGGTAGAGCATTTTTAGTAATGCTCCCAGGTAGGGCTGTAGGAAATGGTGTAACCAGTATTGTTTCAATCCTAGTTATCAATATATTATCCAAGTTTATCAAAAACTTTGATATATAGCTGTATATTAATCTAAATGGTATAAAAAAAGGATTGGCGTTTTCAGCCAATCCTTTTTTATATTTAACAATTATAATGTTTCATCTCCAGGCTTCCAATCTATAGGACATAATCCTCCGGACTTTAATCCCTGTAATACTCTTATAGTTTCGTCTACACTTCTACCTACATTTAAGTCATGGATAACTGAGTATCTAAGCACACCCTCTGGATCTATAATAAATAAACCTCTCAGGGCAATTCCTTCCTCTTCAATTAGAACACCGTAATCCCTAGCAACTCTTTGTGTCATATCTGATGCTAATGGAAATTCTAGCCTTCCTAATCCGCCTTGCTCCTTAGCAAGGTTAATCCACGCCTTATGTGAATGCTCACTATCAGTACTTACTCCAAGGATTTCTGCATTTAAATTATCAAAATCCTTTATTCTTCCATTATAGCCCTTTATTTCTGTTGGGCAAACAAAAGTAAAATCTAATGGATAGAAGAACATTACCAGCCATTTTCCCTTATAATTATCAAGAGTTACCTTGCCAAAGTTTTTTCCGTCTCCATCCACTGTGTTCATTTCAAAATACGGTGCCTTTTTACCAACCATTCTTTCCATTTGAAAACCTCCTATAGTATTGATTTTTTCCACAATAGATATATTCCCACCTAAAACTACATCAAACACTAATAATTATTAAAAAATATTAATATTTCTTTTCATTTGATTATAAATATCATTGTAAAGGGAATAGCCACAGCTACTCCCTATTGCACCTCTGTTAATTCTGCTACCGGAACCTCTATTACCTGATCAGAGAATACATCCCTCTTTACTTTAACAGTGCTATTTTCTGACCTAACTTCAGAAATCCATACTGATTTTCCTTTATGCTCAACCTTAATAATATCGTTTGATGCTAGTATTTCCTCTGCTCTTTTTAAATCCATTATTGAAATTCCTCCTTAGTTGATATTCCATTAGTATTATTCTTAGTATCTTTTATCTATATAATTCATTATTTAATTAAAATATCTTCTTATATATGTAAATGTATACAGCTTTAAAACAAGTTGAACATTTTAAGGGCTTCCTTTTTCATGATTAAATCTATTACAAATTTCAATTCTGCAATTTCTCCAAGGGTAAGGACCTTTTCTCTACTTTCTACATACTTATTTATTTTTGCTAAAGCAACCTCTGCTCTGTCCATATCATAGTGCTCTATATATACCTCTAAAATATGCTTCATTTCTTTCCAATCCTCTTTTATATCTTTAAGCCGCGCTTCAGCCTCACCCCAATCCCCCTGTACTAGTGCTTCATCCAGCCTATTTATTTGATTTAAGAGTTTTTCAGAATTTGTTTGTACATAATCCTTAAACATTAATGCCCCGGCGAAGAATACCACTAGGATAATAATTGTAATAATAACAACCTTCATTGTGTATTATCTCCCTTCCTTTTGCTGGGCGTGAAATATACCATCTGTTGACAAAAAAGCAAAAAATGCATCTTCAATTTTTGTAATATTTTGCTTCTGAAGCTCACTCTTTATCCATTCCTCAGTTTTTCCTGCCTTATTTAAATTTTTTAGGCTAAGCTTACCGTCTACAATAAAGGTTACTGGTAGCTCTTCCTTATCTACTTTAATACTTAAATCTGATACATTTACCTGTCTCTTATCAGCTCTTGGTATAATACTCAACTGTCCATTAGTTTCTAAGATTGCATACTCCACCTCACTAAGATTGGGGTAATCTTTACTTCTAAGCTGCTCCAATAAATCATTCATGTTTATTCTCAGACGTCTTACCTCAGACTGAACAATCCTTCCTTTACTTATTAATATACTTGGCTTACCGCAAACTATTTCCCTAAAGGTCTCACTCTTTATAGATACAAAGGATACCAAGACCTGTATTGAAAGTAGTGTCAATATCGGTATTACACCACTAATGAGGGGTATAGAGGAATTTTCCATTGGTGTTGCAGCTAGCTCAGCAATTAGTATCGTTATTACCAACTCAAAGGGCTGCATCTGTGCAATTTGCCTTTTGCCCATCATCCTCATAACAACTACCACAAGAAAATAAAGTATAAAAGCCCTCAGAAATATAATTAACATCTTGTCACCTACCTTTAATTGCTTACTATATTATTACCAATAAGCTTAGATATATAAATCTTTTAGTCCTTTATAAAAATAGGTTATATTTCTATTATTTGGGTATATTTATTAAGATAACAATAAGAAAGGAAGATGTTATGAGTAGCTTATTTTCACCCTTTGAAATTAAAAATCTAAAGCTAAAAAATAGAATAGTTATGGCCCCTATGTGCCAATATAGTGCTGATAATAATGGTTATACCACAGACTGGCACTTAACTCATTACCTTTCAAGAGCTATAGGAGGAGCAGGTTTAATATTATTGGAAGCAACTGCAATAGAGCCTCGTGGAAGAATTTCTGCTAAAGACCTTGGAATATGGGAGGATGGTCATATTGAGGGCCTAAAGATTATAGTTGCAGAATGCAAAAAGTATGGTGCCGCAGCGGGGATACAGCTAGCCCATGCAGGTAGAAAA
>Ga0208243_1000988_pt1 | contig 11247 bp, 8 predicted proteins | sample Subbio2Aug_QV12A_FD_184826 | JGI IMG/M metagenome (GOLD analysis project Ga0208243, IMG submission 184826) | Serpentinite rock and fluid subsurface biosphere microbial communities from McLaughlin Reserve, California, USA - CR12Aug_QV12A (SPAdes) | ecosystem: Environmental > Terrestrial > Deep...
CGGTGGAGGCGGCGATCACGCCCAAGACCCGCGCGATCGTGGCCGTGGAGACTTTCGGCAACCCGATGTACATGGACCAGTACGCGGCCATCGCCGCGCGCCACGAGATCCCGCTGATCGAGGATTGCTGCGAGGCCCTTGGCACCACACACAAGGGCCGCCCCGCGGGTCACTTCGGGCGTGTGGGCGTCTTCGGGTTCTACCCCAATAAGCAGATCACCACCGGTGAGGGCGGCATGATCGTGACTGACGATCAGCGTCTCGCGGAGATGTGCCGTTCGCTGCGGAACCAGGGGCGGGCGCTGGGTTATCGAGCGGACTCGCCCGGCAGCGCGAGCGTCGGTGGCAAGCCCACCGGGTCATGGCTCCACCACGAGCGGCTCGGTTTCAACTACCGAATGAGCGAGGTCAACGCCGCGATCGGCCTTGGGCAGATGCGCCGCCTGGACGAGATCATTGCGAAGCGCCAGAAGGTCGCGCAGATGTACATGGACCGCCTGGGCGGCCACTCGCACCTGATCCTTCCCACCATCGATCCACAGAGCGAGATGAGCTGGTTCGTCTACGTCGTGCGCCTCGAGCCCAGCTACACCAGCGAGGAGCGCGACCGCATCATCCGGGGCCTCCGCGCCAACGACATCGGCAGCGCCGACTACTTCCCCTGCATCCACCTCCAGCCCTTCTACCAGGAGCAGTTCGGCTTCCGCCCCGGCATGTTCGCCATCGCCGAGAGCGTCAGCCAGCGGACCATCGCGCTGCCGTTCTTCAACGACATGACCCCCCAGCAGGTCGACGCGGTCGCGGCGACCCTGGAACTGCTGATCAAGAAAGAGAACCTCTCGCGGGTGTGAGCCTCGCCACGCCCGCTCAGGCCGCCCGCACACCCGCGTAGAAGTTCCCCTTGATCTGGTCAAAGGTCAGCGTTGCATAACCCGAGCCCGACTCGTAACTCGTACCGCTCACGCCCCAGGGGTTCCGCACGGTGTACGTCGTCTTGCCGCCTTCCATCGCGGCGCTCACCAGCGTGTACGCGTGCCCGCCCACCAGCATTTTCGACGTGAGCTCGGTCGCGAGGGTCACGGCCCGCCCGGCAGCCAGGTCGCCCGACATCAGCGAGTAGAACGACGACTCATTCATAAACACGCTGAAGCTGGTGGCCTTGAAGCCCAGTGTGCGGTACGAGTCCTCCATCCAGCCCGCGTTCAGCGACTTGTACGTGTTTGCGCCGGTCCGGAAGTACGCGTACGCCTTTTCCATCACCGCGCCCCAGATCGCGCCGCTGTCGCCCGGATGGGCGTACATGTACCCATCCCAAGGCCCGCTGGGCATCTGGTTATTGACTCGGACGTAAGTCGCAACGCCCGACTTCATGAACTGCACGACATATGTCCCGTCGCCGAGGTCAACCGCCGTTTCCCGCAGAACCGCCGGCTGCTCGCCCGCGAACGCCGCGAGAGACGCCAGGAAGTAGCAGTCGCCGATGGCGCCCTGGTTGACGTCGTCCGCAGTGGGGGAGGCGCCCCACAGCGAGCCCGACGCCTTGAACGTCGTACCGGAGTCGATCGGATTCACGAGCGAAGCGCCTGTGGCCTTGCTGACACCACCCGCGAAGCTCGACACGTAATGCACCGACGCCGTGCCGGTGAAGGAATCTCCGGTGTCTAGCCAGACGCCCACATTTGACGCACTGCTGCTGACCTTCGTCGCGGCCCCACTGAGGGCCGTGATCGTCGTGCGAACCGTCACCGAGGACGCGATCGTGATCGAATCCAGACCGCCGCGATCATGGATGAACAGCCCCGAGGGCATGGTGTATGACGTCGTCACCCCGCCGATGGTGACAAGCAGTTTGCCGCTGCTCTGGCTCACGCTGATCGTGTCGGACGCCGGCGACGTCACTACGAGCTCCGTCCCATACCGCCAGCCCACCGTCGCCGTGCTCACGGCCGCCGCGGGAGCCTTCACACTCGCGGTGCCATACGCGCTCGACGACTTGGTCTGATGCACCGCCAGCACCCTGAAGTACACGGCAGACCCCGCCCCAAGGGACTCGCTGTACGTCTTCGCGGCCCCGCCGGCGATCTCCTTCGCCAGCGTGAACGTCGTCCCATTGGTGGAGCGGAACACCCGGTACCCGACCGTCGCCGGGTTCGTGTCGGTCCATGTCACCACGGCCTTGCCCGCCGCGACCGAGGCCGTCGCCGTCGGCGTGGCAATGGCCGCCTTCACCTGAATCGTCCGCGACGCGATCGCCGACGACGGTCCCTTGACCATCACGCGGTAGAAGTACGTCGTCCCCGGTGTGACCGTCTTATCAACGTACCCCACCGCCGTCTTGCTCACGCTGAAGCTCGTCCACGTCTTCCCGTCGGGCGACCGCTGCACCGTCACCGAGCTGGCCGTGGGATCAACCCCCGACCACTTGACCGTTACGCTGCTCGCACTACCTGTCCCGGAGGTCATCACCGGCAAGGTGAGCCCCACAGCCGCCCGGGCCCCATGCCCGAACAGCCCCATCCCCCGTTCCCCCGCGACCTCCGCAACTCGCCCCAGCCGCGGCTGGTCTGACAGGTCCACCAGCCCCCCGGACGGGTCTGCGGACATGAGCGTCCGCCCCTCGAGTGCCTCAAAGGGCGTCCCGTTCATCTCGGCGAGCATCCGTTCCACGCACATCAGGGCCCGGTGAATCACTGGAGTTCCTCCCGCAAGGGAGAGCCTGCGATTCAGGCCGGGCCGTGGCTGGTGACCTTGAATGATGGTTTTGGGGGCCCGCCGGCACAGCCCTTCCAATCGGAAGTCACCCCCCGAAAAGGTCTTGTAACTCGCCCTTGGGTGCTGGGGCTTGTCCTCCGCGGGTGACCGGCCAATACTTGAGGCCCTGCCCAGATCGGGCCGGGTTCTCTTTTGAGGTGTGGTATGCCCAACGTTTGCGCCCTGACTGGTAAGAAGACCTCCCGTGGCATGAAGCGCGCCTGGCGCGGCCAGGCCGTGTCCAAGGGCGGCTTCGGCCTCAAGCCCACGGGCATCACCCGCCGCACCTTCAAGCCGAATCTCCAGAACCTGACCGCCATCATCGATGGCGTCGCCCAGCGGGTGAAGGTCTCGACCAAGGCCATCCGCACCGGCCTGGTCGTCAAGCCCCTCAAGCGCAAGTACGGCTACACCCGCCAGCAGAAGGCCGCGGCCGCCGGGAACTGAAGCTGACCAATGTGAACTCTACGAGGCGGCTCCTCTGAGCCGCCTTTTTTCATGGGCCGGTGGCGCGGACGATGTCGCCCCGTGTGTCAATCTCCACTCGCGCGACCGGCCGAAGCGGGATCGGAAGGTGGTAGCGTGTTCCGCGTTTCTCACCAGTCCGGGTAAGGGCCCCTGACTCCACCAACTCGGCGAGGTCTCGCGTAGCAGTTGCTGAAGTCGTCTTGTTGATGGCGACATACTTCCCCGCGCTGAGCCCACCTTTGAACCCTTCGGGACCTTCCGCAAACATGCGGAGCAGCGCCGCTAACTGGCGGGGGTTTGCGCTGGAGGTCCAGCGGTCCAGGTACCTCGTTTTGTCCATGAGAAACTGGACCTGAACGAGCGTCCGCTCCTGAGCCTCGAGCGTCACGCCGGCGAACCACGCCAGCCAATCCGTCACCTCCGTTTGCTTATTGGCAAGCTCCAGGTTGGCGTAGTACTCGCGTCTCCTTCGGAGGATGGTCATCGCCATTGATGTCAGCAGTGGCTGCCCGATGCTCTGGGCCAGTGCTTTCTCAATCACGGCCCGGCCAACACGCCCGTTCCCGTCCTCAAACGGATGGATGCACTCGAAGTACAGGTGGGCAATCCCCGCCCGCGTGACCGCCGGGAGCCGCTCGGCTCCCGCTGGGCCCGAACGGTGGAACCACCTGATGAACTCGGCCATCTCGCGAGAAACCCGCTCCGAGGGGGGAGCTTCGAAGTGGACCTTTGTTCGCCCCATCGCCCCAGACACGACCTGCATCGGTTCCGCATGCGTGCGGTATCGCCCGATGTCACGCAGATCGTCCCGCCCGCGCATCATCCGGCCGTGCCAATCGCAGAGGGTTTCCTCAGTGAGCGGATCGGAGTAGTTGCGGAACAAGTCCACCATGACCTCACCGATTCCACGCTCCCCGGGAGACACGCGCCTTGCGTCACTCGCGAGCCCCAGATCGCGCCGGATCGAGGACTGCACACTGTCGCGGTTCAGCAGTTCCCCCTCGATCTCGGAGGTGGTCATGGCTTCCTCGCTCAGGATCGTGATGAGGAGTTGCTCGTGGTCGGCCTCCCGGAGGTGGCCGAACATGCCCACAAACTGGCCGCTGCGGTGCAAGAACGCGTCTTCCGCGCGATTGAGCCGCTGCTCGTCCCAAGTGAATCGAGGCCAATCCGGGGATGTCCAGTTCCAAGCCATGATCGATATCCTACCCCAGATATCGATCATTCGGCGGCATTACATGATCGATAACACGCCCCGATATCGATCACGCCCGATTACTCACCCCTCCGGCACGATCGCGATCTTCCCATCCTTCTTCAGGATCGCGTACTTCACCTGCTCCAGCCGTTCCAGCCCCTGTGTCTCTCGGGCCGCCTCCAGAACGTCCTCCTCGTCCACCCGCTCCTTCTTCGCCCGGTCCTTGATCAGCCGCCCGTGCTCGACGATCACCACCGGCACCCCGTCCAGCACCCGCTCCACCGCCGGGCTCTTCTGTTTGATGATCGACAAGCCCAGGTTGATCACCGCGAACGTGAGGATCAGCAGGAACGCGTGGGTCATTGAGTGGTCGTCGTCCACCATCGCCTGCTGCGTCGTCTCGCTGATGATGAGCAGCAGCAAGAGGTCAAACGGCGTCGCCTCGCCGAGCGTCCGCTTGCCCGTGAGCCGGAACACCAGCAGCAGGAAGCCGTACATCGCGACAACCCGGATCACGGAGTCCAAAGCGACCTCCTACGGCAGCGCAAACTGCTCGATCCGCACCCGCTGCGGTACGCCCCCACGAATGTCCCCCGCCTGCAATGTGAACACGCCGGCGATGGTGCCGAGCTTCTCGACCTTCGCCCGCACCGAAACTCGCACCGGTTCCCCCGCGCGCACCGGTCGGAAGGTCAGCACCATCTGGTCCGGTCCCGCCAGCTGTGACTCCGGCTCGGGCACCACGCTTTCAAGGTCAAAGTGCCCTAGATACCCATCCCCGATCACCAGCGTGACCGGTGAGCCGCCCTCCGCTTCAAGGGTGAACACCAAATGCGTCTGAGCCTGGAACCGCACCACCCGCTGGTACTCCACGCTCAGCCCACCGCCCTCGCTCACCGCCGTGCGCTCGCTCCAAGGACCATTGCCGAAGAACCCCACCAGGGCTCCAACCAAGACGAGCGCCATCACCACCCACGCCATGCGCTGAACGACCCACTCGCGCCGGGTCTGGCCCATGAACTCCTCGCCCGCATCCTGTAGTTCCCCGGGCACGGCCACCTCCGCCCCAAGCTGGTGACCGGGAACTAACGGGGTGCATAAAGCCGCATGCAAACCGCGACAACCCGAGTGGCGGACGCCCAACTCCCTCGTAAACTCCCCGTGCCATGAAGAAGTGCGATCATTGCGACCACGAGGCGACGGTTCACGAGATGACCGTCCGCAACGGCGTCAAGATCGAGAAGCACCTCTGCGAGAGCTGTGCCGCGTCCCAGGGCATCTCCGGCCAGCCCTCCGCCCCCATCAACGAGCTCATCAAGCACTACGTCCTCTCCCACGGCCTCACGCCCATCCCCACGACCACCGCCGCCGCCGGCCGCGCGCAGGTTTGCCCCACCTGCCGGATGACCTTCAACGAGTTCCGCCAGCACGGGCTCCTCGGGTGCCCTTCCTGCTACGCCGTGTTCGAGGCCCAGCTGGGGCCGCTGCTCGAGCGCGCCCACGACGGCGGCATCAAGCACTCCGGCAAGCTCCCCAAGCGCCTCCTCGCCCGCCCCGGCCAGCCCCCAACACCACCGGCCCAACCCGCGGCCCCGCGCCCGATGCTCGACATCGAAGATCGCGCCGCTCGTCTCCGCAAGATCCGGCGACAGCTGGAGTTGGCCGTGGCCGCGGAGAAGTACGAAGAAGCGGCCAAGCTCCGTGATGAACTGAAAAAGATGAGCGAGTCCGGCCCGGGGCAGCCCCCTTCGCCCCCGCAGATCGCGTGATGGACCACCCATGACCGGACCCGACCCCAAAAAGCCGCTGCCCACCTTTGAAGCAACCACCGAGTGGCTCCGCGGCGAGGGCGAGTGCTTCGACGTCGTCCTCTCCTCCCGCGTGCGCCTCGCCCGCAACCTTGCGGGCATGCCGTTCGCCGCGAAGTCGAGCAAGAAGGACCGCCTCGCGACGCTGGAAGCGTGCCGCAACCAGATCCTCCGCGCCAACCTCTCGGAGCGCATGATCTGGGTCGATCTCCACGAGGCGCCGGTGCTCGACCGCTCGATGCTCGTCGAGCGACACCTGATTTCCAAGCAGCACAGCAAAGGCAAGCCCGGCAGCGGCGCCGCCGGCGAAGACCCGCGGGCCGTCGCGATCTCGATCCCCGAAGAGCGCCTCTCGATCATGATCAACGAGGAGGACCACCTGCGGATCCAGGGCATCCGCAGCGGGCTGGCACTCTCGGCCGCGTGGCGCGACGTGGATCACGTCGATGACAAGCTCGAGTCGGGCCTCGATTACGCCTTCTCGCCCCGTTTCGGCTATCTCACCGCGTGCCCCACCAACGTCGGCACGGGCCTGCGCATGAGCGTCATGCTCCATCTGCCCGGCCTGCGACTCACGGGCGACATCGACAAGGTGAAGCGCGCGGCCGACGGCATGAACCTCGCGGTGCGGGGCTTCTACGGCGAGGGCTCGGACGCAGTGGGGGACCTCTACCAGCTCTCGAACCAGACGACGCTGGGCCGGACCGAAGACCGCATCCTCCAGGACCTCGAAAGCCAGATCATCCCGCGCGTCGTGGAGTATGAGCGCGAGTCCCGGCGCGACCTCGTGAGCAAGCGCCGCACAGTGCTCGAGGATCAGGTCTGGCGCGCCTGGGGCCTGCTCACCAACGCCCGCCTGCTCACAACCGAAGAAGCCATGCAGGCCCTCAGTCTCGTTCGGCTTGGATCCCTTCTCGCGATCCTGACACAGGTCGACCAGAAGCTCGTCAACCAGCTCATGCTCCTCGTGCAGCCAGCCCACCTCCAGCGCGTTGTCGGCAAGGAGCTCGACCAGGAGCAGCGCCGCCTCGCCCGCGCCATGCTGGTCCGCGGCCGCCTCGATCCCCGCACCGTGTGATCTTGTAAACTGCGCTGATGGCAGGCAAGTTCCAATGGCCGCCGCGCCCGGTGCCCGAGAAGGAGCTCGGTCCGCCCGCATTGTCGGGCTACTGGAAGCCCCAGCCCCGCTCGGTCCCGCAGGCGTCTGTCCCACCAGCGCCTCCCCCCTCGCCCGCAGCCGACCTTGGCCCGCCGCAGGCCTCTCCCTCAGTCGCGGCCGCGTCAACCGACCTCGACCGCATTCCGCCCCGGCCTGCCCACCCGCCGCGTCTCCACGCCCCCTGGCGTCAAATCGAATCGACCTTCCTCGGCCTCACCCGCCCCGCCTTCCGCGACCGTGCCGCGGACGAGGCCTGGGCAGCAGACCTCCCCACCCGCTTCTGCCCCCGCTGTGCGTCCACCACCGGCCTCCACGAGGCGACGCTGGCGGGCTGCACGAAGTGCTCCGCGCTCAAGCTCCCCTGGGACCGGGCGGTCCGGCTCGGACGGTACGAAGGACTCATCCGGACCTGCATCCAGGAGGTGAAGTTCTCAGCATGGCGTCGCCTGGGGCTGGACCTTGGGCGTGAGCTCGGTCACCAGCTCCTACCCCTCATGGAGGGCGTGGATCGCTCCAAGCTGGTCCTGGTGCCCGTCCCGGCTCCCTTCTGGCGGCGGATCTCCCGCGGCATCGACCACACCGGCGTGATCGCAAAGGGCGTTCACAAGGTCACCGGCGGCGACTTGGCCCCGGCCCTCCGCCGTCGCCACCGCCGTCCGCAGGTGGGCCTCTCCCAGACCGACCGCCAGCGAAACGCGGCCGGCTCCATGTCCCTCCACGGCCACCCCCGTTTCGACGGTTGCACGATCCTGCTGATCGACGACGTCCGGACCACCGGGGCAACCATGGGTGAGGCGGCCAAGGTGCTCCGGCGCGGGCTGAAGGAGCGGGGCCAGATCCCGGCCGCGATCTGGTCATGCACGCTGGCGGTGGCCGAGTTTGGCGATTCGCCCGGCCCGTGATGCCCGGCGGCTGGAACCCACCAAGAATCGAGAGCCTCCAGACGGGGATTCTCGGGCCTCAATCCCCCTGGGGTCCCCCTGAAAACTCAAGTTTCTGTCCCCAGCCGATCCACAGTGCATCCGAGGCGCAACGGTTGGAGAAGATGACAAGTGATTGGTCTTCAGGGGTTTAGGACGCAGGTGCCAAAAACCTTTTCGCCTGTACGCTTGACTGCTGCGGGCGTGAAGCCCTAGACTGGCCCCCACCGATTGCTGCGAGGCAAACGGCCGGTGAAAGCCGGTTGGATGCACTGCCGAGTCGGTCTGATCTTTGAAAAGTGAACAGTTGGGTTCCGCACGAGAGTGTGTGATCTCTGGCACGGCGTTGCACGCCGCCCTCCCACCGAGGGGCCAGAGACAATACCAAATCCGATGTCCTGTCCCGTACAAGGCTGGTCGTCGGGGTGGAGTTCTGAGGTCACAGTCAGAACTGGTCTTACTCTCTCGTGCAAACCTGTCCGCCGAATGAGCGCTTTCAGTCGGCGGACAAAAAGAGAGTGAGCCTAATCCATCGGTTTAGCCACCGATGGCGGCGGTATGGAGTCTTTCCCCTCCCCGGGGACGGACAGAAATCCCGTCGTAAGACCGGCCACGCAGAGCTGTCTCGCCAACTTCGGTTGGAGGGACGGTGAGTGTGGTTTTTTTACATGTGTCAAATCAATCATTGAAGTATTGGAACCTCCGGTGAAAGCCGGGGTCTACGAAAAATCAATTGAAGAGTTTGATCATGGCTCAGATTGAACGCTGGCGGCATGGCTAAAACATGCAAGTCGAACGTGCCCGCAAGGGCAAGTGGCGAAAGGGTCAGTAATGCGATCGAATGTACCCTGAGGTGGAGGATAGGGCGGGGAAACTCGCCATAATACTCCATGATGTCCTCGGACCAAAGGTTTACCGCCTTGGGAGCAGCGATCGTCCTATCAGGTAGTTGGTGGGGTAAAGGCCCACCAAGCCGAAGACGGGTAGCAGGTGTGAGAGCACGACCTGCGACATCGGGACTGAGACACTGCCCGGACTTCTACGGAAGGCTGCAGTAACGAATCTTCCGCAATGGGCGAAAGCCTGACGGAGCAATGCCGCGTGTGGGATGAAGCGGCTACGCCGTGTAAACCACTGTCAGGGGGCAGGAACAATGACCGCCCCCAGAGGAAGAGCCGGCTAACCCTGTGCCAGCAGCCGCGGTAATACAGGGGGCTCGAGCGTTAGTCGGAATCACTGGGCTTAAAGGGTGCGTAGGTGGCTCGTCAAGTGTTTTGTGAAATCCCACAGCTCAACTGTGGAACAGCAGGGCAAACTGGCGAGCTTGAGGCAGGTAGGGGCCGGAAGAACAGTAGGTGGAGCGGTGAAATGCGTAGATATCTACTGGAATGCCGATGGGGAAGCCGTCCGGCTGGGCCTGTCCTGACACTGAGGCACGAAAGCGTGGGGAGCAAACAGGATTAGATACCCTGGTAGTCCACGCCGTAAACGATGTACACTAGACTGGTGCGGTTTTGACGCCGTATCAGTCGCAGTAAAAACGATAAGTGTACCGCCTGGGGAGTACGGTCGCAAGGCTAAAACTCAAATGAATTGACGGGGGCTCACACAAGCGGTGGAGCATGTTGCTTAATTCGAGGCAACGCGAAGAACCTTACCTGGGCTTGACATGTACGTATTAACCCTATGAAAGTAGGGCCACAGTCGCAAGACCGGAACGTGCACAGGTGCTGCATGGCTGTCGTCAGCTCGTGCTGTGAAGTGTCGGGTTAAGTCCCTTAACGAGCGCAACCCCTGTCGTTAGTTGCTCACGCGTCATGGCGAGTACTCTAGCGAGACTGCCGGTGTCAAACCGGAGGAAGGTGGGGATGACGTCAAGTCCTCATGGCCCTTACGCCCAGGGTTGCAAACGTGCTACAATGGTGCATACAAAGCGAAGCGAGATCGCGAGATGGAGCAAATCGCAAAAAATGCACCCCAGTTCGGATTGCAGGCTGCAACTCGCCTGCATGAAGTCGGAATCGCTAGTAATCGGAGATCAGCTACGCTCCGGTGAATGTGTTCCTGAGCCTTGTACACACCGCCCGTCACGTCATGGGAGCCTGGAGTGCCCGAAGTCGCCATATTTCAATGGTGCCCACGGCAAGACAGGTGACTGGGACGAAGTCGTAACAAGGTAGCCGTAGGAGAACCTGCGGCTGGATCACCTCCTTTCTAAGGGATTTCCTTAGACCAGCAGCGTCCGGGATCATTCGAAAGATTGAACTACCCCCCGGACCGGAAGAGCGATCTTCCACTGGCAAGTCAACGCACCCTCGTCCGTCGAAAGACGGATGGCCAACCGGCGACGGTTGGCCACGCGGAACCCAACTGTTTCTCTTATATCCGGACTTCCGGCGTCAGCACCCATCGAAAGATGGGTGTTGTTCGTTTTTGAGTGATCCTTTCCGCACGCGCTCAGGGATCAATCAACTGGCCAGGCCTCAGCATCGATCAAGCATATCGGACGACTAACCGTTCCCGGGCTTCCACGACCACACCCACTCACTCGGGTCAGCGGAACTCCCCTATTGGCACTCGCGTAAAGCCCACGCGGCGGTTCCGCCTGTCACTCAACAGGATCCAACGAGCACTACGACTAGACTCCGGCCAAGTCCGGGGGCCGACGGGAGAGGTTGTTGCCGAAGGCCGGGAATATGGTGCGTAAACGGCGGCGTCGTCCGTTTCGCCGGACCCTGTCCGGTGCTGGGCACGTCGCGCCGGTCCCAGCCCACGAGCCGCGCAGGGTTGGCCTGCTCGATGCTTGGCGCACCCTCACCGCGCCCGCCGCGAGTTCGGGCTACGCCCGTCGTGCGGATGGTCTCTGGCCCACCCGCTACGAGTCCTTGGACCTGTGGCGGGCCCTCATCGCCGTCGGCATCGTTCTGCACCACATCGCGGGCA
>Ga0208243_1000989_pt1 | contig 11246 bp, 9 predicted proteins | sample Subbio2Aug_QV12A_FD_184826 | JGI IMG/M metagenome (GOLD analysis project Ga0208243, IMG submission 184826) | Serpentinite rock and fluid subsurface biosphere microbial communities from McLaughlin Reserve, California, USA - CR12Aug_QV12A (SPAdes) | ecosystem: Environmental > Terrestrial > Deep...
CCAGTTTTGCTGGCTGGCCTTCGCTCATGGAGGGCCTGCTCGAGCGCGTCCAGAACGAAGCTGGCATGGGCAGTCCGGCTGACCCGCCATCCCACGATGCGCCGCGCATAAGCGTCGATGACGAAGGCCACATAGACGAACCCAGACCACGTCGAGACGTAGGTGAAGTCCGAGAGCCATAGACGATCCGGCGCTGGTGCATGGAACACCCGGTTGACGTGATCGAGCGGGCAAGGGGCGGCCTTGTCCTGGATGGTGGTGCGAGCCGGCTTGCCGCGAATGATGCCCTGGAGCCCTAACTCGCGCATCAGCCGTTCCACGGTGCAACGCGCAACGTCGACGCCCTCCCGCATCAGCTGGCGCCAGACCTTGCGCACGCCATAGACCTCGAAGTTCTGGGCAAAGACGCGTGTAACCTCCGACCGCAGCACCTCGTCCCGCTGAGCCCGGCAGGACCGCCGAGCGGGATCGCGGCGCTGGGCCCGGTGTGCGTAATACGTCGATGGGGCGATCGGCAGGACCTTGCAGATCGGCTCGACCCCATAGACGTCGCGATGATCGTCAATAAAGGCGATCATCGTTTGAACGGGCGGTCGAGCTCCGCCTGGGCGAAATAAGCAGATGCCTTGCCAGGATCTCGTTCGCCTGGCGCAGCTCGCGGTTCTCCCGTTCGAGCGCCTTCAGCTTCTCCGCGACGTCGGAGGGAACGCCAGCGCGCTTCCCGCCATCGACCTCCGCCCGCTTGACCCACTCCAGCAGCGTGTGGGTTGAGCAGCCGATCTTGGCGGCGATCGAGGCGCAGGCGACCCAGCGCGAGGAGTGCTCGCCCTCCTGGTCGAGCACCAGCCGCACCGCCCGCTCGCGGACCTCAGGTGAGAACTTGTTCGTCGTCTTGCTCGTCATGGCTCCATCCTACTTGGAAGTTGGAGCCTCCGGAAAAACCGGGGCTGGTCACTCTCCGGCGCCCTCCCGAGAATGAGCCCTAACCCGGAAGATTCCAGCTCTGGCTGGCCTAGAAACGGGTAGCGCTTTAGTTTGTGGACCGCCACTCAAACGCACGCCACTGACGCTGGAGGCAAGAATGGTAATCTCACGAAGAAGCTTGATGGTGGTTCTCAGTGCACCAGCCCTTCTCTCCACTGGGAGGAGGAGCCTGGCGAATCGCCCGCGTATGGTTGTCTACCGGGACGAGAATTGCGGCTGCTGCGGGGGCTGGGTCAATCACATCCAGGCGGCGGGTTTTGAGACGGATGTCCAAATGCTTGCCCAAATGAACAGGAAAAAGACCGAGCTCGGCGTGCCCCCGGAGCTGCGCTCTTGCCATACTGCGGTCATTGGCAGCTACCTGTTGGAAGGACATGTTCCCGCGGGGGAGATTTTGCGACTTCTTGATACCAGACCTTATGCCACCGGGCTGGCGGTGCCTCGCATGCCAGTCGGATCCCCTGGAATGGAAGTTGAAGGGGTAGATCCAGACCGATACGAGGTCCTTCTTTTTCACGGTAGTCGCACCTCGGTATTTGCGACCTATGTTGGTGCGGAGCGCCAATCTTGACCGAAGATGGCCCGCTTCGGATAACCGCCATTAAGCGTTACACGCCTTGGTTCGGCTGGACGAACGAAGGTGCACCTAAGTTCGCATGAGCTGCGGCAATAATTTGTTTCAGAGATCGAAAGTTTGGTCATGGTTGAGAGACACTCGCGCAAAATGATCGGGGCAAGATCGCTTCCGTAGACCAACAAGGTCTTCGCAAATTGGAGATTGATCATGTACCGCGTTCTCGCGACGCTTTCTTTCCTCGCAATCTCGGGTGCCGCAATGGCGGGAGGGCCGTTTCCGAGCACGTTGTCGCCCGAGGAGCGTGAACGGCATGAGTTCCTTGACGCACAGAGGGGCATTCGTTCGGGGGTCGAAGCGATCCGTCGGCAGGAGATGACCCGCGCGCCTCGCCAGCAGGAAGGTCGGGCTGTCCTTCGCAACGACGCCACGAACTACTCGCCGGCCGCACCAGCGATCGGCGGCGCCTTCTAAGGTGACAAGGAAGAGGCTCCTACGGGGCCTCTTCTTCATTAGTCAGCGTCGGAGGTGGGTTCACGGCGGCGAAATGGAATGCTGATAGGAAAGCTCGCTACATAATCCGTGCCTCACCAGATCTCGCAATCCGTAACCCGCCGTCAATTGAAACAAACTGTTACAATAGCGCAATAGCAGATCATAATGGTCCAGCATACAATTCTACGATGGCACGAAACCCGCTCGTGGAGACATTGACACGCAAAGATCCTTTGGATTCCCAGTTCGAAGTCTTGGTCGTGGACGACGACGGTGAGATCCTTTCGCTCGTCGCGAAGTTCCTCCGCTTGAACGGCTTTCGTGTGCATACGGCTCGAAACGGTTTGGAGATGGAGGAGTTTCTGAGCCGTAGCGCCATCGATCTCATTATCCTTGACCTCATGTTGCCAGGCCGAAGTGGACTCGACCTATGCCGCGACTTGCGCCGGACATCGTCTGTCCCGATCATCATGCTTACCGCGAAGGGCGAGGAAACCGATAGGATCGTTGGCCTCGAAGTAGGGGCCGACGACTACCTGACGAAACCGTTCAATCCTCGCGAACTGCTGGCGCGGATTAACGCCGTATTGCGACGCGCTGGGGGCCAGGACGCGGACCGGCCAGGACGAGCCGGGCGGGCGTTTTTGTTCGCTGGATGGCGGCTCGATACACTCAAGCGGGAACTGGTTGATCCGAATGGGGTCGTCGTCGACCTCTCTACGGGAGAGTATGATCTGTTATTGGCGCTCCTTGAAGCGCCCCAGAGGGTCTTGAGTCGCAATTTCCTCCTGGATGCGGCACCGAACCGGGCGATCGAGGCTTTTGATCGATCCGTCGATGTTCAGGTCAGCCGCCTGCGTCGGAAGCTGAACGGAGCTGAAGATTTGATCAAGACGGTGCGAGGAGCTGGCTATCTCTTCGCGGCGGACGTGACACGTGGCTGATGTAGGACCACGAGCTCTGATCGGATGGTGGAGGCGCTTTGATAGCCTCGCTATTCGGGTGGTTTTTGTCGTCGTGCTGGGAATTGGCCTGGTCCATCTGGCCAGTATCTGGACCTATCAGCATAGCCTCGCTCGGGAGCTCGATCTGGCGAACGAGGCTCGGCTGGCAGACCAACTGCTCGCCATCAAGCGGGCCGTGATGCGTGTGCCAGAGAATGAACGGGAAACGGTTGCGCACGAGCTTTCCGGCGGACCAATCGCAGCCCACTGGAGCAGAACCGAGCACGCGGTTTCTGGCGGTTCCGGGTCCGCCAAATGGGAAACCCTTGGGCGGCGACTACGGGAGATAGCGCCGGAAATTGACGGGGATGGACTTATCATCGGAGCGAACCGCAGGGTCGCCGATGATCCGCATCTCGCATTGATCTCGATTCGCTTGCCCGACTCGTCCTGGGTCAACGTGGGCCTTGTCGCCTGGAGTCCTCGCGTCCCAGCCGGGCACGGGACGCTCTTGTCCACGACGCTGATGGCTCTCGGCGCGATCGTCATCTCGTTGATGCTGGTGCGCTGGCTCACTGGTCCCCTGACCGGGTTCGTGACAGCGTCGAGGCACCTTTATCGCGGGAAGAGCGCTGTCCTGGTGCCGGAAAGAGGCCCGCGGGAGGTCAGGGAGCTCGCAGTCGCGTTCAATGATATGCAGAGGCGGATTGTCCGCTTGATCGATGATCGGACGCAGGCTCTCGCCGCTGTATCACACGACCTCAAGACCCCCATTACAAGGTTGCGCTTTCGCGTCGAAGACGTCGCCGATCCAGGAGCACGTGCTGCCATCGCGGCAGACCTCGACGAAATGGAGAGGATGCTCGATCAGACGCTCGCGTTCCTGCGCGGAGACCGGGCCGATGAGGAGATCCGACCTGTCGACATCTTCGCAATCCTCGGCACAATCACCGACGACGCTTCCGACCGAGGGTTGGCGGTTAACCTCGCCGGATCAGCCAACGCCAACGTGCCAGGTCGGCGGCTTGCCCTCAAACGGGCATTCGGCAACCTGATCGAAAATGCCGTCAAATACGGTCACTGCGCCGAGGTCCAGGTTGACGACCGCCCAGATCAGGTCGTCGTGTCCGTTCGTGACTACGGACCGGGGATTGCGCCTGAACAAGTTCATCGTGCTCTTGCACCCTTCGTTCGGCTCGAGCCGTCACGAAATCAGAAGACTGGTGGCTTCGGACTGGGGCTCACCATTGCCCACGCGATCATCGAGGGACATGAGGGCTCATTGTCCCTGCACAATCATGTCGATGGCGGCCTGATCGCAACGGTTCGTCTCCCAAAGCCGTCACCGTCAGCGTGAAATGTTGTGTTACAAAACAGAAATTTATCCCTGCAGAACCCCGTTTAGTCTGATGAGGTGACACAGTCTGCGACCGGATCTGCCATGAATGCTGATTCCCCCCGCCGTTTTCGATGCTTCTTGATCATTGCGGCTCTGCTGGTTTCATCGCCCATTGCCGCTCACGAAGGGCACGATCATGGGGCACCGCCGCCGCCAGTATCCGTCACAATCGCGCCTCGCGCAGATGCTTCCTCGACCGATTTCGAACTCGTTGCAATTGCCCGCTCCGGCCGGCTACGGATTTACCTCGATACGTTCCGGGAAAATCAACCCGTCGAGAATGCCAAGATCGAGGTCGATGGGCCTGAGGGCACCGGCCTGGCGGCGCCGACGGCCGATGGTGCCTATCTCCTGGAGGCCCCTTGGCTGACCAAGCCGGGTAGCTATGGCCTCGCGTTCACAGTCGAAGCGAATGGCACGGTCGATGTACTCACCGCAACCTTGACCATTCCAGAACCTTCAGCGCGAACGATTCCTTCGGCGGGATTGTGGCAACGGATCGTGGGGTCCGCCTGGGCGAGCGATATGGGCACGCGCTTGGCGAACAACGATGTGAGCCTGTGGTTGGTAGGTGGAGGGTCTTTCATTGCCGGCCTGATCGCCGCGAGCTTTGCGCGGCGGCGCTATCGAGCGCCCGCGGCCGCCGTGCTTCTTGCTGTGGTTACTGGATTGCCTTCCGCTGGTCACGCATCAAGCGTGACGGGGACGCCGCCCGCCATAGCCGAGAGGGATGTCGCTCAGCGCTTCGCCGATGGAGCGATCTTTGTGCCCAAGACGACGCAGCGCATTCTTGCATTGCGGACGCTCTTGACTGAGGTGCAGACGTTCCCCCTCACCGTTGAACTGCCCGCCCGGGTGATCCCCGATCCAAGTGCTGCCGGCTATGTGCAGGCTTCAGTAGCCGGGCGCTTGGCTCCTCCCACCGGTGGCTTTCCGCGGCTGGGAACGCGAGTATCCGCTGGCGATGTGCTAGCCTACGTCCAGCCGGCGATCGGAGCTGCGGATCTAACTACACAACAGCAGCAGTCTCGAGAACTAGATCAGCAGATTGCTTTGGCAGAGCGCCGTCTGGAGCGTTTGCGTCAGTTGCAGAGCATTGTGGCCCGTGCCCAGATTGAAGATGCGGAACTTGAACTCAGGGGTTTGCGAATTCGCCGCGCCAATCTTGAGCGAGCTCCGAGCGAACCCGAGAGACTGCTCGCTCCCGTGACCGGTGTAATCGCAGCGGTACAGGCTGTTGCCGGCCAGATTGCCGAACCGAACGTGGTGATCTTCCAGATCATTGATCCATCGCGGTTTTGGGTTGAGGCTCTCAGCTTTGAGGCCCATGCAATTAATGGTTCGGCAAACGGGCGTCTGGGCGACGGCCGTACCGTGTCGCTCGCCTTTCGAGGCTCCGGTTTGGCAGACCGAAACCAGGCTATCCCGATCCAGTTCAGCGTCGAGGGTACCACAAGCGGGCTGCGGGCCGGTCAATTGCTAACTGTGCTGGCCTCTACCCAAGAAGAACGCAGCGGCATTGCCGTTCCGCGGACGAGCGTACTGCGCGGTCCCAATGGCCAATCGATCGTATACGAGCACACCAATGCCGAGCGCTTCCTGCCACGCGAAGTGCGCGTCGAGCCGCTTGACGGCTCTCGCGTGCTGATTGTTTCGGGGATCGCGGCTGGAAAGCGGATCGTGACTCAAGGCGCCGAACTCCTGAACCAGATTCGCTGAGGCACGAGTGATGTTCAATTTCCTCGTAACGCAGTCACTCCGCAATCGCCTCTTCGTGCTGGCCTTCGCAGCCGTACTTATTGTTTACGGCGGGTTCACCGTCACCAAGCTGCCGGTCGATGTGTTTCCGGATCTCAATCGGCCGACAGTGACCATAATGACGGAAGTCGAGGGGCTCGCACCGCCCGAGGTCGAGCAGTTGGTCACTTTCCCCATCGAAACACAGATGAACGGCCTACCGGGCGTTGCCCGCGTGCGGTCAACATCCGGCGTCGGCCTATCGATCATCTATGTCGAGTTCGATTGGGGAACCGAAATATACCGTAATCGACAGCAAATTGCAGAACGCCTGTCGCTCGTTCAGGCACAGCTTCCGACGAATGTCGTCCCCCAAATGGGGCCGATTAACTCGATCATGGGCCAGATTTTGCTTATCGCCATCACGGGGCCCGACGGCGTTTCAGCGATGGACCTTCGCGAACTGGCCGACTTCACAGTCCGACCCCGTCTGCTCACAATCCCTGGTGTCGCGCAAGTGATTCCTATTGGCGGTGAAGTGCGCCAATACCGAGTTTCACCCAACCCGGCTGCTATGCGAATGTTGGGGGTGACCCAGCCGCAGGTGGAAGCGGCGCTGGCGCAATTTGGTGCGAATACGGGAGGCGGCTTCACGGATCAATACAGCCGGGAGTTCCTCATTAGGAACATCGGACGCACCCGCAACCTGGACGATTTGCGCAGTATTGTCGTCGCTACTGTCGGCGGTCAACCGGTCGCCTTACGGCAAGTGGCGGATGTCTCTTTCGCCCCAAGAAATAAGCGCGGCGATGCGGGATTCCAGGGGCGGTCAGCCGTCATCGTGTCCGTCGAAAAACAGCCGGGCGTCGATACCATTCGGCTGACCGCTCAGGTCGAGCAGGCTGTTCGAGACATTACCGCAACACTGCCGAATGGCATTCGCGCCGATCAGATCCTGTTCCGGCAAGCCAGCTTCATCGAGACGTCCATAGGCAATGTGAAGAAGGTGCTCCTCGAGGCCATCGTCGTGGTGGCGATCATCCTGTTCGCCTTCCTGCTGAACGTCCGCACCACCGCGATCTCCTTGACCGCGATCCCGGTCTCGATCCTCATTACCGCAATCGTCTTCCATCTGATGGGCCTGTCCATCAACACTATGACGCTGGGCGGTCTCGCTATCGCCATCGGCGAATTGGTCGATGACGCCGTGGTCGATGTCGAGAACATTTTCCGCCGCCTGCGCGAGAACCGGGAAAAGGGCAACCCGCGAACGGTGTTCGACGTGGTTGTGTCCGCAAGCCAGGAGGTGCGATCGGGGATCGTCTACGCGACGATGATCATCGTCCTCGTCTTCGTCCCGCTATTCGCATTGTCGGGCATTGAGGGACGACTATTCGCACCGCTTGGGCAAGCCTACATCATCTCCATTCTCGCAAGCCTTGTAGTCTCGATTACTTTAACTCCGGTCATGGCCTATTACATGCTCCCGGGGCTGAAGCGCCTCGATGATCATGAGGGGCTTGTCGTACGGGTGTTGAAGCGCGGCAATCGCCGCCTTCTCGACTGGTCGTTCCGCCACCCACGCACGTTGATGGCCGGGGCGCTAACGGGCGTGCTGGCCGCAGGCGCCTTTGCGACCCAACTACCACGCTCGTTTCTACCGCCCTTCAATGAAGGAACGCTGACCATATCGATGCTCTTCAATCCGGGAATTTCTCTGGCCGAGAGCCACCGCGTGGGATTGATCGCCGAGAAGATCATCATGGAGGTCCCGGAGGTGAAGCTGGTTGGCCGTCGAACCGGACGAGCCGAACTAGACGAGCATGCCGAAGGCGTCCATTCCTCGGAGATCGACGTGGACCTGCACCCAAGCGGGCGTTCCAAGAACGAGATCATCAACGACATCCGCGCGCGATTGTCCGTGCTCCCCGCGACAACAAATATGGGACAGCCGATATCCCATCGTCTTGATCACATGCTGTCAGGGGTCCGCGCCCAGATCGCGCTGAAGGTCTTTGGAGAGGACCTCGACACAATCCGGTCGCTCGCCGAAGATCTGCGGCAGAAGCTGGCCGCCGTCCCCGGCGTCGTCGACCTTCAAGTCGAAAAACAAGTCAGGATCCCACAGCTCGAAGTGATCGTCGACTACCGGCGCGCGGCCCTCTACGGGTTGCAGCCAGCGGCGATCACAGAACAACTCGAGCGACTTTCCAATGGCCGCGTCGTCTCCAGGATCGTCGACGGGAATCGTCGTTTCGATGTGGTAGTCCGGCTCCAGGACGAGCGGCGAACGACGCAGGGCCTCGGGGATCTTTTGATCGAAACACCTGTCGGATGGGTTCCAGTTCGCCAGATTGCCGACGTCGTCGAGGCAGACGGCCCGAACCAGATTCTGCGTGAAAACGGGAAGCGTCGCGTCGTGGTCATGGCCAATACAGATGGCGCGGCCGACATGGCTACCGTGGTGGCTCAGATCCGCCAACTGATTGCTGCACATCAGTTGCCGACGGGATTTTTCATCAGTCTCGAAGGTACCTTCCAGGCTCAGGAAGAGTCCATGCGTACGATCGGTATGCTCAGCCTTCTCTCCCTCGCCATGATCTTCGCGATCCTATACTCGCGGTACCGTTCCGTCCTGTTCGTGGCCATCATTATGGCGAGCGTGCCGCTCGCGTTGATTGGCTCCGTAACCGCGCTGTGGTTGGCAGGCCAGCCGCTGTCGGTCGCCTCCATGGTCGGGTTTATCACCCTGACCGGCATCGCAACACGCAACGGCATCTTGAAGATCAGCCACTACATCAATCTTGCGATTCATGAAGGAATGAGCTTCGGCCCCGAGCTTGTAATGCGCGGGTCGCTTGAGCGCTTGACCCCGGTGCTTATGACGGCGCTATCGGCGGGGGTCGCCCTCGTTCCGCTGATGATTGACCCTTCAGCGCCCGGCAAGGAAATCCTGCATCCGGTCGCCATCACCATTTTCGGCGGCCTTGTGACAGCCACCGTGCTCGACACGTTCCTAACGCCAACACTGTTTCTGCGCTACGGCCGAAAGCCGCTCGAACGTCTTGTGGCGCAGATCCGCGAACCGGAACGGTCAACCGTCGGCGGCCCCACGGTCGCAAGACCGTTGGAATCCTTCTGATCCTCAATACGGAGCCCAAAATGACCCGCCTTCTCGTCGCCGCGCTGCTTGGCCTTTCTCTCGCCGCCCCCGCTTTGGCGCATGAACCGCGCCCCGGGCCGAATGGCGGGCTCAAAGTCGATGCCGGCGCGCGCCATCACGTTGAACTGTTGGCGAATGGAACGACGCAAGTCGTGGTGTTCCTCTTTGACGCCAATGACCAGGCCATCCCGACGCAAGGCTACCGCGCCAATGCGATCCTAGTCGTCGGCGGCACCACCCAACGCTTCACCCTGCAGCCCGACCAATCGAACCGAATGGTTGGTACCGCGCCGGCGCCGGTACCGTCCGGCGTGAAGGGCGCGGTTCAGATCATCGGGCCCGATGGCGCGACAGCGCAGGCGCGCTTCTGAGCCATGGTAATATTTCGTTACACGTTCGAGATCGCGCTGCAACGAAGCAGGTCCATTTCTTCAGTTAGTCCAGACAGAACGGGAGACTTCAATATGTCCGCCAAATTCGTCGCCAAACGCGTGGCAATAGCATTGTTGCTGGCGACCGCTGCAAGCACGGGGAGCCTCGCGCAGAATCCACACGCCGGTCACGGCGCGAGTCAGCCTCCGGGACAGCAGGCGGCTCCCGCTGCCGATATGGACAGAATGATGCGAGCGATGCGCGAAATGATGCCGATGATGGAGCGCATGCGCGCGGCTTCACCGCAGGAACGTGCACAGATGATGGAGCGCATGGCTCCGATGATGCGGGACATGATGCCGATGATGCAAGGCATGATGGGCAGTCATGGGATGGGCATGGGCGCCATGACTGGTTCGGGCCCACAAGGGCATGGTCAGACGTCCACCGCAGCGGCGCCTTCCACCCGCGCCTATGAGGAGGCAAACGCAAGGATGCATCGCGATATGGCGATCACTTTTACCGGCAATGCCGACGTCGACTTTGTGCGCGGCATGATCCCGCACCATCAAGGTGCGATCGAAATGGCGAGAGTAGTTCTGCAATTTGGGACGAACGAGCAGACCAAAAAGTGGGCCAACGAGATAATCGCAGCCCAGGAGCGCGAGATCGCCGAAATGCGGGAGTGGCTGGCAAAGAACGCCCGCTGAGGGGCATTCGAGTGCCCCAAACAACACGGTCTTAACCTGGCTGTGAGGGCTAGCGTCTTTGCCGCAATCAAGGAAGCTCCATTTCATGAGAGATCGGGCGAACCTGGCCGATCTTCTCCATTGCTACCGCCCGCAAGGCTCCTAAGCGCACAGGCCGCTTCGGCCGACGCCCTTACCTGTCAAGCGAGCTCCGCCGCCAGGGGACGTTGATCGCGCTCAACTGGGTGTTGGCGTGGCCTCGATCCGCTCACGGGGTGCCCGCTCGCGGCAGAGTGGCCATCGCATTCGATGCAAACGTTCGTGGCAGATGGACACCACGCGGCCATGATATCTATGATTTTCGACATTAATACAACAGTTTACACGAGATATGAGCGGAGTCACTCGATATGACTTTCATTATACAGCAGTTACAGCAGGGGGCTTTCATCCTATTGAAGGGGGCATCCCAAAGATTCTTACTCAAACTCAGCTCAACAGCATTGGCGTTGATGCTGTCGCTGGGGACGAGCGTTGCGCGCGCTCAACAGTCGCCGTCTTCAGAACAGCACCTAAAGGGGTTTGTCTACACCGCCGACGAGCAAGGCAATTCAATCAGCACGATCAATCTTGCCTCTGGCAGGGTGGAAATCGTTTCAATCCCGATCTCCCCCCACAACGTCCAGTCCACGGCAGACGGGTCGCGGCTATTGGCTGTTGGCCAGCCCGCCAGTGACGATCACGGCCATAGCGCCAGCGCAGCACATGGTCACAAAGTTTCCACGGGACGGCTTCTTATGTTCGATGCCGCCAAGCTGAGTTCGGGGCCGATGGCCTCGATTCAGGTTGGCACGCACCCAGCCCACGTCGTCGTTGATCGCGCTGGCCG
>Ga0208243_1000990_pt1 | contig 11240 bp, 9 predicted proteins | sample Subbio2Aug_QV12A_FD_184826 | JGI IMG/M metagenome (GOLD analysis project Ga0208243, IMG submission 184826) | Serpentinite rock and fluid subsurface biosphere microbial communities from McLaughlin Reserve, California, USA - CR12Aug_QV12A (SPAdes) | ecosystem: Environmental > Terrestrial > Deep...
CCATATTGTTATCAGGCAGATATTCAAGCAGGTAGCGAATCTGCTCAATCGTATCTTCATCATTTTCGCAGGCAAAATGAGCATTACCACTCTTTGTATTATGAACCATTGCCCCTCCAAGCTCTTCAAAGCTGGTATCTTCGCCGGTAACGGTTTTGATAACATAAGGACTGGTAATGAACATATGACTCGTTTTCTTCACCATAAAAACAAAGTCGGTCATTGCCGGAGAATACACCGCACCACCGGCACAAGGTCCCATTATGGCAGAAATCTGCGGGATAACGCCTGATGCACGGGAGTTACGGAAGAAGATCTCGCCATAACCTTTCAATGCATCAACACCTTCTTCAACGCGGGCTCCCCCTGAATCATTCAAGCCCACCACCGGTGTTCCTGATTTAAGCGCCAGATCCATAATCTTGCAGATTTTGGCAGCATGCATTTCACCGAGCGATCCACCCATGGAGGTAAAATCCTGAGAAAACGCGAAAACCGGACGACCATTCACCAGACCATGGCCGGTAATAACTCCATCAGATTCTATTTCTACCTTTGCCATCCCGAAATTGGTTGAACGGTGCGAAACAAAAGTATCGAGCTCTCTGAAACTGTTTTCATCAAACAGCAGCTCAATTCTTTCTCTTGCCGAGAGCTTTCCTTTTTCGTGTTGTTTCTGAATGCGGTCTTTGCCGCCCATTTCAGCAACCTTTAAACGTTTAGCCTTTAACAAGGCCAGTTTTTCAGCAACTTTCATTTATTTGGGTTTTATTTTGATTTTAATCTTGTTTTGTTCAATTGCAATCCATTCAATTACTTCGCAGCTCAGGACAATACTTTATTGTGCAGGCATTTCGGTTTGAACACCCGACTGTGCATTAAAAAGCTTACGGGCCACATCGGGCGAGCTAACCCCACCGGGTCCTGCAAGGCATCCACCTTCACAAGCCATTACTTCAATCATATTCCAATCGTGTTTCCCGGTTGCCAATCGGCGTAAAACAGCCATATTCTTTTTGTGAAGACCGCTTATCACCAGCGGTTTAATTTGTTCTCCTGTATAATACGCAGCCACTGAGTTTAGCACACCCGAGCTGACAGCAAATCGCCGCTCAGGATAAACAATTCCTTCTTCTTCAGCTTCAAAAACCTGAAGATCAACACCTTTGGCAATCATCAGTGAGCCAAGTTCTTCAAAGGTCATTACATAATCCACTCCCGGATATTTAAGAGCCTCAGCTTGCTTTGCAACACAGGGACCGATAAAAACTACGGCAGCATCCGGGTACTTCTCACGAATCAATGCGGCAGTAAATCGCATTGGCGACCAGGTTTCAGACACAAATGGCTTCAACTGTGTGAGGTGTTTTTCGGTTAGCTCAACCCAGGCCGGGCAGCAAGAGGTAGTCAAAAACTGCTTGCCTGATTCCAAAACATGTGCAAGCTCTTCTGCCTCATGCTTTGCGGTGAGCTCAGCACCTTGCGCCACTTCAAAAACATCTGTAAAACCAAGCTTTTTCACAGCGGTAACCAACTGCCCGTAACTTGCTCTGAATTGTCCGCAAACTGCAGGAGCCAGCATTGCCACCACCGGTTTATCAGCTTTCGACATTTTGTGAAGAATACTGATAAGTTGCGATTTATACATGATTGCACCAAACGGGCAAGCCACCATACAGCGTCCGCAATGGATGCATTTTTCGTAATCAATCTGCTCAATCCCCTCTGAATTCTGCGAAATTGCTTTTACCGGACAGGATTCTTCGCAGGGAATCGGCACGTAAATTATGGTATGATAAGGACAAGCATCTTTGCAAAGTCCGCAACCCACGCATTTCAAAGGATCAATCTTTGCCTGTCCGTTTTCCATAACAATTGCATTTTTCGGACAGATTACCATGCAGTTACTGGCAAGGCAACCGCGGCAGAGATTGGACACCACATAATTACTTTTAACGCAGGAAGTGCAAGCTTCGCCAACCACAGTCAGCACACCTTCTCCCTGATCAGTCCCGGCAAGGGCGCGCAATGCATAACTGTATAGGCTTTCCAGTTCATCAGTTTCGTCGGCGATATTAAAGCCGAGCAAAGCCATAATTCTGTACTTGATTATGGCTCTGGCCTTATGAATGCAACAGCGCGAACCATTGGTCAGCGTATTGCGTGGAGCCATAGCCAGTGCGATGCGATCAATATCTTCAAGTTTCCCTTCAAGGTAAAGTCTGCAAAGCCGGGTGATAATCTCCCGCCGGATTAGCGTGGCGTTATTTGTATGTGCCATTTGTCAACTCCTCCGTTATTGCTGAAATCACCTTTTGCAGATTTGCTTCCCCCATCAGTTTCCCGTTAATTGTCACAAAAGGAGGCTTTCCGTTTTCCTGCTTATTGCAATAGCCGGGGCAATTCATTCCTTTCACCAGAACAAGATGACGGATATCGGAGGGCAGTTGATCCTGAATCATTTCAAATTCAGATCCTCCCATCACAAAGCAAAGAGTTCCGTAGCAAATACTTACTTCAACCTGTCCGTTCATTTTGTTCATTGTTAGTTTTTCAGATAAAGTCCAGATGTACTTCTTTCAAATATTTGTCCTCGAGCAGTCTTTTTACTTTCTTCACCAGATTCCTTCTGATTTCCAGTTCAACAGGAAGACTTGGATCCTGATGTGCTTCGTTGATTCGAGTTCCTGCCAGCAAAAAAATCTGATCGTTGTTCAGCAGCAAAGAAAGGAGCGCTGAAGCAGCATCTTTTCCCTTTACAGGAAGCTGAACTCCTGCTTCAAGTCTTGCCGAAACGCGGCCCAGCGTAAGAACACCCTCAGTTACCAGATCCACACCCTGCATAAATGAAACAGGAGGAATGTCTGACATTGAATCGAGACTAACTTCTATTTCGCGGCCCAGCTCACGCGATACAATTTCGGCAGTTGTGCCTCCCGATAAAACTTTGCTGCCACTGAACGAATCAACTGTCATGGCAAGCCGATGATCATCTTCCTGATGAAACGGAGGGCCGGTGCAGAGTAACAGCTTTCGCGGGTGCCTGAAATAAATTACGATACACGAAATATCATCTTTGGCATCGTAAATATCATTGGCATGAGCGTGTTCAGTAATTCTTCCGGCCAGTTCAGATGCTGAAATTCCGGGCTCAGTGTCAAGAATGCGGCAAATCCAGTTTCCGGCATCTGTAACATCCCATCCAAACGGATACTGAGCTGTTCCCAGTCCTGATTGACTGACACCATCAGAAAGAAGAATAATCCTGTCTTCAAGACGTGCCTGAAACGAACTGCAATAAAGTTCTCTCGTGTTGCCTGGTTTTTTCGAAATCCGCTTTTTAGTAATTTCGGGAGTGAACAAGGCATTTCCTCTTACAATAATCAGAGGTGGATTGTCGAAATTCACGATTCGTGTTTCACCATCGGCATCGCTGTCAACAATGGTAAAAGTGGCATAACTGATTTTGCGGTTTTTGTCAACCGGCAAAGTATCAAGAATAGTTTTGGCAGTGTGTTCAGGAGGATAGTGTTCAATGGTAAAATTTAATCCCATTGTTGCAGTAAGCGTAGCAAGCACATTAGCTCTGACTCCGCTTCCAAGTCCATCGCTGAGCACAGTAATGATGCGATTCTCTTCCTGAATTTTTTTCGACAGAAAAACATCACCACAGATAACTTCCCCCTTTTTGCTTAATTGCTTCGAGGCTATCTCAATATAGAGTTCATCCCTGTTCATTGGCTGAATCTTTAACAGGGTTATTAACCAGAGCGTTAAGCATTGTTTCGGTACGGGCAGCATTCTCGCCAAGCAGATAAGCCACTTTTTGAACCGTTCCCATATTTTCATGCACAACCTGTCGGATTCTGCGCATTACTTCCTCCTGCATCAACCCGGGCTGGTGAAGATCCTGAACAATTCCGCAAATAATCCGATGCCGCTGAATGGTAAAAACAGATAGATTCAACAGCCTTCCGTTTTCATCCACGTTTCTATCGGTCAAGTCATTTCCCGACGAAAGAACATTTGAAAACACTTTATGAAAACCAATCATTTTGCGTAAATCAGCACCTTTTAGTCCTGGTTTTACATCCCACAGCAGTGCAGCATCCTTGCCTATCAGATCAGCAAATATTTTATTACTTTCAATTACATGTAAACGATCGTCAACCAGAACCACTCCGTAAGGCATACGCTGCAGCAAAACACTTGCTTTATCGTTTGCAACCCTGCGCATATAAGAAACGCACATCTGCCGCTCAGCCATGCCATTAAGCATTGCTATGGCAAAATCGCGGCAACTGTTGTAACCGCAACCTCCACAATTTAATTCATCAGCTGTTGATGATTTTCCGGCGGTTTTCAGTGCTTCCTGAATATCATCTTCTGCCCAGAATTTATCTTTTTGCGACTGGGTAACAATACAGTAAGGTGTTCTGATATCGGGAATACCGGTTATCAGGTTTCCTTCCTTTACGGGAAGTTTAGGGCTATTACGATATTGATCAACCCTCAGGTTTTTAACAATTGTGCCTTCTTTTGCCGAAGTACCCGGTCCGTTTACACAGCCACCTTCGCAAACGAGGAGCTCCAGAAACAGTTTCGAAGCGGGATCAATTTTGTCAATTCCGGCAAGTGCTTGTTTTATATTTCCTATGCCTGAAATATGCATGAAATTTACACCTGCAGTGTTTCCATTACTTTTCAATGTGCTGACCATCCCGCCATCGAGCGGATAAAGAGCTCCGTCATAGGCTCTGGTTGGGACAAAATCATCATCAACCGATGCACAAGTGAGTTCAGGAAAAATGCCTTCCTCTTCAAACCAGCGCCTGAGATCGTTGAAAGTCAGTACAGCATCAATCAGTGATGGGAAATCATCAGATTCAGTTTTCTTGGCCACACATGGGCCGATAAAAACAACCCGAATTGTTTCGCCATACCAGCGGCGCATCATGGAGGCATGTGCCATCAGCGGTGACTGCAATCCTACCAGGCATTTTGCAAGTTCTGGCTTGTATTTTCTTATGTAATCCACTGCCGATGGACAAGCAGTGCTGATATAGATTCCGGGGCCTGATTCCTGAAGAAATTCAGATGTACTTGCTGTTACAAGTTCAGCGCCAAGTGCGGTTTCAGAAACACCGGTGAAGCCCAGCTTTTTAATTCCGGCAACCAGTGACTGTGGTGTGAAATCAGAAAATTCAGATACAAACGAGGGTGCAAGTGAAATATAAACAGGTCTGGTTCTTCTGAGCATCCGCTTTACGCGTGAAACATCGTCGCGCACTTTTTTGGCTCCCGATGGGCAAATAAGTGTGCAGCGTCCACAGAAAATACAAAGGTCTTTCACAATTGAAGCCCTGTCAGATTCAATCTTTATAGCCTTAACCGGACATTCCCTGATGCATTTATAGCAATCCTGGCAATTATTGACTTCGGTATAAACCGCTTGCATATTGTCCATGGCTGATTTGTTTAAACCTGTGAACCTGAAAGTGCTGTTTTCAGGATGTTGATTATATTGGCAGGATGCACATCCTGGTAAACATGATTGTTTATTGTGATAACCGGACCTTTACTGCATAAACCTGAACACAGTTGTCCTTTGAATCCAACCTCAGCTTCCAGATTGCGTTCACTCAGCCAGGCTTTGATAAGTTCAAGGCTAACTCTGTTTCCCCGCGAATAGCATGAACTTCCCATGCAAATAATGATCTGGTTTTTTGGTTTCATGCTGCAAGTTTTTTGTTTTAATGAAAATTACGGAATACTGTTCTGACTGCGCAACCTGTTTATCAGTTTGTGATAGCCTTCAGCAATATCCTGTCCGGGATGTGTATTTTCTACAATGATATTTTCGTTTGTATGAATATCGTCGTAAGTAAAATTCCAGATTGCTTTCATACCGGCAGCAACGAGAATATCAGCAATGTACTGGGCTTCGCCTGATGGTGTGGCAATAATGCCCAGACAAACGTGCATTCTTCCGGCCAGCGGAATAATTTTATCAGGTGACATTACCTTAATAGATCCGATCTGATTTCCAATCTTCCGATAATCGTTGTCAAAAGCTGCAACTATCTTCAGATCTGTTTGCCCGAGATTTTCTTTCAGCATAAGTGAAGTTCCCAATTTGCCGGCTCCCACAAGAAACGATTCAGTTTCGTTGCGATAGCCAAGAATTTCTTCAATCGCTGCCATCAGTCCGTTTATCTGCAAAGCTTTCTGCCCTGCCATACACAGATTATTCATGATCAGATCTTCCTCAACAAGTGAAAGGCTGATGCCTGTTTCGGCAGAAACTGATCCCAGAGAAACATCTGTTCTTCCCCTCAGCCGCATAAGTCTTAATAAGGTCAGGTAAAGTGTAAACCGTTTGATCTCATCAATTGCAATTGATTCATTCTTCACATTCCCGGTGATTAACCTCAGCGATTCGCCCGTTACAAAATCATGAAACGGAGCTGTAGAGACAACACTTGGGCTTGCCGGACAATTTTTTATCCGGGGTTTAAACTTGCTTTCCATAATTATCAGAATTTAAGCCTGTTTAGGCAAAATATTCCCGGAATAAGACTTCCCGATTTCACGGACTTTTGAATTTCCTGAAACGGTGGCCGCAATATTTTCATTTACATTCAGGCTGATGTTAGCCCTGCTGATGGCATGTTCGTAATCAACCACATGGGCATTAAATTCAGGACCTTCTGTGGCTACATCTTTTACTTCGCCGTTTACATTCAAACGAAGTGTGGAAATTCCATTTTTGAAAGATTCAGTCAATTGTAAACCGAAATTGGCAGTTGCGGGAACTCCATAGCTCAGCGCGAGATCAGAAACCGATTTCATCATTTTCAGCGTCCCGAAAACAGTGACGAGGTCATAACTATCCACTTGCTTTTCAAATAGTAATCCGAGTAATTGAGATGCCGAACCATGGAATCCCACACTGCCATCTTCTGTTGCCAGATACACGTTCCGGCAAATATTTTCAAATTGATCCTTGAATAAAAAATCGTTTCTTGTTTCAGCTGCCAATATTACATCGGTACTGCATCCCAGTCGATTCAACCATTTAATCTGCGACAGGGCAGTTGAAACGGCAATTCCTTCGGCCACAAACAGCAGTTTGGAGCTAAGCAATTCCTTATCATTGCAATCAGTAAGGTCTGAAGGTTTGCCAAGCGGGCCTTTGAGACTTTGCAATATATTTATTTCATTGTTGCCGGCAAGTTGTTCTGTTGAATGATCAACAGCCTGCACCAGAATAGAAATGGTTCCAGACTCAGGATTGTTGCTGATAACCGGCAGTAAAACCGGATTGGTTTTTTCAGATGGCTGCAATATTACATACTGTCCGGGCAAAATAGCTGTCGCAATCCGGGGGGCAAAAACCTCCAGTAAAACAATATCAGCAGCAAGTTTTTTTCTTTGTATGATGGTGAACATGGCAGCAATTTTTAGATTTTTAGTTTTTGAGAAAAACCGGCAGGTTTCTGTTTTGGCAGTACCTGCCGGCAGGTAATCACACACACTAATCAAGTCAGTCTTTGTATATCAGATACATACCTTTTTGCCGAGGTAAGCCGCTGTGTAAAGTGCTTTAAATTCTTTCTCACCCGTTTCGCGGGGATTGCATCCTGTGCAGGCATCCTGAACGGCATTCTTTGAAATGCGGTCAATATTCTGATTGAACATATCCTCTGATATTCCATAGTCTTTAAGGCTCATTGGAATATTCAGCTTTTCATTCAGTCCGGTGCAGAAATCACGGTAAGCATCCACAAGTTCGTCGGTTGTATTTCCTGAAAGGCCGATGCATTTTGCAATGTCAGCATATCTTTCGGCACATACGCTGCGGTTATAATCAATAACCACTGGCATATAAATGGCATTCAGACAACCATGCGGGATATGAAAAACTGCCCCTGATTTATGCGCCATACTGTGCACAATTCCCAGCAAAGCATTAGAGAATGCCATTCCTGCCAGACATTGAGCTATATGCATCTTATCGCGTGCCTCTTTATCGCCATGATATGATTTCTCAAGATTCTCCTTTATCATCTGAATGGCTTTGATGGCCAATGGATCAGAAAAATCAGAACGGTTTACAGCCACATAAGCTTCGGTTGCATGAGCCAGCGCATCCATTCCTGTGAAAGCTGTCAGCTCCTGCGGCATGGTATATGCCAGCGAAGGATCAACAATGGCTATGTCGGGCGTAATTTCAAAGTCAGCCAATGGATATTTAATCTGTGTTTTGTAATCAGTAATTACAGAAAAAGCTGTGACTTCGGTGGCTGTTCCGCTGGTTGAAGGAATTGCTACAAAGCGGGCTTTATTGCGCAGTGCAGGAATATTGAAGGGTTTTGCAATGTCTTCAAATTTTGCTTCAGGATGCTCATAAAAGACCCACATTGCTTTTGCAGCGTCTATGGGCGATCCGCCGCCGATTGAAACAATCCAGTCAGGACAGAAACGTTTCATTACTTCGGCTCCCCGCATAACAGTTTCAACAGAAGGATCAGGCTCTACGCCTTCAAAAACCAAGGTTTCCATTCCAGCTTCCTGAAGGTAGGTTTCTACCTTGTTCAGAAAACCAAATTTTTTCATCGAGCTTCCGCCGATGACAATGATGGCTTTTTTGCCTTTCAGGTTTTTCAGTTCAGCCAGTGAATTTTCGCCGAAGTAAATGTCGCGGGGTAATGTAAAACGAGCCATAAAAAGTGTTTTAAAAGTTAAACTTAGGTCGTCCTCCCTTTTACAATACCCATGCCAAACATTATATAATGCTATATATCAATACTTTACAACTGTTAATAAGCTAACACTCTTGTTAGACCCTTCACAAGTGTCATCATTATGAGCACATTCGCTGCGCTGAATCAGTACACTGTCTCCATTCAGGACACTAAAAACAGATTGCCAGCTTATCCGGTGTTATTCCTAAAATATATATCTTTGAATTCGCTCTGTTTTCACACAAAATTGACTGACCATGAACAAAATTTTACCAATCATACTGCTTCTCCTATACGGATTCTCCCTGAATGCAACAAATTCAGACAAACAAAAGGCATCGGCTTTAGCCATGAACTTTTTCGCAGAAAGGTTGTCGATTCACAAGGACAGCAGAGAATCCGCCGCCCTTGTGTATGAGTATCAGCTGGTTTATGCCGGCAATGAACTTGTTGCACATGCATTCAATTTCGAAGGTGGAGGATATGTATTGGTTGCTGAATCTGAGAAAACATTTCCTGTGCTTGGTTACAGCATGAAGGGTAAATTTGAAGCCGGTCAGGAGCCGGAGAGCGTGAAAGCCTGGCTGCGCTATTTTGGCAGACAGATTGAATCGGTTCAGGGAGCAACGGAAACTGCCTCTGAAATTCAGACAATCCGTGAAAGATACAATCAGCCGGTTTTGCCGGCAAACATCAGAAACAACCGGGTGGTTGAGCCCATGCTTCGGACTACCTGGGATCAGGGAAATTATTACAATGGCATGTGCCCGCCCGACCCTGCCGGACCTGGCGGCAGATGCTGGGCAGGTTGTGTTGCCACAGCCGTCGGACAACTGATGTTTTATCATCGGTGGCCCGAGCAGGGAACTGGTGAATACAGTTACTCACATCCGGTTTACGGGGAACAATATGCAAATTTCGGCGATGCTACCTACAATTGGAACGGAATGGAAACTTCGCTAAACAGCCCCAACAGCCACATTGCGCTACTGCTTTACCATCTGGGAATATCATTTGACATGGACTACGGTCCTAACGGCTCAGGCATGTGGAACCACAGCGCTGCCAATTCAATGCGGAACTTCTTTAAATATGGTGCCCAAACCCAATATATTTTTCGCGACACCACCACCATGAACTGGGACAGCATACTTGTTGCCAACCTCGATGCACGCAAACCTCTTTATTATGCCGGCTGGGAAGGTGTTGGCTCACCCAACGGACATGCTTTTGTTTGCGACGGTTATGCTCCCGACAATTTCTATCACTTTAACTGGGGATGGGGAAGCTCATTCGATGGATATTTTCTGCTTTCGGCGCTCAATCCCGGCGGCAACAATTTCAATTTTGCCCAGGAAGTTATTAAAGATATTTATCCCGATACAACACTTTACAATTATCCGCAATATTGTCAGGAGATTGATACTTTATGGACCGTTTCCGGCACATTCAGCGACGGTAGCAATATGGTAAATTATCCCGCTGGTGCGGATTGCCAATGGCTGATACAACCGGATGAACCGGATTTTGACTCCATAAGTGCCATCAGAATCAGCTTCCCTTTGCTTGATCTTGCCGAAAATGATGTTTTGCGTATTTATCAGGGCAACGACACTAATGGAACATTGCTCGCAGAACTAACAGGAAACGAAACTCCGGCGGAAATTGAAATCCCTGCTGGCGAGGCTTATATATGGCTATCGGGACAAACCGGAGGGGCCAACGGCTTTCTTGCCTCCTACAAAAGTGTACTTCCTGTTTATTGTTCAGGAACTACCACAATAAATGAAGCAACAGGCACACTTGAAGATGGCAGCGGAGATAAAAACTACAGCAATAACAACCTTTGCAAGTGGCGGATTATTCCACAGACCCTAGCGCCTCTGACCCTTACCTTCACCGAATTTGACATTGAGCCCGAAAATGATTTCCTTCAGATTTATGACCTTGGCAGCCAGCAGCTTGTAGCTACCCTTTCGGGAAACGAAATACCTGAACCGATCACAATCGCCAGTGGCAAAGCCTATCTGATATTCAACACCAACGGACAAGGTACTGCGCAGGGCTGGACACTCAACTGGGCTCCGGAAGGCAGTGTTGGCCTGAAGGAAACTGCAGCCAAAGGCTTTAAAATATATCCCAACCCGGCTTCAGATGTGATAATAATTGAATCATTACAACCAATTGATTCTTCGAACGAAATAGAAGTTTATTCTGTTTCAGGACGTTTACTGATGAGCAAATCAGTTTCAATCAGCAATAACTTTGGTGGAACAGTTGACATCTCTGAACTGAGGTCAGGCATGTATCTGATGAAAATCAGTGTAAACGGGAACCAGGAGTGGTTCAGATTCGTGAAAAAATAAGCAGGATTTTCCAGGAAATTTTTAATCCCTTAAACCGGATTTTTCTGAGGAATATCAAAAAGATGCAAACCAGCGCCATGCTCAATGCATTCCATGATGCGTTTTTTAAATTTCCAGCAGGTCATCT
>Ga0208243_1000992_pt1 | contig 11205 bp, 12 predicted proteins | sample Subbio2Aug_QV12A_FD_184826 | JGI IMG/M metagenome (GOLD analysis project Ga0208243, IMG submission 184826) | Serpentinite rock and fluid subsurface biosphere microbial communities from McLaughlin Reserve, California, USA - CR12Aug_QV12A (SPAdes) | ecosystem: Environmental > Terrestrial > Deep...
GCGCGGCTGTCGGACCGGGGCCTGGCGTCGCGCGTCCGGGTCCATGGCGTCGACGTCTTCCGCCAGCCGCTTCCCGAAGGCGCCGACATCGTCACCCTCAACCGCGTCCTGCACGATCACGACGAGCCCCGCGTGCTGGCGATCCTGGCGGCGGTTCGATCGGCGCTGCCGTCGGGCGGCACGCTGGCCGTGGCCGAGCCGATGGCGGGAACGCCGGGGGCCGAGCGCGCCGGCCATGCCTATTTCGGCTTCTACCTTCTGGCCATGCGGCAAGGGCGGCCGCGCCGCTTCGACGAGCTCGCGCGGCTGGTCGAGGCTGCGGGTTTCGGCCGCGTCAGGGAACACGCCACCGCGACCCCGCTCCTCGTCCGCGTGCTCTGCGCACAGGCGTGACGGTTGCGGATGTATATTTCAATTGACAGCCATCATTGTAAATATAAGATGACACTCATAGCAGATCGCCGGATCACGCCGGCGGCAAGGAGGAGGGGATGCGGTCACAGGCCGTCGTTCTCGAGAGCCCGGGGCGCATCACCCTCGCGGACCTCGATCTGACCGATCCGGACCACGAGGACGTGGTCGTCGAGGTCGAGCACAGCGGTATCTCGACGGGGACCGAGAAGCTCCTCTTCACCGGCCGGATGCCTGCGTTCCCTGGCATGGCCTATCCTCTGGTTCCGGGCTACGAGACCGTCGGCATCGTTGCGGAAGCAGGTCCGCAATCGCTGCGCCGCGCCGGCGACCGCGTCTTCGTGCCGGGTGCCAACTGCTACGGTCCCGTGCGCGGCCTGTTCGGCGGCGCGGCATCGCGCATCGTGGTCCCCGGCCGTCGCACCATGCCGGTCCCGCCTTCGATCGGCGACGACGCCGTGCTGCTGGCGCTTGCCGCCACCGCATGGCACGCCCTCTCGCCCGACCAGTGCCGCCCGCCGGAACTGATCGTCGGCCACGGCGCGCTCGGCCGGCTGGCGGCGCGGATCGTCCTCGCCACCGGCGGACGCGCGCCGACCGTGTGGGAGACCGATCCCATGCGCCGCGCGGGCGATTTCCCCTATGCGGTCGTCAGCCCCGACGACGACCCGCGCCGCGATTACCACCGCATCCTCGATCTCTCCGGCGATGCCGGCATCTTCGACAGCCTCGTGTCGCGGATCGCCCGCGGCGGCGAGATCGCGCTCGGCGGCTTCTACGCCGACCGCATCTCCTTCTCGTTTCCGCCGGCCTTCATGCGCGAGGCCCGTTTCCGGATCGCTGCGGAATGGCGGCCCGGCGATCTCGACAGCGTGTCCGCGCTCGTCGAGTCCGGCAGCCTCTCGCTCGACGGCATCGTCACGCACCACGCCCGCCCGGCCGACGCCGGCGACGCCTACCGCACCGCCTTCGGCGACTCGTCCTGCCTGAAGATGGTGCTCGACTGGAGAAATGCCGCATGAACGCGCCCGTCAAATCCCTGGAAGGCGGCCTTCTCGCCCTGGTCGAGGCCGTGCGTGCCGAGGCGGCACAGGAGCCGGATCCGGTTCACCTTGGGGAGGCGAAGAAGGAGACGCAGATCATCGCGATCTACGGCAAGGGCGGCATCGGCAAGTCGTTCACGCTCGCCAACCTGTCCCACATGATGGCGCAGCAGGGCAAGCGCGTCCTCCTGATCGGCTGCGATCCGAAGAGCGACACGACCTCGCTGCTGTTCGGCGGCCGCGCCTGCCCGACGATCATCGAGACCTCGGCGCGCAAGAAGGCGGCCGGCGAGGACGTCCAGATCGGCGACGTCTGCTTCAAGCGCGGCGGCGTCTTCGCCATGGAACTCGGCGGTCCCGAGGTCGGCCGCGGCTGCGGCGGTCGCGGCATCATCCACGGCTTCGAACTGCTGGAGAAGCTCGGCTTCCACGACTGGGGCTTCGACTACGTCCTGCTCGACTTCCTGGGCGACGTGGTCTGCGGCGGCTTCGGCCTGCCGATCGCCCGCGACATGTGCCAGAAGGTCATCGTCGTCGGCTCCAACGACCTGCAGTCGCTCTACGTCGCCAACAACGTCTGCTCGGCCGTCGACTACTTCCGCAAGCTCGGCGGCAATGTCGGCGTCGCCGGCATGGTCATCAACAAGGACGACGGCACCGGCGAGGCGCAGGAATTCGCCAAGGCGGTCGGCATACCGGTTCTCGCCTCCATCCCCGCCAACGACGACATCCGCAAGAAGAGCGCCAACTACCAGATCGTCGGCTATCCCGGCGGCGAATGGGGCTCGCTCTTCGCCGAACTGGCCGAAAACGTCGCCGTCGCACCCCCGCAGCGCCCTACTCCGCTCACCCAGGACATGCTGCTCGGCCTGTTCTCGGCCAGCGACACCGGCGGCAACGTCGTGCTGGAGCCGGCCTCCCAGGCCGACATGCGCGGCGGCATCGTCGTCGAGCGCCCGTCCCTCGAAGTCGTCTACGACGAGATCTGAGCGGCGCAACCCATGGAAAGCCTTCCGCACAGCCCAGACAGGTCGCTCGACACCGCCGGCCCGGAGGTCGTCTACGACCGCGCCGCCGAGACCCGACTGGACAACCTGCCGGTCGCATCCTCCCGCGATCCGGCGCCGGCCGCCCCGGCCGCAGCGCATCCGGTTGCCCTCGAGGGCGACGGCGGTGCGGGCCAGGGTTGCCACGGCGGCAAGGCCGAGCTGACCCGCGCCGCGATGGCCTCCGGCAACTCCGACCTCATGGAGCGGCTGAAGGCCGACTATCCGCAGGGTCCGCACGACCAGCCGCAATCCATGTGCCCGGCCTTCGGCTCGCTGCGCGTCGGGCTGCGGATGCGCCGGACGGCGACGATCCTGTCCGGCTCGGCCTGCTGCGTCTACGGCCTGACCTTCACGTCCCACTTCTACGGCGCCAAGCGCACCGTCGGCTACGTGCCCTTCAACTCCGAGACGCTCGTCACCGGCAAGCTCTACGAGGACATCCGCGACGCCGTGCACGGCCTGGCCGACCCGGCGCTCTACGACGCGATCGTCGTCACCAATCTCTGCGTGCCCACCGCCTCGGGCGTGCCGCTGCGCGCGCTGCCGAAGGAGATCAACGGCGTCCGCATCATCGGCATCGACGTGCCGGGCTTCGGCGTGCCGACCCATGCCGAAGCCAAGGACGTGCTCGCCGGCGCCATGCTCGCCTATGCCAGGAAGGAAGCTCAGGCGGGTCCGGTGCAGGCGCCGTCGGGCGGCCGCAAGGAGTTGCCGGCGGTGGCGCTGCTCGGCGAGATGTTCCCGGCCGATCCGGTCGCCATCGGCCGCATGCTGGAGCCGCTGGGGCTGGCCAGCGGCCCGGTCGTGCCGACGCGCGAATGGCGCGAGCTCTATGCCGCGCTCGACTGCGTGGCGGTGGCGGCGATCCATCCCTTCTATACCGCCTCGATCCGCGAGTTCGAGGCCGCCGGCCGCCCGGTCGTCGGCTCCGCCCCGGTCGGCATCGCCGGAACGGCGGCATGGCTCGACGCCGTCGGACGCGCCTGCGGCGTCGCGCAATCGGCGGTCGACAGGGCCAAGGCGCCGATCCTCGCCGCCATCCGCGGCGCCCTCGAGACCGCGCCGGTCAAAGCCCGCATCACGCTGTCGGGCTACGAGGGTTCCGAACTGATCGTCGGCCGGCTGCTCAAGGAATCCGGAGCGGATCTGCGCTATGTCGGCACCGCCTGCCCCGCCACCCGCTGGAACGCCGAGGACGCCGCCTGGCTGCGCGCGCAGGGCGTCCATGTCGAATTCCGAGCCTCGCTCGAAACCGATCTCGCCGCCGTCGACGGCTACGAGCCGGACCTTGCCATCGGCACGACGCCGGTGGTCCAGCACGCCAAGCAGAAGTCCATCCCCTCGCTCTACTTCACCAACCTGATCTCGGCGCGGCCGCTGATGGGGCCGGCCGGGGCCGGCTCGCTCGCCGCCGTCGTCAACGCGGCCGTCGCCAACAAGGGCCGCTTCCAGCGCATGTCGGCCTTCTTCGACGGCGTCGGCGAAGGCCATCGCGCCGGCATCTGGCCGGACGCCGGAAGGCTCCCGCCGAAGGAAAAGCCGGTCGCCGCCAGGCCGCTCGTCGCCGCCAAGGCCTCCGTCAGGATGGAGGACTTCTGATGCTCGTCGCCGATCACGACCGTGCCGGCGGCTACTGGGGCTCCGTCTACGTCTTCACCGCGCTCAGGGGCCTGCAGGTGATCATCGACGGCCCGGTCGGCTGCGAGAACCTGCCGGTGACCGCCGTCCTCCACTACACCGACGCCCTGCCCCCGCACGAACTGCCGATCGTGGTCACGGGCCTCGCCGAGGAGGAACTCGGCCAGAAGGGCACCGAGCAGGCGATGAAGCGCGCCCACGGCACGCTCGATCCCGACAAGCCGGCGGTCGTCGTCACCGGTTCGATCGCCGAAATGATCGGCGGCGGCGTCACCCCGGAAGGCACGCGCATCATGCGCTTCCTGCCCCGCACCATCGACGAGGACCAGTGGCAGAGCGCCGACCGCGCCCTGCTCTGGCTGTGGAAGGAGTTCGGCCAGAAGAAGAAGCCGAAGAAGGTGCCGGTCCGGGCCGAGGGCGCAAAGCCCAGGGTCAACATCGTCGGTCCGATCTACGGCACCTTCAACATGCCCTCCGACCTCGCCGAGATCCGCCGGCTCGTCGAAGGCGTCGGCTGCGAGATCAACCTCGTCTATCCGCTCGGCGCCGATCTCTCCGAGACGCCGAAGCTCGCCGATGCGGACGTCAACGTCTGCCTCTACCGCGAGTTCGGCCGCAAGCTCTGCGAGGCGCTGGACAAGCCCTATCTGCAGGCGCCGATCGGGCTGCACTCCACCACCGCCTTCCTGCGCAAGCTGGGCGAACTCACCGGGCTCGATCCCGAGCCCTTCATCGAGCGCGAGAAGATGACGACGCTGAAGCCCGCCTGGGACCTGTGGCGGTCGGTGACGCAGGACTTTTTCGCCACCGCCAGCTTCGGCATCGTCGCATCGGAAACCTACGCGCGCGGCGTCCGCAACTTCCTCGACACCGACCTCGGCTTCCCCTGCGCCTTCGCCGTCGCCAGACGTCCGGGCGAGAAGCCCGACAACGAGGCCGTGCGCGCGCTGATCAAGGGCAAGCAGCCGCTGGTCCTGTTCGGCTCCTTCAACGAGCGCATGTACGCCGCCGAAGCGGGCGGCCGCTCGTCCTACATTCCGGCCTCGTTTCCCGGCGCCATCATCCGCCGGCACACGGGGACACCCTTCATGGGCTATTCGGGCGCGACCTACCTGATCCAGGAGGTCTGCAACGCGCTCTTCGACGCCCTTTTCCGCATCCTGCCGATGGCTTCCGACCTCGATCGCGTCGAGGCGACGCCGGCGAGGCTGGAGCGCGAACTCGCCTGGGACGAAGCGGCACGGGCCGCGCTCGACAGGGCCGTCGACAGCTATCCGGTGCTGGTGCGCATCTCGGCCGCCAAGCGGCTGCGCGACCGCACCGAACGATCCGCCCGCAGCGCCGGCCAACGGCGCGTCACCAGCGAACGCATCGAGGCCATCCTGGCCGAGACGCTCGAGCCCGCATGACGGGCGGGACAACCAGGGGAGAACGACCATGGCAAGCATCGAGATGGACGCCCGCTACCCGCGCCACAGCCGGCGCCGCGCCGAACAGCGCGAATACCGGCTGATCTGCATCCTGGCCTATCCGCTGTTCCTCCTCGCCGTCGTCATCGAGCGCGTCCTTGGTCTCGTCGGCCTCGTCGAGGCGCCGCGCACGCCGCGCCGCAACGTCTTTTCGGAAGCCCGCGCGGCTGCCCGGTCCTGCATCCCGTTCGCCTTCCGGTGAACGGCCGAGCTTCCGGCAGGGCGACCTGCCGGAGGGCGTCGACGGCCTTCGGGCCGCCGGCACAACCGCCGGACGGATCACCGTCCGGTTCATGGCCGAAAGGCCGAACTGAAGGAGGTAGCCATGGCTGCAAGTGACGGGTCCCTGTCGGGGCTCTCAGAAGCGGAGGCCAGGGAATTCCATTCCGTGTTCATGAGTAGCTTCATTGCGTTCGTGATCGTCGCGGTCATCGCCCACATCCTCGCCTGGATGTGGCGTCCGTGGCTTCCCGGACCGGAAGGCTACGCATCGCTCGAGAACGGCGTGAAGCCGATCGCGGGCGCCCTCCTCTCGCTCGTCGGATAAGGGGGAACACACGATGTGGAGAATCTGGCTTCTGTTCGATCCGCGCAGGTCGCTGGTCGCACTGTTCACCTTCCTGTTCGTGCTGGCGCTGGTGATTCATTTCATCCTGCTCAGCACCGACCGCTTCAACTGGCTGGAAGGGCCGCGGCCTGCCGCTGCCGCCGCCACGGTGGAGCTGGTCGCCGACGTCGCCTGACGGGCGGGGCCGGGACGGAACCGAGAATGACGCGGGCGGCTGCCGTGCCGCCCGCGCCGACCCAGTTCGGCGGCGCCGGCGCGCCGCGCAATTCGCGCCCTGATGGGGGAGGCTCGACATGGCGATGCTGAGTTTTGAACGCAAATACCGGGTCAGGGGCGGTACCTTGCTCGGCGGCGACCTTTTCGATTTCTGGGTCGGCCCCTTCTATGTCGGCTTTTTCGGGGTCACGACCATCTTCTTTACCGCGCTCGGCGTGGCGCTGATCGCCTATGGCGCATCGCTCGGCCCGACCTGGAACATCTGGCAGATCTCGATCAATCCGCCGGCCGAGGAAGTCGGCCTGGGCTTCGCGCCGCTCAAGGAAGGCGGGCTGTGGCAGGTGATCACCATCTGCGCCATCGGCGCATTCGGCTCCTGGGCGCTTCGCCAGGCCGAGATCGCGCGCAAGCTCGGCATGGGCATGCATGTCCCCTGGGCCTTCTCCTTCGCGATCCTCGCCTACGTGACGCTCGTCGTCTTCCGGCCGGTCCTGATGGGTGCGTGGGCCTACGGCTTTCCCTACGGCATCTTCACCCATCTCGATTGGGTGTCGGCCACCGGCTACGCCTACGGCAACTTCCACTACAATCCCGCGCACATGATCGCGATCACCTTCTTCTTCACCAACTGCCTGGCGCTCGCCCTGCACGGAGGCCTGATCCTGTCGGCCACCAATCCGAAGAAGGGCCAGACGGTGAAGACCGCTGAGCACGAGAACACCTATTTCCGCGACACGATCGGCTATTCGATCGGCACGCTGGGCATCCACCGGCTCGGCCTGTTCCTCGCCATCTCGGCATCCTTCTGGAGCGCGGTCTGCATCATCATCTCCGGGCCGCTGTGGACCGAGGCCTGGTCGGAATGGTGGGAATGGTGGCGCCGGATCCCGGTCTGGAGCTGAGGGGGAACGACAATGCTCGAGAATCAGAACATCTTCACCCGGGTTCAGGTCCGCGGCGCCCCTGACATGGGCGTCCCGATCCCCGCCGGGATCTGGAACCGCGAGACGGAAACGCGCTTCGTCCATCTGTTCGGTCGCTTCGGCGACGCGCAGATCGGCCCGGTCTATCTCGGCTGGCTCGGCCTCGCATCCTTGATGTGCGGCTTCGTCGCCATCGAGATCATCGGCCTGAACATGCTGGCCAAGGTCAACTGGGATCCGCAGGAGTTCATCAGGCAGTTCTTCTGGCTGTCGCTCGACCCGCCGCTGCCCGAGCACGGGCTGAAGATCCTGCCGCCGCTGAAGGAAGGCGGATGGTGGCTGATGGCCGGCTTCTTCCTGACCTCGGCGATCCTCTTGTGGTGGGCGCGCATGTACCGCCGCGCCAGGGCGCTCGGCATGGGCACGCACGTGCCCTGGGCCTTCGCCTCGGCGATCTGGCTCTACCTGGTGCTCGGTTTCATCCGCCCGCTGCTGATGGGCTCATGGAGCGAGGGCGTGCCCTTCGGCATCTTCCCGCACCTCGACTGGACGAACAACTTCTCGCTCGTCTACGGCAACCTCTTCTACAATCCCTTCCACGCGCTCTCGATCGCCTTCCTCTACGGCTCGGCCGTGCTGTTCGCCATGCACGGCGCGACGATCCTCGCGGTCAGCCGCTTCGGCGGCGAGCGCGAGATCGAGCAGATCGTCGACCGCGGCACCGCCTCCGAGCGCGCGGCGCTGTTCTGGCGCTGGACGATGGGCTTCAACGCCACGATGGAATCGATCCATCGCTGGGCCTGGTGGTTCGCCGTTCTCTGCCCGCTCACCGGCGGCATCGGCATCCTGCTCACCGGAACCGTCGTCGACGACTGGTTCGGCTGGGGCGTCAAGCACGGGCTCGCGCCGGGCTGATCGAAACGGGCCGGGCGACCTGCGGAAGCCCGGTTCGACGTCGGCGCAAGGCGGGATCGCAACGCCTTCGCCGCGGCCGGGACGGACGTCCCCTCCTGTTCGTCCTGAAGGAAAGGGCCCGGATCCGAGCAGGATCCGGGCCCTCGCCGTATCGGAAAGCCTCCCTCTCGGCATCCACGCCTTCACAGCGCGGCCGGACCGGCGGTCTAAGACCGTACGGTTATTTTCCCGCGCCTGGCTTCAATGAATCACCGTTCGGTGGTATCCATCGTCTGCAAGCAGTTCCATCACCGAGTGGACATGGAATGTCGAACACGCAGGTTCGCAAAGTCGACGACGTCCGCCACTTTCTGCGGGAAGAGCGCAAGCGCCGTGGTCTCACCCAGGCCCAGCTCGCTGATCTGACGGCAACCTCACAGAAATGGGTCAGCGACTTCGAGCGGGGCCGCGTCGATCCCCCCATGTCGATCGTCCTCAAGGTACTGGTGCTGCTGGGCGTGACCATCTCTCTGTCGCCGGCGGCGATCGCGGCAGCCGATACGTCGGACGAAGGATCCGAATTCTGATGCCCGCGTCTGTCCGTCTCTACGGTCTTCCTGTAGGCGTTCTCGACGTCGCCAGTCATGGCGCCTTGTCGTTTCGCTACGAGCGGAGTTGGCTTCAGCGGACGCAACGGCCGCATCATCCGCTTTCCCTGGCGCTCCCGCTCTCGCCGGATCGATACGATCACGATCGCGCCGGTCCGTTTTTCGATGGGCTGTTGCCGGACTCCCAACGGACGCGCGAGGCGCTGGCGCGCTATCTGCAGGTCGACGCGGCCGACGACTACGCGCTGCTCTACCAGCTCGGCCGTGATTGTCCGGGCGCAGTCACCGTCCTGCCGCTCGACGAAGAGGTCGTCGCCGACGACAATGTCGAGCCGAAGTGGGACGTGCTGGAGGATGATCGGCTTGCGGAATACATCGAAGCCCTGCCGCGACGGCCGCTGTTCATCGACGCCGACGGCGAACTGAGGCTCTCCCTTTCGGGCGTCCATCACAAGGCGGGGGTAGGCGTCGTCGATCGCAGGATTGCACTGCCAAGAGGGCGCACGCCAAGCACGCACATTCTGAAGGTGGACATCGATGGTCTGCCGGACTCGATCCGCGTCGAGCATTTCTGCCTGCGGGTGGCCGCCGCTGTCGGCATCCCGGTGCCGTTCTCGACCATCCGGGCGGTGAAGGGCAGGCCTTACATGGTCATCCGGCGATACGACCGTGTCGGTGTCAATGGGCAAGGAGATCTTCGTCGCCTGCATCAGGAGGACTTCTGCCAGGCGCTCGGGTACTTTCCCCGGCAGAAATACGAGAAGGACGGCGGTCCGGGATGGCGGGAATGCTTCGAGCTGATGAAAAAGGTCACCGACGTCGTCACTGCCCGCACGCAGCTTCTCGACCGTGCGATCTTCCAGTTCCTGATCGGCAATCCTGACGCCCATGCCAAGAACTATTCACTGGTCTATCGGCTCGATCGTATCGAACTCAGCCAGCTCTATGACGTCAACAACGCCGCCGCCTTTCGATCCTTCTACAAGGAGCAGTGTCCGCGGCTGGCGATGTTCGTCGGCGGCAATCGTGATCCGCTCACGCTGACGTCGGAGAATTGGGAAGCGTTCGCCCGGGAGACCGACTTCCGGCCCCGCTTCGTCCTTCGACGACTGCTGGACATGGCAGAACGCATGATTCCGGCCGCCGAGAAGCTGCTCGCGGAGACCAAGGGAACCGAGGCCGACAGCAAACTGCTGACCCTGGCCGTAGCCGATATCGTTCGGCGCTGTGCTGCAGTTCGCGCGTGGAACACCTGAAGCAGGTCTCCCGAAAGTGGGCTCCGGTTTCGGGCTGAAGACATGCGCGTAAACATGGGCCTGAAGCGTGCGGAGCGGATCTGAAAGATCGCGATACGCTTTGGAGGGGCCGTGCCCACCCCTGCGGGAGGCCCTGTTTCGCCATCGTGTCGGGGGGTCGACAGCCGGGAACCGACGTCATCATCGCCATTGGCACCGTCGGGCCGACGTCATTGCACGGCCACTGCCGGTTGCGGGTCTGCCTGTCTCGAACATCGTCCGGATGCATGGGCCCGCCCGCGCCGGAGGACGGTCGTCGCCCGCCTCCCCCCGCCGGCTCAGGCGGCCTGCAGGCCGAGCTCGTTCCAGCGGTCGAGATAGATCCGGAACCACGGCGTGAAGGTTTGCGGGTCGGCGGCGATCGCCGCGCGGAGCTCGTCGCGGTCGAGCCAGGCGACGGCCTGCACCTCGGCCGGGTCGAAGCGGTCGAGCGGCAGCGCCGCAGCGCCCGCGGCCGCGGCCGCGGGCGCCAGGTTCGCCTCGAAGATGTGCACCCGCTCGTTCTCGACCATGCCGCTGCCGACGTCGGCGCGATAGTCGACCACGCTTCGCGCGGCGAGCGGCAGCGTGAAGCCGAGTTCCTCGGAAAGCCGCCGGCGGGCGCAGGCGGCGGGCGCCTCGGCCCAGTTGGGATGGGTGCAGCAGGAATTGGCCCACTGGCCGCCGGAATGGTACTTGCCGGACGCCCGGCGCTGCACCAGCAGCCGGTCGCCGGCGAAGACGAAGACCGACACCGCGAGGTGCTTCCGGCCGCGATAATGCGCGTCGAGCTTGCCGACCGGCAGGAAGGACCCGTCGCTCTCGATGGCGACGATCGTCTCCTCGTCCGCATTCCGGCGCTGCAGGCCGGCGCTCGCCGCTCTCATCGTCTGCGTCTCCACGACATGCCGCTTCCCGTCATGCCACCTTCCTGGCGAGCGCGCATCTCGACCAGAGGTCCGACAGGGCGCCGGCGAGGTGGTCGATGTCGGCGTCGGAGTGGAACGGCGTCGGCGTGATGCGCAGCCGCTCGGTCTTGCGCGGCACGGTCGGATAGTTGATCGGCTGGACGTAGATGCCGTGGCTGTCGAGCAGAAGGTCCGACAGCCATT
>Ga0208243_1000993_pt1 | contig 11201 bp, 7 predicted proteins | sample Subbio2Aug_QV12A_FD_184826 | JGI IMG/M metagenome (GOLD analysis project Ga0208243, IMG submission 184826) | Serpentinite rock and fluid subsurface biosphere microbial communities from McLaughlin Reserve, California, USA - CR12Aug_QV12A (SPAdes) | ecosystem: Environmental > Terrestrial > Deep...
GCCCCAATCGAATCTGTGATTTTTTGATCTCAGATCTCTGATTTAGTTTGACGGGACGTAGCGCAGCCCGGTAGCGCGTTTGCATGGGGTGCAAGAGGTCGCTGGTTCGAATCCAGTCGTCCCGACATAAAGAGGTTAAGTTGATACTTGACCTTTTTTTTATGCAAGAAGGTCAGTTGGTCGAGACGTTTTAGTCTCGATGCCGACGGCACTACCGGTGGTGCGACTAATACAAACGAACAATAGCATATTACACAAATCTGACATCCGACATCAGACATCAAAAATTCCCCCCTGTTTACCAATCACAGCTCACTGCCTATTTTTCCAGATAGTAGTAGCGGGTAGGGGATCATTTGTTCAAGCTAAGTTCCTCATCCGTTGCCTTTCATTGCACGTTGGATCACTATTTCTTTAGTAATGCATCCAAGTATGTTCAATCCCGGATGTATTAATTAATAGCTACTCTTTTTCCCTGTTGGCGTTTATTAAATAGTTTCCCTAATTTTAATCTGCTTTGCCTTATGAGAGATTATGAGACATATGAAAACCCTCAGCTTTTAGCATTGCTGAGTCAAAGCGATGAAAAAGCTTTCATGGCTATCTATCATCGTTTCTGGCAAAAAATATTCAGCATAGCCCATAACCGTTTACAAAGTTGCGAGGAAGCCGAAGATATTGTACATGATGTCTTTTTCAGCCTTTGGCAAAACCGAGAAACCAGTCAAATACAGGAACTGGAAAATTATTTAGCAGTAGCCACCAAATACAAAGTGCTAGCCCGTATTAAATACAGATTACGGGAAAAGCAGTATCGTGCAACTGCCCATTCAGCTGTTGTCGTGGAAATGCCTGTTGAAAATAGTCTTCACTATAAGCGCATCCTGATACTGATCAAAAAAGAAGTAGCAAAACTCCCTGAAAAATGCCGTATTATTTTTGAATATAGTCGGAATCAAGGGATGTCGGTAAAACAGATCGCCAAAGTGATGCATATTTCTCCAAAAACCGTTGAGAACCAACTAAATAAAGCACTTCGCCACCTTCGTACCGCTGTTCGTGGTTTTCTGCCTCTGTTATTGTTGATGATCTCAGGTCTGAATTTTGAATGAAGTGTTCTTCCATTTTACAACTATAACCCCTGTTGTAGTATGGATGGATTCTTAGCAAACAGGAAGTTTTATTTTTCCTTGCTCTCAATATCCCGGTTTTAAATATTCCCAGGATTATTTCATTTTTTTTCTTTTCACATAGGTGCTAATGCTCCTAACAAACACTATATAAGTATGCGCATACCCGATCATATACAGGATCTCATCCATAAATACGAGCAGGGACAATTGTCTGAGACCGAAAAAAAGGAGTTGGACCATTGGTATCATTCATTCAATGATCAGGAAACAGTGGTATCAGATATTCCTCACGGAAATGAATCTGATCTTTCTGAACGTATAATGGCGCGATTGAATCAGAGTATGATGGCTGAGAAAGCGCGAGAAAATGAAAGCATCGCTCCAGAAAAGCGCAAATGGACGGTACCAGTAGCAGCTGCTTTGATACTCATTCTTTTATCTGGCGTCTTTTATTATTTTATTTTATCGAACAATAAAGGTACCTCCGAACCTTTGGTTATACAAAAGACCGTTCCCGCAAATGATGTTGCACCTGGTGGAACCAAAGCGATGCTTACACTGGATGACGGGTCTGTTATTGTGCTGGACACTGCCAGCAATGGAATGCTTGGTCAACAGGGAGATGCAGCTGTTACTAAACTAAATAACGGTTTGGTAGCTTATCAAGCACAATCGAATCATTCATCAATCGGTGAAGAAAAAGTTTTCTACAATACCATCACTACACCAAGGGGTGGTGAATACCAGATTACTTTATCGGATGGTACTAAAGTTTGGTTGAATGCGGCTTCTTCGATTCGATTTCCAACTGCTTTTCGGGGTGTAGACAGACAGGTACAAATTACCGGAGAAGTATATTTTGAAGTTGCGCGCAATGAAGCTAAACCATTTAGGGTTTCTGCAGGAAAATCGTTCATAGAAGTGATGGGAACTCATTTCAACGTCAATGCTTATGAAGATGAAATGCAAGTGAGAACCAGTTTATTGGAAGGAGCAGTAAAAGTGTATCAGACAGATGCATCAGACCATCAACAAATGAAAACATTGAAACCCGGACAACAGGCAAGAATGAATAAAAATGGCAAGATCAGCATTGTCAACGATATTGATACCGAAGAAGTAATAGCATGGAAGAATGGATTATTTGTTTTCAAAAGTGAAGACCTGCGTTCGATCATGCGTCAGATTGCTCGTTGGTATGATGTAGATGTACAATACAAAGGAATTGGAGATCTGGAGTTTACCGGACAAATAACCCGGAATAACAATGTTTCAAAAGTACTGGAAATGTTGGAGTTGACAGGAGAGGTAAAGTTTAAAGTGCAGAATAAACAAGTAATTGTAACAAGATGAAATCAACAAGAGCGCATCGCTGATGAACCGATAGTTGAAGAACTGCTATGACCAGGAATACTTAGGATGATTTTTTAAAACCAAAACGATAAAAACATATGAAACGCCGTTTAATCTTCCCCAAGGGTAAAGATGGTTAAACAGATAATACATGACTAAAAAAACCGGACCCTGTTGCAGCAGAATCCGGCGAATTTGAGTAAAGTCATATACCAGCCTGAATAACTGTTTATTAATTACCCAATCAATGCAAATCTATGTATTTAACTTCTGTTTGCCAATCTGCAAAACACTTGCAGCGGAGGGCAAAACAAACGCTTAAGATTATGAAACTAACCACAGTTTTTATGATCATCGCCTGTCTCCAGGTAAGTGCAGCGGGCTTTTCACAAAAAGTAACCATTAAAGGCGAGAACATTTCAATCCAGCGCATTTTTGAAGACATTAGAAAGCAGACCGGTTTTCAATTTTTATATGCAGACGATGCTTTGAAAACTGCGAAACCCGTGAGTTTAGCAGTTCGGAATGAGAAATTAGAAAATGTACTCGCCATTTGTTTTAAGGATCAATTACTCTCGTATACCATAACGGATAAAACCATTGTGGTGAAACGTAAAACTGTTGAGCCTTTACTAACTGCTACCATCATGCCTGAAGAGGTGGTAGCACCACCGGATATTAAAGGTAAAGTAACTGATAACAATGGCACTCCGCTTGCTGATGTTTCTGTGGCAGTGAAAGGAACCTCACGTGGAACCATTACCGATGCTTCAGGTAATTTCTCGATTTCAGTGAATGAGGGAGATATTCTTGTTTTCAGTTATGTTGGATTTAATACGGTTGAAGAGAAAGTAGGAAAAAATCTAAGCATTAGTATCTCATTAAAAGCGATTGAAAAAGCCATTGATGAAATTGTTGTGGTGGGTTATGGTACACAAAAGAAAAGAGATTTAACGGGTTCTGTATCCTCCATTAAAGGAGAGGAAGTGGCCAATAGACCTGCCACGAATCCTATTGCCTCTTTGCAAGGACGAGTAGCAGGATTGACCATCGCTAATTCAGGTGTTGCAGGAGCAAGTCCGGTGGTAAGAATCAGGGGTGTCAACAGTACCAATACTGCTAGTCCAGTGTATGTGGTAGATGGAGTATTACATGACAATATCGATTTTCTCAATCCATCAGACATTGAAACCATTGATATCCTTCGTGATCCTTCATCTATTGCCATTTATGGATTAAGAGGTGCCAATGGTGTAATTGCCATCACTTCTAAAAAAGCTGCAAGGGGACAAACAAGAATTGAATTGCAGAGTTCAGTAGGGGTGCAGACGGTTCATGATAAAATAAAAATCACAGATGCAGATGGGTTCAAAAAATTATACAATGCACAGTTGGCCAATTTAGGCGCAGCCCCATTTGATTACACCAACTATACGGCCAATACCAATTGGCAAGATTTGGTACTACGTGATGCCTTGATCAGTTCAACCAATCTAAGTGTATCCAATACAGGCGAAAAATCTACCACTTATCTGAACATTGGTTATACCGATCAGGAGGGAGTATTGAGAGATAATCGTTTCAAAAGATACCTGGTAAGATTGAATGAAGAGCTTCGCTTCAATGATAAAATCAAAGTAGGCGGGGGTATTACCGGTTATCATTCAATCAATAATCCGGCAGCAGCATCTATTACGAATGCACTATGGGCTGCACCTATTGTACCTATTCAATTAGATGAAAATACTTATTATAGTATGCCATCGTTTCAACGTGCTCAGGTAGGCAATCCTATTGCTAGTTTGAATCGAAACAATGGTAATGTTATCGATAAACAATACCGTGTAATTGGTAATCTTTTTGCTGAAATCAAATTCCTGAAAAATTTTACATGGCGCTCTACCGTGTACACCGATATGGTATTTGATAATACCAGAAGTTATACGGCATTACCTTTTTCTTTCGTGAATCTAGGTGAAAATTCAGCCCCTACCACTACCACATTTGATAATGCTGCCAGAACATCTGTCAGTCAATCACAATCTGAATCGAGTCGTTTTCAGCAAGATCATACATTGAGTTTTGATAAGAACCTGGGGAATGGTCATAACATCAATGCGGTAGCGGGTTTTACTACCATCTATAATCGTAGCTCTTCAGTAGGGGGAACAAGAAGAGATACCCTATTGAATGTACCCAATGATCCGGATTTTTGGTACTTGGGTATCATCAATATCAATAATCCGATTTCCAATTCAGGCGGTGGTACCGAGAATGCGATTGCCGGCGGTTTTGCGCGTGTAGGATATTCTTATAAAGGCAAATACCTCCTGAATGCTACCGTGAGAAGAGATGGTAGTTCAAAATTTGCTCCTGAAAATCGCTGGGGTAATTTTGGTAGTGTGGGCGCAGGATGGGTCATTAGCGATGAAGCATTCTTTTCAAAAGTGAAAAAAATCAATTTCCTCAAATTACGTGCAGCATGGGGTTTAACGGGTAATGCCAACGGGTTTGCTGATAATTTGTGGAGACCTGGTGTACAGAATGCCTCTACCGCTGTTTTTGGAAATAACATCTATAGTTCTGTACAAGCATCCTATATCCCGGATCCCAATTTGCATTGGGAAACAGTGAAAGGTATTGATGTAGGAATTGATCTAAGAGCTTTTGATAATAAATTCAATGCTGAGATCACCTATTACAACAGAACTACTACCGATATTCTTACCGGAGTAACACTTCCCAATGAAACACGCAGTTATTTTACCAATCTTGGAAGCATCACCAATAAGGGTGTTGAAGTGAATCTGGGTTGGACCAATAATGTTGGGAAACACCTTTCTTATCGTGTAGGCGCCAACTTTAGTTACAACCATAATATGGTGAACTCTATCGGAAATAATTTCAATTTCTCCATTATTGGTAATGGTGGTGCTAACCTTACTACTACGGGAAAATCCATTGGTTATTTCTTTGGTTATAGACAAATTGGAATTTATCAATCAACTGCTGACTTACAGAAATCACCTGCATTTACTAACTCATTACCGGGTGATATTGCATATGCTGACATCAATGGGGACGGACAAATCACACCAGCAGACAGAGGATATATTGGTACCCCTTTTCCTCCGTATAGTTTTGGTGGTAATATCGGTATCAGTTATAAAGGATTTGATATTGAAATTGAAGGACAAGGTATGGCGGGTCACAGCATCTATACGCAAAGACGTACATCCACATTTGCAGTGTTAAATTATGAAACCAACCGTCTCAATGCTTGGACAGCACCAGGCACCAGTAATGTGGAGCCTGTTTTGGATAATACCAGAGGTAATAATTTTCTGATGAGTACTTATTTCTTAGAGCCCGGTGATTATTTCAGGATCAGGACTTTACAGATTGGTTATACGTTCAATAAAACAGTGTTGTCAAAAATTGGTATTCAGCGTGCAAGGATTTACCTGAATGGACAAAATATCAAAACATGGAGTCAGGTAACTGGTTATTCACCAGAACCACTGATTGGAAGTATTCTTGGAGGTGGTGCGGATAATGGTGCTTATCCCGTTCCTGCGATCTATTCTTTAGGTATCAATCTTACTTTTTAACAGCATTTAATACATCATTTATATGAAATCTATTAAAAACATATTTCGGATGACATACCTGGTTCCTGTAGCCATGTGTATGTTGTTGCTATCTACCGGATGCAAAAAGTTCTTGGATACGGAACGTCAGGGTGCATATGATGCAGACAACTATCCTTATCCGGGTGGATCAGGTCCTTATGACCAGTTTATTTTCGGAGCATACAATGAACTCAGAAGTTTTAACGTACATAGTCAGGCATTCATTACCGCATCGAGTATTCGAAGTGATGATGCAGACAAGGGAAGTACACCTGCTGATGGGGGAGCGAATGCTATCACAATGGATAATTTCCCTGTACTTCCAAGTAATGGTTTTTGTAATACACTGTGGTTAGGTTACTATACCCTAATCAATAGATGTAATGTAACCATCAATGAAGTCAACACCAATACAACTATTGTTGCGAATGATCAGATCAAACAACAGACCATTGCAGAAGCTAGGTTCTTACGAGCATACGCTTATTTTAATCTGGTTCGTTTTTTTGGAAGAGTGCCGCTAATTGATAAATTATTTGAAAATCCGGCACAACAAAACAACATACCTCAAAGTACTGCAGCTCAAGTCTATGCATTTATTGAAGCCGATCTGGTATTTGCAGCCGCGAACCTGCCATTATTATGGGATTCAAAATTTGTGGGTCGCGCTACAAGAGGTGCTGCTAACGGATTACTTGCCAAAGTATACCTGACGCAACAAAAATGGAGCCAAGCCATGGGGGCTGCCAATGCAGTGATGACTTCAGGTCAGTATGATCTTTCTACTTCTTATGACCGCATTTTCCGTGAAGAGGGAGAGAATAGTTCAGAATCTGTTTTTGAAGTACAAGCTACTGCATCTGCTGCGATACCCAGTAATAATGGTGTTCAATATGCACAAATTCAAGGAGTGAGGGGTGCGGGTCTTTGGGATCTTGGTTGGGGATGGAATACGCCAACTACTGATCTGGAAGCCGCTTATGAAGCCAATGATCCGAGAAAGAATAGAACCATCATGTACACCAGTACCAATACAACTACCTTTCAAACGATCTATGGCGAAAACCTTCCTACAGGTTTGCCCAATCCACGCTACAATAACAAAGTGTATACCAATCCTGCCACACGCGCTTCCATTGGTAACAGATTTGGTTACTGGATGAATGTACGCATTCTCCGTTATGCAGATGTAGTACTCATGTATGCAGAAGCTGCTAATGAAGTAGGCGGTACTGCCAATATTACTGCTGCAAGAAATGCATTAAACTCTGTAAGAGCCAGGGCGCGTGGAGGTAATAACAGCATTTTGCCTGATGTAACAGCAACAGATCAAGCTGTATTGCGTGATGCTATTCGTAGAGAACGCCGAGTAGAATTGGCTATGGAACACGATCGTTTCTTTGACCTTGTACGCTGGGGTATTGCACAGACAGTACTCAATGCCCATGGAAAAACTGCTTTCAGCAATGCAAGGGATGTATTGTTACCCATTCCACAGGCACAGATTGACTTGAGTGCAGGCGTACTCACACAAAACCCGGGTTATTGATTCGTGAATCTTTAAAAAAACAAATCATGTTATTGTCAACATCCTATACAATCAGCAGGACTATCTTACTAGCAACAATTGTTTTTGCAGTGGTGTCCTGTAAAAAAGATGGCAACCCCAATAACTTACCACCGGTAAGTACTGCAGCTTATGAGGGCACCATCGATGGCTATAAAAGCTCGGATGAGGTATTCCCTGATAATCTCATCGCATACTGGAGCTTTGATGATACCAAAAATGAACTGAAAAGTGCAACAGTACCCACAAGTACTGCCAACGATACTTATGTGGCGGGTGGTGTAAGAGGTAAAGCCATCAGTTTAAACGCCGGTTATTTGTATTATGCTACCCAATTTGCAGCTTTCAAAACAACGGCTTTAAAAAGTTTTACCATTAGCACATGGGTGAAAATCCTGAACAATGGCTCCAAAAGAACCATGTTATTTCAACTGGCACGTCCGGGTATGTTTAATGGAAATATCAATTTTGCTTTGAACACACAATCCTTTCCATCATCCAACACCACTACATTGCGCATACAACCCACGTTTATGACTGTTGGTGGCGGTACGCAGGACAACCTCAACAACAATCTTTCACCTGTTATTGGCATGGATAAATGGACGCATATACTGCTAACTTATGAAACCAATACAGGAGTATTTGATATTTGGGCGGATGGAATTAAAGTTGGTGGATTCCCTAACAGAGGTGTAGGCAATAATCTTTTTAATGCATATGAACCCAGTGAAATCATTATTGGTTCTAATTACAATGGTATACCGGGTAAGTCTGTTAATACTGATGTTTCTTTTGCACCGATGACCGGACAAATTGATGAAATCAGGATCTACAATCGTGCATTACCTGATGCACAGATCAAATCTTTATTCAATTTAGGTAAGGCCAACAAATAAGCAATCAAAAACATATCAGCAGATCGTAGTCTTAGCTTACTACGATCTGCTTTTATCGTATGTTTTCCATAAAAAGAAATCTATGCAGATCAAAAAAAGATTTTCTGTCATCCCGTACTTAATCCCCACAATATACTTTTGTGTCTTTTTTTGCACAGCATCAAACGCTCAGCAAAAAAAAGCGACTAAAAAGTCTGTTGTAACTTTTGCATCAGCAGAAGACAAAAAAATATTTACAGAAGTACAAAGAGCAACTTTTCAATATTTCTGGGATGGAGCAGAGCCGGTAAGCGGCTTGGCACGTGAGCGTTACCACAACGATGATGTATATCCACAGAATGATAAAAATGTTGTGACAAGTGGAGGTGGTGGATTTGGTGTGATGGCCATTCTGGTTGGTATTGAAAGGAAATTTATAAGCAGGATAGAAGGCAGACAAAGACTGGAAAAAATTGTCAAATTTCTTGAAACAGCGGATCGATTTCATGGTGCCTGGCCACACTGGTGGAATGGTGAAACAGGAAAAGTAAAACCCTTTAGCAGGTACGATGATGGCGGAGATTTGGTAGAAAGTTCTTTTATGATTCAGGGACTTTTATGCGTACGTCAGTATTTTAAAGATGGCAATGCTCAGGAAAAAGCTTTGGCAGCAAGAATCGATAAACTCTGGAAGGAAGTAGATTTCAATTGGTATCGGAATGGTAAGAATGTATTGTACTGGCATTGGAGTCCCAATCATGAATGGCGTATGAATTTTCCGGTACGTGGTTATAATGAATGCCAAATCATGTACATCCTGGCGGTATCATCGCCAACACATGGAGTACCTGCTGAAGTATACCATGAAGGATGGGCACAAAATGGGGACATCAATAAAAATCCTTCAAAGTATAAAGACATCCAACTCCGAATGCGCCATCAAGGAGATGCTTCAGAATCCGGTCCATTATTTTGGGCGCATTATTCTTATCTGGGATTGGATCCACGCGGACTCAAGGATAGGTATGCAGATTATGGAAAAGAAAATACCCAACATGCGCTGATTCATTACCGCTGGTGCATCGATAACCCTAAACAGTATAAAGGCTATGGTCCAAATAGCTGGGGCCTTACTTCCAGTTATTCCATCAAAGGATATGCCGGTCATGCACCGGGTATGAAAAGGGATATTGGCGTGATTTCACCTACTGCGGCTTTATCTTCTTTTCCCTATACACCCAAGGAATCCATGGCTGCCATGAAAAACTGGTATCTCAACAAAAAAGAGCAACTATGGGGACCTTTTGGGTTCTATGATGCTTTTAGTGAAACAGAAAACTGGTATCTGCCAAGATACCTTGCCATTGATCAGGGACCTATCGTGGTGATGATGGAAAACTATCGTAGTGGTTTGTTATGGAAACTCTTTATGAGTTGTCCGGAAATACAGACCGGATTAAAAAAACTGGGTTTTGAAAGCCCTTATTTGAAATAAACTGCTATATGCAAAAATTACTAGTATCCTTTATATGGTTATTGATCAGCAGTAAGTGTATTCACGCTCAGGATATGGGCTTATTTGAAAAGCAATGGCTTACACAAAATGGTGATACCCTGCCATACAGGGTTTTATTGCCCGAAAATTATGACGCATCCAAAAAATATCCGTTGGTCTTGTTTTTACATGGGAGAGGAGAGAGTGGTACAGATAATGAAAAGCAATTAGCGCATGGCGCCAAAATGTTTTTACAGGATAGTATCCGAAAAAATTATCCGGCTATCGTAGTGTTCCCTCAATGTGCTTCAAACAGTTATTGGAGCAATGTGCAGGCAGTTACAACAGGAAATAAAACAGGAAAGAGAACTTTTTATTTTGTATCCGAAGGAGAGCCCTCACAGTCAATGAAAATGTTGATGGGATTGGTTCGTAATTTGTTGGTACGATATCCTATCAAAACAAACCAGGTATATGTAATGGGTTTATCGATGGGAGGCATGGGAACTTTTGAGTTGGTTCGAAGAATGCCTCATTTGTTTGCTGCCGCTATCCCGATTTGTGGTGGTGCTGATCCGCTCACCGCTAAAGAGCTCATAAAAACCAAATGGTGGATTTTTCATGGCGGTAAAGATGATGTCGTACTCCCTGTTTATTCAGAACAAATGGTAGTTGCTTTACAAAAAGTAAAAGCGAATGTTCAGTTTACACTGTTTCCAAATGCCAATCATAATAGCTGGGATGCAACATTTGCAGAACCCGGATTATTGAAATGGTTATTTGCACAGCAAAGAAAATAGGGATCTGGGGTAATGGGCATTGACGATACATGAAAACAATTGATTTTATATCCGAAAGCCAGGGAAAAAGAAGTAATGGGCAGGCTATTTATTATTAAGCAAAGAAGCCATCCGTTCATGCGGATGGCTTTGCTTCTATTGCATAAAAAAGCCATCCGTTTCTAACAGATGGCTGTATATTTCATGAGGTTCTATTCTGTATTAGAACCTTTCTAATTTTGAAAAGAAGAAATCGCCTTCAATCACAGCATTCTCATCGCTATCACTTCCATGAACAGCATTTTCGCCAACGGAAGCAGCATATAATTTACGAATGGTTCCTTCTTCAGCTTGTGCCGGATTG
>Ga0208243_1000996_pt1 | contig 11163 bp, 9 predicted proteins | sample Subbio2Aug_QV12A_FD_184826 | JGI IMG/M metagenome (GOLD analysis project Ga0208243, IMG submission 184826) | Serpentinite rock and fluid subsurface biosphere microbial communities from McLaughlin Reserve, California, USA - CR12Aug_QV12A (SPAdes) | ecosystem: Environmental > Terrestrial > Deep...
CGCCGCCATGGGCGGAGAGACCGTGACGCCCGCCGATATGGAACGGCTTGCCGGCGGCGACCGCCGCGGCGAGGACACGCTCCACATCCTGGTCATGGACCTGCACAAGGCACTCAACCGCCTCGCGGCAGCGCAGGCTTCCGAGAATGTCGAAGGCGCGCATGTGTGGGACATCACGCCGGGCGACCGACCGCTGATCGCCGCCTTCATGGCCGGGCTCAACCGGACGAAGGGCCTGAAGCTCGACCATTCCGGTCTCGACACCGCGGCGACCCGCGACGGCGAGCGCCTTCTGATCCAGAACGATATCGGGACCAACGACGCCCATGTTCTCGTCATCGAGGTCGAGGGCCCCTGCATCTCGCTGGTCTATTCGGATCTGCGCGAACGGCGCTTCGCCTTCTTCCGGCAGCTTCTTGCCGAGATCGGCGCCGAATGGTCGGGCGTCGGAGCCAGGACGAACGAGGGGCTGAACGAGGGGGCGAGCTACATCGTAGGGGTCGCGCGCATCCCCTGTGCCGACGGTGACGCCCTCCTGGCGCGACTGACGGATCTCGGGTCCCGCATCGTCTTCCTCATCGACTGGAACCGCGCCCGCAAGCAGCTCGAACGCCTGGTCCGACGGCGGGTGGCGCTGGCCACGCTGAACGAGGCGGCGCGGCGCCCGCTGGGCCATATGGGCTGGCTGGTCATGGGCGGGGACCGGCTGGTCTTCGCCGCGATGGAGGCGGCGGGTAGCCAGCAGTTTCGCATGGGCGAGAGGCTCGACGATGCGCTGGGCGAGGAGGGAGCGCGGCTCTTCCTGCTGGATTGTTTCGGCCTCGCTCACGAAGCGGCCCTGGCGAGGCGACGGCCGCAGCAGGTCGCCGATCAGGTTCGCCTGCTGCTGCTTCGCCATCTCGCCCACCATCGCGATGCCTTCTCGCGGGTGGCCGAGCATGCCGCCCTCTGTCACGCCCTCGCCGAAGGGCTTCGCGACGCCCTGGCCCATGGAACCCAGAGGCATCCGGGGGCGGCACGGAAACTCGCAGAGCGGTCAAAACGCTGGGAACGGCTGGCGGATGACATCGTCGTCGGCCTGCGTGAGGCGGCCGCGACCTCTGCGCGCCTGCGTCCCTTCCTCGAACTCGTTTCGGTCAGCGATGACTGTGCCGACCATCTCGAAGAAGCAGCCTTTCTTCTCTCGGTGATCGCCGAGAGCGGGTCCGCAGACTGGTCGGACGATCTGGCGGCGCGGCTCGGTGCCCTTGCGGGCAAGGTTCTGGAAGCTGCGCAGGACCACGTCCGCAGCCTTGCCATCGCCGCCTCGCTCTCCGTCGGCGGTCCGGACGGCGCCCGCGCCGAAGACCAGGACGCGTTCCTGGCCGCATGCTGGCGGGTCGTGTCAGCCGAACAGGCCTGCGACGACCTGGCCCGCGAGGTGAGGCGGCAACTGGCCCGTGACGGCGGTAAGGCCAATCTGGTCAGCCTCGTCACGGATTTTGCGGCCGCGCTCGAGGGCGCATCGGATGCCCTGCTGCGCGCCGGCTATCTGATGCGTGACGTTGTCTTCACGAGCGTCGATCCCATCGCCCTGGGTGTGGCCCATGACCGTTGATCCCGCTGCGGCCAGGCTGCGTTCGGTTCACCGAATCGCCCGACACATGGCTCTCGACCGGGATGTCGGGGCTGAAATCGTCGGCTTCAAGGCCTTCAATCTGGCGCGGATGGCCGAACTCGGGTTGAACGTCCCGCCAGCCTTCGTCATCGGCACCGGGTTCTGCGCCGTGCCGGAGGAGGCCACCGCAGCAGTCTGGCGCGACCATCTGGCCTGGTTGGAGGGCGCCACGGGTCTCGGGTTCAATGATCCGCGGAGGCCGCTGCTTCTCTCGGTGCGCTCCGGCGCTCCCGTGTCCATGCCGGGGATGATGGAGACGCTGCTCAACATCGGGCTGTCTGACCGCACCTTGCCCGGCATCATCCGCACCAGTGGCAATCCGCGCCTGGCCTGGGACGCCTACCGGCGGCTGGTCGCCGCCTTCGGCGAGGTGGTTGCCGGCATCGACGCCGCTGCTTTCGAGGCTGACCTCGCTGCTGTGGCGGTCGGTCAGCCGGAGCGCGATCTCGACCATCTCGCTCTGCGCGACCTTGCCGGCCGCCATCTCGCGACCTATCGCAGGGAGGCCGGGGTACCGTTCCCTCAGGACGTCCATGAGCAGCTCGGGCGGGCGATCGGGGCGGTGTTCCGGTCCTGGTCCAGCGCCAGGGCCATCTCCTATCGGACCATGCGCGGTCTCCCCGAAACCATCGGGACTGCGGTGACGGTGCAGCAGATGGTCTTCGGAAACGCTGGAGGACTGTCGGGTGCTGGCGTTGGCTTCACGCGCGATCCGACCGACGGAACGCCGGCTCCCTGGGTCGACTTCCTGTTCAATGCACAGGGAGAAGACGTGGTCAGCGGCCGGCGCAACGCCGGATCGGGCGAGGTGCTCGACGCCGTGGCCCCGGGGGTCTGGAAGGATCTCGTCACTGCGACGCAGGTCCTGGAAGTCGAGTTCCGCGACATGCAGGATTTCGAGTTCACCGTGCAGGATGGGCGCCTGTTTCTCCTGCAGACGCGCGACGGCAAACGTACCATTCAGGCGGCGGCGCGGATTGCGCTGGACATGGCGGAGGAGGGGCTGATCGACCGGCAGACGGCGCTCCGGCGCACGCGCGACCTGACGCTCGAGGGCCTTGCCGTCACGCGGCTCGGCGGCGCGGCGGAAGCGGCCGAGCCGATCGCAACAGCCTCGTCGGCGTCTGCCGGCGCAGTCAGCGGCAGGATTGCGCTCGACGAGGTGGCGGCGGACCGCCTGGTGCGGGGCGGCGATGCCGTGATCCTGGTGCGCCGGGATGCCGAGACCAGCGATATCGCGGCGCTTGATCAGGCCGCCGGGCTGCTGACGCAGAACGGCTCGCGCACCTCCCATGCCGCCGTGGTCGCACGCCAGCTGGGCAAGGTCTGCCTCGTCGGCTGTGGGGCCCTGAGCATCGACGAGCCTGCGCGCTCCATCGCCATCGGTGGTTGTCCGATGCGGGAAGGCGACGACCTGACGATCGACGGCAATGACGGCCGCATCTATCGGGGCCGGCTCACCGTCGAACGCGTCGTCCCGGCTGGGCTGTGGGAGCGGCTAAGCGCCTTGCGGGAGGGAGCCTCTTCCGGCTGAGCGGCATCCGTTCTCGGCTTCGGTCCGAAACCCGGACACGCGACGTCGAGCCGTGCCCTAGAACCAGACCGGATTGGTCCAGGCGCGCCGGCCGTTCATGTCGGCAACCACCACGCGCAAGTAGCCTCCCGTCCTTAGCGCGGACACGTCGAGCCGCGCCCGGCGGCGATGACGGCCCGGGCGGGAGGAGCACGTCATTGGAAACGCCCCGAAAGCCTTGCCGCGAAGTGTCGGGCGTCTAGCTGGCTCAGCTCGGGATGACTCTAGGCAGATGTGGTGGACCGCGCTGCCGAACAGCTGACCTCATTAAATGCCTGACGGGGCCCGAAGCCCGATGGCAGCGGCGCGGCGTTGGATGCCGCGCCGCGAGAACCTCAAAGATCGACCTGCTCGGACAGCTCAAGCGCGTCGTCGAGTTCCACTCCCAGGTAGCGAACCGTTGTCTCCAGCTTGGTATGCCCAAGCAGGAGCTGGCAAGCGCGGAGATTGCCGGTCCTCTTGTAGATCAGGGCGACTTTTGTTCGGAGCAGGCTATGGGTGCCGAAGAGCGAGTGATCGAGCCCAGCCAGATCCAGCCAGTCGTCAAGCAGTCGCGCATACTGGCGGGTGGTCATTGGCTGTCCTGATTTGCTTCGGCTAGGGAAGAGCCAATCGCCATTCCGTGGCGGGCGAATTCGCAGCCACCCCAGCACAGACTCTCGCGATGCCTCTGTCAGCTCGAAGACGACGGGTCGGCCAGTCTTAGTTTGCACGACGGAGGCTCGCGGCCGAACGCTGCCCGCCAGAACCACGTCAGCGACGCGGAGGTGCACAAGATCGCAACCTCTCAGCTTGCTATCGATCGCGAGGTTGAACAGCGCAAGGTCGCGTATCCGGTGCTGGTGTCGGAGTTGGGCGCGGATAGCCCAGATATCTTTCGGCTTCAGCGGCGGTTTGGGGCCGACCATGAGTCCCGAGTTCCACGCGTGCCGAACCTGTTCGGATGATGTCTCTCTTTCCATGATGCATCCTCCAAAGGATGCCGCATCCGGATGAAATCATACCACCGCGCAGCAGCTTCGCGCCCTCATAGCGGACATCAGCAATTGATCCGTCAACGGACGCTCGTCTGTAGCCGCCGACCCGATGCGATGGCATCGGGACGATCGAATGCGCGGCATTGTCTTATCCGGAAGCGGGAGGGAACGACGTTCCCAGGCCAATGAACTCTTTGGGAGCGCTGCAAAGACGGGCCGCCCAAAACCTTGATCAGGCCGGCTTCGTTTGCGGAATTCGCAGGCGGACCGTGAAGGTCTCGGCGGCCTGTTCGAATTCCACGACCCCGCCATGGGCCTTCGCCACCTGATCGACGATGGCAAGCCCCAGTCCCGTGCCCTCGCCGGCCCGCGCGGAGTCCCCTCGCGCAAACGGGCGCAGCAGATCCCTTGCTTTGTCGGAGGAGAGACCGTGCCCTGAATCCTGCACGTCGATCGAGAGCTGCCCGGAGTGAACTCGGGCTCTGACCGCGATCGGGGCCGTTCCATACTTGAGCGCGTTCGCCAGAAGGTTCTCGACGGCCCTGAGAACGGCTGCCTCTTTCACCCAGACCAGACCGTCTGCCGGCGCATCGAGCGCGATGGCCTCGCACCGGTTGCGTGCCTCGATCGCCTGCCGCAAGAGCGCCCGCAGCGGAACCGCCCGCGCTTCTTCGGCCTCGAACCCACGAGCGAAGTCGAGGAACTGGCCGAGCAGGCTCTCGATCCGGATCACATTGCGCTCGGCCCCTTCGATGAGGTCGGCATCCGCGTTCTTCAGCATCGCGAGGGACAGGCGCAGCTTCGTCAGGGGCGTCCGCAGGTCGTGACTGACGCCGGCCAGCATCAGGGCCCGGTCGGCCTCGGCCGCGCGCAACCGCTCCGACATGTCCTGCAGAGCCCGGGAAACGGTCGCGATCTCCCGTGGACGCTGGATCGTATTGTCATAGGCGTCGGACGGACTGGACATCAAGCCGACCGCTCTTTCAAGGCGCCTCAGTGGCTGGGCAATCCGTCGTTGAAGTGCGATGCCGCCGGCAAGAGCGGCGAGCAAGGCGATCCCGGACGCAATCAAGAGTCCGGTCACCGGATCAGTTGCAGGCAATGTCCTCAGCGAGAGCCAGTAGGGCCGGTCAGCCGTGGCAATGCGGACCCAGACCCGCCCGTCGGTATCGACAACAACGCCGGATGCCGGGATGCCGTGCTGGTCCGACAGGATGTGCAGGAAGTAGCGCGAAAACCAGTTTCGCTGCATGTCTGCATCGTCAGGCGCGGTTTCGCCTACCAGAACATCAGGCGCTTCGTTGGCGCGCAGGGCTTCGGCGAGGTGAGATCTCTGCGAAGGATCCATCTGTCTGAAGGAGTGCTCGAGACTGCGGATCACACGTGCCGTGTCCGCAGCAGTCCGTTCGATCTGGGGACGCAGAACGAGGCCGGCGATCAGCACGAGCGACACCAGCAGCGCACCGAGGATCGCGGCGGCAAGAACCGCGATGTTCTGTTTGAACAGCGAGTCAAGCACCGTTCGATACCAGAACGTAGCCCACGCCCCAGACGGTCTTGATTAGTTCGGCGTCATCGGCCCGATCGCCGATGGCGCGCCGCAGTCGCGTGATCTGCACGTCCACCGCGCGATCCGTGACCTCGGCGTCGCGGCCCAGCGCGCGGTCGATCAACTGGGCCCGGCTGAGCGGGCGTCCCCGGCTGCGCACCAGCGCGGCCAGCAGGGCGAACTCACGGCTGGACAGCTTCAGCGGCGCGCCATCGCGAGTCACCGCTCGGGTCGAGAGATTTATCTGGAGCGGACCAACAGTGACGCTGTCTTCCGGAGCGACATCGCTCATGCCGCGCGCGCGCCGCAGCACCGCCGAGAGACGTGCAACCAGTTCGCGCGGTTCGAAGGGTTTCGGCAAGTAGTCGTCGGCGCCGGCTTCGAGACCGACAATGCGGTCGATCGGATCGCCTCGTGCCGTCAGCATGATGATCGGCGTCATATCTCCCGACGCCCTGAGGCGTTTGCAAATCGCCAGCCCGTCTTCCCCCGACATCATGAGATCCAGCACGATGGCGTCCGCAGGGTTTCGCGAAAGCTCCCTGTCAAGAGCCCCGCCGCCGTCCACGGTGCGGGTCTCGAAGCCATGTTCGGTCAGGAACCGGCGTAGCAGCGCGCGCAGTTCGGCGTCGTCGTCGACAACGACCACTCTGTCAGGCTTCCCGTTCATGGACGTGACCCTGTCATGGTTCCGGACGCGTGGGCAATGCGAAGTTGTTTCAAACTATGACAGACGCCAGCTCTCGTAACGCCGTGTCACATGTTGTCCAAATTCCGTAACACCCGGGAAATAAAGGTCATTCAGAACCCGCCTAGCTTTAGACACAACGTTTTTCGTCAGCTTCAGGAGAAGCAACTATGTGTCGCATGTCTCTTTCATCGGCGCTCCTTGGTGCCGTCACGCTGATCGGAGCAGCCTTGACGTCTGCACCGCATGCGCAGGCTCAGGCCGTCATTTACTGCACGGGTCCCGGTGTGCCCGTCGGTTGTGTCGCCCGTCCGGCTGCACGCGCCCGGGTGATCTATTGCACGAGTCCGGGAGTTCCCGTCGGCTGTGTCGCACGACCGGCTGCACGCGCCAGGGTGATCTATTGCACGCGGCCAGGATTCCCCGTGGGCTGTGTCGACCGCGGGGCGCCAGGGGTCGGCGTTGCACCGGGAGTTCCGGGCAATCGCGGCGGCCCGGTCAACCGCGTCGGCCCTCGCTGACCTCGTTTCGAAGTCAACCTGCCGACCATGGACGGCACGCGTCGGGCAGCTTCCAGCACGAATTTGTACCGATGCTGACCGGAAGCGACAGAGCCGTGCCACGCTCGGATCGTCCATGTGATTGTATGAGAACGGGAACAGATTGTTGCGCACTGGTCCTGTCGCCGTCGAACCTGAACAAGTGGGTCACATCGATGAAACAGAAACCTCTGAAAGTACTGACTCTGGCTGCCATTCTGGTCGCGCCGCTGTCCGGCGCCCTGGCCCAGACAGGAACCGGCGCCGACAGGCAGAAAATGGCCAACAATTTTGCCGAAGCCGACGCCAATCGCGATGGGATGCTCACGTTCGACGAGTTTGTTAAATTTCTGCAACTGAACGCGCGGGACAACCTGGGCAGAGCTGCACAGGTCGTTCAGTCCGGCAACTATCGCATGGCCTTCAGCCGGGTCGACGCAGATCGCAATGGCGTGTTGAGTCAGCAAGAGCTCCAAGCGCTCGCAAGATGACATCACACGAACCAAACGCGGGAAAGGCAGCCGCGTCCGGGGGCTTGCCGTTGCTCGACAACGGCAAGGACCGGTCTTCGCCGAACAGATCAGTCCGCGGGAGACCGGGTTGGCCACTGAAAGCCCTGATCGTGCTCCTGATTCTGCTGATGGGCGGCGTCATCGGGCTGTATTTCCAGGGCCCGGCCTTGCGTGCGATCTTCGCATGGACCTCCCTCGAGCCCGGCGCCGGTGCGCGACGACCGATCGCGCTTCCGGCCGGCCGGGTGCCTTCCGCGGAGCGCGTCGCCGCCATGGCGACGGGCGACGTCGTCTCCCTGGGGCGGCTCCAACCCTCCGGCGGAACCGTCTCCGTAGCGCCGCCGCAGGGGGCCGGCGATGCGCGCATCGACCGGATGCTGGTCGCCGAGGGGGATGTTGTCACCAAGGGCGCTGTGCTGGCCGAGCTCGATAGTCTGGCGCTCTACCAATCCGCTCTGACCAGCGCTGAAAGCACGCTTGCGATCAGGCGCGCCGGGCTCGCTCAGGCCAAGGTCCAGGCCGCGGCGACGGAGGCCGAGCTTCGCGCACAGCTGCGTGGCGCGGAGGCGACGCTGGCGGCCGCCGAACGGGAACTGGCGCGGATGCGCACCCTGTCGGACAGGGGGGTCTCGACGCAGGCGGCCCTCGAGGCTGCCAATCGGGCCGCCGACACCGCTCGTGCCGATCTCGACCGATTGCAGGCGGCGCTGATGCGGTATCAGCCCGGACCGGACGGCTTGCAGGTGGACGTTGCCGTGGCCGATGCCAATCTCTCCGCAGCGCAGGCGGCCGTTGACCAGGCGCGAAGCGATCTCGACCGTGCCCGGGTGCTCGCGCCTCAGAATGGCACAATACTCAAGGTGTCCGCGCGGGCGGGGGAGCGTCCCCCCACCGGGGGGCTTCTGAAGATGGGCGACACGGCACGGATGGAGGCGGAACTGGAGGTCTTCCAGGTCATGCTGCCACGGGTCGCACTCGGGCAGAATGTATCGCTCGTCTCCGGCGTGCTCGGCAGGGATCCGCTGACCGGAAAGGTCTCGCGCATCAGCACGCTTGTCGGGCGGCAAAGCGTCACGGAGGATGATCCGGCGGCGAACACGGATGCGCGTGTGCTGCTCGTCACGGTCGCGCTGGACGAAGCGTCGAGCGCGAGGGCTGCGCGCTACGTCAACCTTGAGGTCGTGGCCCGGATCGCCGTTGCAGCCGACATGCCTGCCGGCGGAGCCGGACGATGACGGCCGTGCTCACCCGCATCCTCGGCCGGTTGCCGATCGGATACCTGCAGCTCACGCACAATCCAGGCCGGCTCCTGGCTGCCTTGGCCGGCGTGGCCTTCGCCAACGTTCTTGTCTTCGTGCAGCTGGGCCTGGCCGGATCGATGGGGGAATCGGTGGCTATCCCCTACCGGCTGTTCCAGCCGACACTTCTGATCATGTCGCCCGCAGCTTCGGAGACGTTGTCCGATGCGGCGACTCTCCCGCGTCAAAGACTGTTCCAGGCACGGGTACACCCGGATGTGACCGGCGGCACGCCCATCTACCTGGGTCGCTTAACCTGGATCTCGGGCCAGAATTCATCCTCGTCGATCCAGTTCATAGGGCTTGTGCCTGACGCCGGGCCCTTCTTCGACGACGCGCTCGCCATGCCTCTCATCAGCCTGTCCCTGTCCGATACCGCTCTGGTCGACACGCGGACCCGATTTGTCGACATGCGCAGCTTTGCCGCGGCGCAGCCCGAGGCGCAGGTGCCGTTCGAAATGCAGAACCGGCAGCTCGGCGCCATCGGAACCGTATCGATTGGCGGCGGCTTCGGCGGCGATGGCGTGTTCCTTGTGTCGGACCAGACCTTCTTCCACCTGTTTCCCCGGCGCAGCTCCGCGACGCCCAGCCACATCCTTCTGTCTCTGGCCCCCGGCGCCGATCCCCGCAAGGTTGCCGCCGAGCTGGCGCAACTCTACCCGCCCGACACGGTCCGGATCCGGACCGTCACCCAGGCAACGCAACAGGAGATCCGCTACCAGATGACCCAACGCCCGACCGGCCTGATCTTCGCCTTCGGCGTGGCCATCGGGGTCGTCGTCGGCATTGTGATCGCCTATCAGGTGCTGTCGGCCGATGTCGCTGATCACATCCGCGAGTATGCGACATTCAAGGCCATGGGGTTTCGTCATGGCTTTTTCGTTGGCGTCATCCTGGAAGAGGCGATCATCCTGGCGGCAATCGGCTTCTGGCCAGGGCTGGCGTTTTCACAATTGTTCTACCAGTCGCTGGCGTACCTGACGAACATACCGATCTTCATGACCCCCGAGCGCGCTGTTGCCGTCTTTATCGGGACGATCCTGGCCTGCGCCTTGTCCGGCGTCTTGGCCATGCGCAAGCTTGCGGCCGCCGAACCTGCCGACCTGTTCTGAGGCCTTCATGACCGAAGCAGCCATCAACGTCAGGGGTCTCGACCACTTCTTTGGCGAGGGCGAAGCCCGCAAACAGGCCCTGTTCGATATCAACCTCGAGGTCGCACGCGGATCGCTGACCGTCCTCATGGGACCGTCCGGCTCGGGGAAGACCACTCTGCTCACACTGATGGGGTGCCTGCGAGAGGTGCACGCCGGAAGCATCCGATTGCTGGATCAGGACCTGTTCGACGCGGATGAAACCACACGGATCGTCATGCGTCGGCGCCTGGGCTTCATCTTTCAGGCCCACAACCTCCACGACAGTCTGACGGCGCGCCAGAACGTTGTCATGGGCCTGCAGGTCCACGGCCGGGGTGATCCGACAAGGCAAGCCGACGCCGCGGATCATCTCCTGACCCTTCTCGGGCTCGGGGAGCGGCTGACCTATCTTCCCGCGAACCTCTCGGGAGGTCAGAAACAGCGGGTGGCCATCGCCAGGGCTCTCGTTTCGAACCCCGACATCATCTTCGCCGACGAGCCGACTGCGGCGCTCGACAAGGTCAGCGGCCTCGCAGCCGTGCAACTGTTCAAGGACCTCGGCCAGGCCCGCGGCACCACGACCGTCATGGTCACCCATGACCCGCGCATCCTCGATCTGGCGGATCGTGTGGTGACGCTGCAAGATGGCAGGATCGTCGAAGATCGAGCAGGAGCCATGCGCGACAACGCTCCGGCCGCGCTAGACTTGGCTCCCTGACCCGCCCCGGTTGTGCTGGAGGCCGGTTGTCTTGATTTCGTCTGACGAAGCCGCCTGAGCCCTGAGCGGACTTTCCGAAATTCCGCTTTGGGCCCAGAACCGGACTCCCGGCCATTCCCAAATGGCCGGCCCTCATGAGCCTCCGGAACCGGTCATCGCCTTCAGGCGCTCCAGCAACAGCCGTTCGAAGGGTGCCGGCGCCTCGAGGTGTGGGATGTGGCCGACGCCGTCCAGCACGTCCAGGGTCGCTGCCGGGATCAACGCCGCGATCCGCTGGCCCTGGGAAAGAGGCGTCAGCGTGTCCTCGCGCCCCCAGATGACGGCGGTCGGCACCATCAGGGCGCGCAGGTTTGCAGGCGTGCCGCTCAGGGCCGTGCGTTCGGGGCGGAACAGGACCGGCACCCACTGGGCATAGGCCTGGGTCGTGCCGGCCAGCCTCTGCGGCCGGCGCAGGACATCGGCCACCTCGGGCGTCGCCGCCTCCTTCCGGTGGATCATGGTGGAGAGAAGCGAGCGGGT
>Ga0208243_1000997_pt1 | contig 11156 bp, 14 predicted proteins | sample Subbio2Aug_QV12A_FD_184826 | JGI IMG/M metagenome (GOLD analysis project Ga0208243, IMG submission 184826) | Serpentinite rock and fluid subsurface biosphere microbial communities from McLaughlin Reserve, California, USA - CR12Aug_QV12A (SPAdes) | ecosystem: Environmental > Terrestrial > Deep...
CCGGCGCACTCGGCCCGTCCCGGTGCCGGGCGTCCGCCGCCGCTTCTACCCCTTCAGCACGTCCGCCCATTCGCGATGGCGGCGGAACTGTTCGCGGGCGAAGGGGCAGAGCGGGATGATCGTCTTGCCCGCCGCGCGGGCGTCTTCCACGGCGCGAGTGACGAGCTTCAGGCCGATGCCCTGGCCCCGGAAGACGGCCGGGACCTCGGTGTGGTCGATGATGATCTGGCGCTCGCCGACCTTGGAGAAGGTCGATTCGGCGACTTCGCCATTCGGACCGCGGATGTAGTAGCGGCCCTTGGAGCCGTAATCCTCGTATTCGACGGTGACGGCTGTGTCGGTCATGACGGGCTCCTTCCGGTTTCGATGCCCGCGAAATGCCGGGCGGCGGCCGCGACCTCGTCGGGCCGCAATTCGTGGCCGCCGGGATGCCAGTGCATGGTAACGGCGGCGCCCGCATCCGTCAGCCAGCTTTCCAGCCGGTGGGTGAGGGTCGGCGGGCAGATCGGGTCGCGCTGGCCGGCGGTGATCAGGATCGGACGCCCGGCGAGCGAGCCGGAAATCTGCGGCTGGAACGGGATCAGCGGGTGCATCAGCGCCACCGCGTCGAAGAGATCCGGATGCGCGAAGAGCACGCTGGCGAGGATGTTGGCGCCGTTGGAATAGCCGAAGGCGAATACCCGCGACGGCTTCTCCGCCGCGCCATGCGCCGCCACGAAGCCGGCCATCCTGGCCGTCGCCCGGGCGAGGTCGTCCATGTCGTAGACGCCCTCCCCGGTACGGCGGAAGAAGCGCGCGGCGCCGAATTCGGAGACGTCGCCGCGCGGGGACACGACCGTCGCGTCGGGCACGAGGTCGCGCGCGAGGTCGACGAGCTGATTCTCGTCGCCGCCGGTGCCGTGGAAGGCGAAGACCAGCGGCTTGCCGGGAGCACCCTGCTCCCGGCGATGCACGTAACTGTCGGTGGACATCGGAACGGTCCTTTCTGCGGTCAGTCGGCGATCGGCTGGAGATGGCTCTCCAGAATCTTGCGCAGATGCTCGTGCTGGGTCGGCAGCTTGAGCGCCTCGCCGAGATGCGCGGTGTCCTCGTCGCGGTCGAAGCCGGGCTCGTTGGTGGCTACCTCGAACAGCACGCCGCCCGGGGTGCGGAAGTAGATCGCCCAGAAATAGTCGCGGTCGATCACCGGCGTCACCTGGTAGCCGGTGTCCATGAGCGCCTTGCGGACCTCGAGCTGCTTCGCCCGGTTCTCCACCGCGAAGGCGACGTGGTGGACCGAGCCGGCGCCGAGGTCGGCGCGGCTGCCGGCGACGGTCTCGATGTCGATGACGTGCGCGCCATTGCCGCCCGGAACCGCGAGACGGGTCACGGCCCCCGACTTGTCCACCGGCCGGTAGCCCATGAACGTCAGCAGTTCCTCGGTCGCGCCGCCGTCGCGCAACCTGAGCGATACCGAGTGGAAGCCGCGGATGGCCTCGTCGCCGGCCACGGTCCCCTTCGTCCATGGCTGGCGGGCATCGTCCTTCGCCTCGACGAGCGCAAACTCGTCGTGGTCGGGTCCGGCGAAAACGAGCCGCTTCTCGCCGAAGCTCTCGCTCTCGGCGAGGCCATCCACGCCCTGCGCCGCGAGACGCTCGCGCCAGAACGCGAGCGATCCCTCCGGAACGGAAAAGACGGTCGTTCCGACCTCGCCGGCGCCGCCGCGGCGCGGCCCGATGTTGGGGAACGGGAAATACGTCATCACCGATCCCGGCGTGCCCTGCTCGTCGCCGTAATAGAGATGGTAGACATCCGGCGCGTCGAAGTTGACGGTCTTCTTCACCCGCCGCAGGCCGAGCTTGTGCGTGAAGAAGGCGTTGTTGTCCTGTGCATCCCGCGCCATCGAGGTCACGTGGTGCAGGCCTTTGATCTGGTCGAGCATGGTCTCGTCCTTTCGCTTTTCGCGGGGCTGGCCCGCTTGCTTCTGTCGGAGCGATATTTCGGCTTTCCGCCCGGAATTGAAAGACGAGGGATTCAGAATGGATCGTCCACTTTTGGTGAACGATCACCGGCATACTGTTTAGTATTCCTGCTGAGGCACATGAAAAAGGCCCCGCCGCTGGTGCGACGGGGCCTCGGGTTCTGCGGCTTCGGGGAGCCGTCGTCCCATCAGTTGGGGACGACCATCCGCATCTCGTCGCGGCTGTCTGCGTAGGTGGCCTCGTCATAGGCCGGCTGCGCCTCGAGCTGCTCCTGCGTGAACGGCGTGTAGAGATAGCGGTTGCCGTTCTCGTCGGTCATGAACTCGAGGTTGTCCATGCCGATCGCCACTTCCTTCTCGCCGATGCCGAGGAAGCCGCCGACGTCGATGATGACGGCATCGATCTGGCCGTCCTGGCTCATGACGAGATCGCCGACTTCGCCGACATTCTCCTCGTTGTTGCCGTAGACGGTGCTGCCGATGATGTTCTCGGCGGTCAGTTCCTCGGCGGCCATCGGCTGAAGCGTCGAGCGGTCAATCGCCGCGGTACGGGTCTGGTCCGTGCCCGCCGCCGGAGCGGCCTGCTCGTTGGCGGCGGTCCGCCCGCCGGCGGCCGGCTGTTCGGTGCCGTTGGGCTCGACGACGACCACGTCGACGTCGGAGCCCTGCCCGGCTGCAGTGTTGCCGCCCGTCTGAGCCGTGTCCTGGCCAGCCTGGCCGCCGGTGGCCGGAGCGGCCGTCGTCGCCTGGCCGTCCGCAGCGGGAGCGACCGCGTCCGCATCCGCCTCGCCCTCGACGGGCGCTGCGGCGAGATCCTCGGCCGTCGCCGGCTGAGTCTCACTCACCGCGCTACCTTCCGGCATCGGCTGATAGGCCAGACGGTCGAACTCGGGCTGCGCCTTCAGCGCATCCGTCGTGGTCGAAACGACGATCCAGCGGTCGTCGTCGCGCTCGACCCATTCGGCCAGGTCATACTCGATCGCGACGTCCTTCTCTCCGATGCCGAGGAAGCCGCCGACGCCGATGACTAGCGCCTCGATGGAGCCGTCGGCGCCGATGACGATGTCGTTGACTTCACCGATGCTCTCGGCGTCGTCGGCGGTGCTGTTGTAGACGGTCTCGCCGATGATGTTCGACGCGAGGTTGCCTTCGGCCTGCGTGACCATGCGGGTCTCGCCCGCGGCAGGGTTCTGCATGGCCGGATCCTGCGCCGTCGCGCCGGGCTGGGTGGTGGTCGGGGCGGTCGTCTGCGCCAGGGCGCCGGTGGACATCAGGGCTGCGACGGCGGTGGTCGCCAAGAGCTTGCGGATCATGTTAGTCTCTCCTTGTGCATTTTGCGATGCATGGGCCGCGCATCTGTCAGAACTTGCAGGTGACGTCGGACGCGTGGCCCTTTCACCTGCTCACAACGCCGTGACTATGAAGTTGTTCCGCAAGGGATGAAGCGATGTCCGGCGGCCGGCCGGCCGGCCGGGCAGGCTGGCGGAACCAGCTCCCGATCGCCACGTTGTGGCGCCACGCGCGTGACCGCTTCTCAGCATTCCCTCTGGAACCAGGACCCCCATGCAGTTTCTCGCGATCCTGAACCGCGACGGCGGCACCTTGCGCACCACCGATCTCGCCGCGCTGTCGGACTTTCTCCGGCGCACGATGGAAGCCGCGGGCCACGGCATCGAGATCGAGATCGTCCGCGGCAGCGAGATCGTGGCGGCGCTGGATCGCGCGGTCGCCCGCCAGGATGTCGAGGTGGTACTCGCCGGGGGAGGCGACGGGACGATCTCGGCAGCGGCGGCGGTCATCATGGACACCGGCAAGACGCTGGCGATCCTGCCGGCCGGAACCATGAACCTCTTCGCCCGCGGCCTCGGCATCTCCCTCACGCTGGAGCAGGCGATCGAAGGCTATGCCCATGGCCGCGTGAAGGCCGTCGACATCGCGACCGCCAACGGCCGGCCCTTCGTCCACCAGTACTCGATCGGCCTGCATGCGCGCATGGTGCAGCTGCGCTCGCGGTTCGAGTACGGATCGCGGATCGGCAAGATCTGGGCCTCGGTACGGGCCGCCTTCGCCGTGCTGCGCGACCCGCCTGCCATCGACATCGCGCTCGACGTGGGCGAGGCGGAGATTCGGACCACGACGTCGGGTCTCGGGATATCGAACAATGTCTTCGGCCAGGGCCACCTGCCCTTCGCCGACACGCCGGACGGCGGCGTGCTCGGCATCTACGTGGCGAGCGCCGCAAACCGCATGGAACTCGCCTGGCTGTTCCTGGCGATGACGCTCGGCCGCTGGCAGGAGACGGAAATCGTCGAGATCCACGAATGCGAGACGGCGACGCTGAAGATCCTCTCGCCGACGCGGCGCCAGCGCTGCGTCATCGACGGCGAACTGGCGGCACTGGAACAGGAGACGGTGCTGAAGATCCACCCGAAGGCGCTGAAGGTGCTGGTCGCCGACGTGGCAGCCGCCGGCGCCTGAACCCTCAGTCGGGGGCGCCCGTGTCGCGCGGCCTGTTTTCCCGCCAGATCGCGTAGGCGGCCAGTGCGGCGAGCGGCAGGGCCACCGTGCCGAGGAGGCCGGCCTGCCGGACGAGCGTCGGAATGGCGGCCACCGCCGCGGCCGTGGCGACGGATCGCAGTTGCTGGGCCTTCTCCTCCTCGGCGCGCCGCCGGGCGTGACGCGCGACCGCCAGGCGATGGACGAGCAGGATGACAGCGGCAAGCGCCAGGAAGCCGAAGCCGAAGCCGAGCGCCGCCTCGAACGCGCCCCATCGTCCGGCCGCCCAGATGAAGGCGGCTCCGAGGAGGAAGCCGAAGCCCAGCAGGAACGCGATACCGGCGACCGCGTAGTCTATCGCGGCGCGGCGGGCGCGCCGCGCCATCCGCGGCGCATTGACCGAAGCGACTGCGGCGAGAAGCGTTCCGATCACGCGGGGACCTCTAGCGGCGCGCGATCAGCGCGAACAGGAAGCCGACGCAGGCCGCCATGGCGAGGGAGGTCACGGGCTTTTCGCGCACGGTGGCCATGAGCTGAGCCTCGACGTCGCGCGCGCCGGCGCGCAGTTCCTCGATGGCTGCCTCGCCATGTTCGCGAAGATTCTCGGCACCGCTCTGCGCCGCCCTGCGGGCCGCTGCCGCCGACCGCTCCGAGGACCGGGCCAGCTGCGCCTTCAGGAGTTCCATCTCTTCCCTGAGGATGGCGATCTGCTGCTCGAACTCCTCGCGCGAGGCGGTCTTCGGACGGGCGCCCGCTTCGGCTTGGTCGGGCGTGGCTTGGCTTGGGCTCATGAAGGTTCTTCCTCTTCCAACTGGAACCGTTCAACGCGACGGCAGGGCCACGGTTCCGCATTCCCTTCGCGGCGAAGGAACCCGGACGCATGAAAAGGCGTTTCCGCCACCAAGTCCAGCCGGAAAAGCGAGCATCATGCAGCAGCGGGCCCTCAAGAAGCCGCCCATCGTGCGGCTGCCGCCGCGCTCCAATGTCGAGGTCCTCCTGTCGAAGGGCGCCCAGCTCGGGACCATCGCGGTCGGGCTCGTCGCCGTCGTGTTCGCCCTGGACATGGCCGAATACGTGCTCTCGCCCGTCCTGATGGCCGTGGTCATCGGCCTGATGTTCGGACCCGTCGCGACCTGGATCGAACGCCGCGGCGTGAACTCCGCGGTCTCCGCGGCGGCGGTGGTGCTGCTCTTCCTGCTGATCCTGGCGCTCGGCATGCTGGCGCTCGCCGCGCCGCTGTCCACCTGGATCGACCGCGCTCCGCAGATCTGGAGTCAGTTGCAGTTCCACCTGGCGCAGTTCCGCGAGCCGATGAACGTCCTGGAGGACCTGCGCGAGGAACTGCGGTCGTTCTCGGGCGACAGCGTCACGGTCTCGGTCGAGGAGGGAACGGCAGTGGAGAGCGTCGCCGTACTGGCGCCGGCGATCGTCGGCCAGGTGCTGCTGTTCCTGGCCAGCCTCTACTTCTTCGTGGCGACGCGCCAGCAGAGCCGCAACGCCCTGCTGCGCGTCTGCACCACCCGCAAGATACGCTGGCGGGTTGCCCACATCTTCCGCGACGTGGAGCACCGCGTCTCGCGCTACCTCCTGTCGATCACCGTGATCAATCTCGGCCTCGGCGTCGCCGTCGGGCTGGCGATGCTGGCGATCGGCATGCCCTCGGCCGCGCTCTGGGGTGCGCTTGCAGCCATTCTCAACTTCGTCGTCTATCTGGGCCCGGCGGTCATGGCGGCGATCCTGTTCGCCGTCGGCCTCACACAATATGATTCGCTCGGGGGCAGCCTGCTGCCGCCGTTCGTCTACCTCGCCGTCAATCTGGTGGAGGCGCAGTTCGTGACGCCGCAGGTGATCGGCCGCACGATGCTGATGAACCCCTTCGTGGTGATCCTGGCCATCGCCTTCTGGATCTGGCTGTGGGGGCCGCTCGGCGGCTTCGTCGCCATCCCGATGCTGCTGATCTTCTATGCCATCGCCGGCAACATCGTGCCGGGCATGGACTGGAGCGACAACCACTGACGGCCGCCTTGCCAAACGGCGGCTGCATGCTAAGCCTTGGCGCGAGCCCGGGCCGGCGCGGGTCCGGCGCCAGTGCGGGGAACACGCCATGACGCGACCGCTCGACGGCCTGCTGGTCGTCTCCCTCGAACAGGCGATCGCGGCGCCCTACTGCACGCGCCAGCTGGCCGACCTCGGCGCCCGCGTCATCAAGGTGGAGCGGCCGGACGGCGGCGACTTCGCACGCGCATACGATGCGCGGGCACGCGGCCTCTCCAGCCATTTCGCCTGGACGAACCGTTCAAAGGAGAGCCTCGCGCTCGACCTGAAGAGCGAGGAGGATCGCATCGTCCTGCTGCGGCTGGTGGCCAGGGCCGACGTGTTCGTGCAGAATCTGGCGCCGGGTGCCGCCGCGCGCCTCGGCCTCGACCAAGCGACGCTGCGCGACCAGCACCCGCGGCTGGTCACGTGTTCCATCTCGGGGTACGGCACCGGCGGACCCTACGAGCTGCGCAAGGCCTACGACCTGCTGATCCAGGCCGAGGCCGGCTTCCTGTCGGTCACGGGCACACCCGAGCGGATGGCGAAAGCCGGGATTTCCGTCGCCGACATCGCCGCCGGGAGCATGGCCTGCCAGGCCATCCTGGCGGCCCTCCTGCAGCGTGGCCGCACCGGCGCGGGGGACCATGTCGAGGTGTCGATGCTGGAAGCGATGGCGGAGTGGATGGGCTTCCCGATGTATTTTACCACCGACGGCGCGCCGCCGCCGCCCCGCGCAGGCGCCGGCCACGCGACGATCTTTCCCTACGGCCCCTTCGCGACTGCCGACGGCACGGTGCTGTTCGGCCTGCAGAACGACCGCGAATGGGCCGCCTTCGCGAGGATCGTGCTGGAGCGTCCCGACCTCGCCGAGGATTCGAGGCTTGCCGGCAACGAGGGCCGCGCCGCCCACCGCGACGAACTGCAGGCGGCGATCGACGCGGTGCTGTCGCGCCTGACGACGGCCGAGGCGATCGGGCGCCTGGAGCGCGCGGGGATCGGGACGGCGCAGGTCAACGACATGGAGGCCCTGTGGCGTCATCCGCAGCTCGCCGCACGCGAGCGCTGGACGTCGGTTGCGACGCCGCTGGGCCCGATCCCGGCGCTGAAGCCGGTCGGCGGCGGCTGGGAACCGCGCATGGACCCGGTGCCGGCGCTGGGGGAGCACACGGCGGCGATCCTCGCGGAGCTGGGATTGGCGCGAGTCCGCAGCTGACGGACGAGCGGCCCGGAACGGCGTCCGCAGACGTCATATTTAAATGACAGACGCCCGGGGACGGTGCAACTGATGGCAATGGAGCCGCAACCGGAGTCGAACCCCTTGGCCGAAACTCGACTTGACGGTCGCTCGATCCTCATCCTGGAAGATGAGTATCTCATCGCCATGGACGTGGAGCAGTCCTGCGTGGAATACGGGGCCAGGGAGGTGACGATCCTGCGCAGCCTCGACCAGCTGCGGGGGCAGCCGCTCGACCGGCTACGGTTCGACGCGGCGATCATCGACCTTCGCCTGGGCGGGGAGTCGACGACCCTCTTCGCCGGAGAACTGGCGAAGCGCAAGATACCGTTCGTCTTCGCCACCGGCATGACCGACGTGGATGGCCTCGCCGAAGGCTTCCCCGGCGTGCCGGTGATCGGCAAGCCCTATTCGGGCGACGAGCTCGTGCGCGTTCTCGCCGCCCTCATCGAGCGGAGCCGGTCAAGCTGCAGCGCCTGACCCCATGACCTGCGCCGCGATCGCATCGGGGCCGTAGTCGCCCTCCCCCTCGATCGACAGGAGCTCCTGCAGACGCACCCGGGCGCGGCTGACGCGGCTCTTGATCGTGCCGACGGCGCAGCCGCAGATCTCGGCCGCCTCCTCGTAGGAGAAGCCGGACGCACCGATGAGGATCACCGCCTCGCGCTGGTCCTCCGGCAGCCGCTCGAGCGCCGCGCGGAAGTCCTTGAGGTCGAGCGAGCCGTGCTGGCTCGGGTGGACGGCGAGCCTCGCCGTCATGGTGCCCTCGCTGTCCTGCACCTCGCGGCCGCGCTTGCGCATCTGCGAGTAGAACTCGTTGCGCAGGATGGTGAAGAGCCAGGCCTTGAGGTTGGTCCCGGGCTGGAAGCTCATCTGCTTGTCCCAGGCCTTGACCAGCGTCTCCTGGACGAGGTCGTCGGCCTTGTCGCTGTTGTGCGACAGGGAGACAGCAAAGGCCCTGAGGCTCGGAATGGCCCCCAGCAATCCGGTCTTGAAATCCGCGCCGTGGCTCATTCGGCGTCTCCGGCCTTCTTGCGCTGGCTTTCGGCGGTCTCGAGCTTGCTGAGCAGTTCCGTAAAGCGGTCCGGGACGTCGGGAGTCATCAGGCCGTCGTAGTATTCGCGCAGCTTGCGCCCGATCTCGGAATTGGCCCCGAGCGGATCGTCGCGGCGCGGCTTGCCGGCGGCCGAGCGCGTCTCATTTTCATTCATAGGCTGTCTAACCCCTGCCTTGGCCGGCCACACCGTGTCCGGCGTCACGCCTTCGAGAGAGATACGCCCCGTGGCGGACCCCGTTCCGGCCATAAATGGAAGACATCGAAAAAAGTTCCGTCCGCCGGAACTCTTTTCCGCGCCCCCCGTTTATCCGCATCGAACGCGCGGCCGGCCGCGCGCTCACTCATGAGGGAGACACCGACATTATGAGCCTTTCCGCCAGTATAGCGCCCCATCTGCCGTATCTGCGTCGTTTCTCGAGAGCGGTATCGGGGTCGCAGGCGAGCGGCGACGCTCTGGTAGCCGCCGTCCTGGAGGCGATCATCGCCGACATCAGCATCTTCCCCGATGCCTCCAGTCCCAAGGTGGGGCTCTACAAGATCTTCGCCAAGCTGTTTTCCTCGATCGACGTCAAGGTGCCGGCCGGCGCGCCGGCTTCCCCGTGGGAGGCGCGCGCGGCCGCCAGCCTGTCGTCGATCGCGCCGCGCCCGCGGCAGGCCTTCGTGCTGGTGGCCGTGGAAGGCTTCAGCGACCGCGAGGGCGCGGAGATCCTCGACGTCGGCGAAGAGGAGTTCTCGAGCCTCCTCAACGAGGCCTCGTCGGAAATCTCCCGCCAGGTGGCCACCGACATCCTCATCATCGAGGACGAGCCGCTGATCGCCATGGACATCGAGGAGATGGTGCAGAGCCTCGGCCACCGCGTCGTCGGCACGGCCCGGACCCATTCGGAAGCCACCGCCCTCTTCCGCAAGACGCAGCCGCGCATGGTTCTCGCCGACATCCAGCTGGCGGACGGCAGCTCCGGCATCGACGCGGTGAACGAGATCCTGGCCAATACGCCGGTGCCGGTCATCTTCATCACCGCCTTTCCGGAGAGGCTGCTGACCGGCGAGCGTCCGGAGCCCGCCTTCCTCGTGACCAAGCCCTTCAACCCGGACATGGTGAAGGCCCTGATCAGCCAGGCGCTGTTCTTCGACCGGCAGGCCAAGGCAGCCGCCTGACGGCCCGCACGCCCCGGCCAACCCGAAAGCCGCCTTCCGGGGCGGCTTTTTTGTTGGAACCAGCCGGACGGCACCACGTTGTTCCCCGTCTCGGAGACGACGTCCGAAACGGGTGCAGCCATCATGCTCTACTGGACATTGATCCTCCTCGTTCTCGCCCTCCTCGCCGGCGCCTTTGGCTTCGGCGGCGTGGCAAGCGCGGCCGCGGGCATAGCCCAAGTGCTGTTCTTCGTCTTCCTGGCGTTGCTCGCGTGGTCGCTGGTGGCCGGGATGCGACGTCCGACGAGGTAAGAAGATCGGTGGCCGGCTTTTCCCCCTCAGCCGGACACTGAGCGCCGGTCCGTGGACCTTCCATGGACCGGCGCCTCCCTTTCCACGGGAACTCCCCGCCGTCCGCCACGTTGCGGAGAAAACAAGAACAAGACGCTGCAGGCAGGGCGATCGACGACATGACCTCACCCGACGACCACCAGAAGGGGACGATGCGGAGTCGGGAACGGGCATCGCCCCCGCTGGCCGGCTTCGACCGCGGCCTGCTCAGGGCGCTCCACAATACCAGCATATCCGTCCTCTATCTCGATCGCGGCCTGCAGTGCCTCTGGACCGAGAACCAGCCGGAAGGCTGGATCGGCGAGGCCCTGTGCGGCGGCAGGGGCACCGACGGACTGCTGGCGCCCGACGACGCGGACAGGCTGAGGGGAGCGCGGGAGGCCGCGCTCTCCGGCGCGGAGCGCAGCCACATGGAGATCCGCTTCCCCGACCCGGCCGGCGTGCGCTGGTTCGAGATCTGGATCGACGCCGACGTGGACGGGAGCGAGGTGCGCGGCGTGATCACGACCGCCGTGGAAGTCACGGAGCGGCGGCGGCGCGAGGACGCCCTGCGGATGCTGCTGCGCGAGGTGAGCCATCGGTCGAAGAACCTGCTCGCCATCATCCAGTCGATCGCCAACCAGACCGGGCGCTACTCCGGCACGGTCGCCGATTTCCTGCAGCGGTTCCGGGGACGGCTCCAGTCGCTGGCGGCGTCGCAGGACCTTGTGACCTCGTCGAACTGGCGGGGCGCCGACCTGCACGAGCTGATCGCCGGACAGGTGATCCGTTTCTGTCCCGACCCCGTCCGCAACCTGCGGCTCGAAGGCGGGAATCCCTACCTGAACCCCAACGCCGCGCTTCACGTCGGGCTGGCGCTTCACGAACTGGCCGTCAACGCGGTC
>Ga0208243_1000999_pt1 | contig 11128 bp, 7 predicted proteins | sample Subbio2Aug_QV12A_FD_184826 | JGI IMG/M metagenome (GOLD analysis project Ga0208243, IMG submission 184826) | Serpentinite rock and fluid subsurface biosphere microbial communities from McLaughlin Reserve, California, USA - CR12Aug_QV12A (SPAdes) | ecosystem: Environmental > Terrestrial > Deep...
TTCCTAGCACCTAGCACCTAGCACCTAGCACCTAGCACCTAGCACCTAGCACCTAGCACCTAGCACCTAGCACCTAGCACCTAGCACCCACTGTTTAACCCATACACTCAAAAATCCTGAAACCTTCAACAGGCCTGTTAAAAAATTAAAAAAGAAAATTTTAATTGAACTGTTTAATGATGGCACATGTAATAGTCCACACATACTATAAAAACTAAAAACATGAAAATGAAATTTTTCTCTTTTGCCATCGCATTGCTGATGGGTACATTTGTTACTGTATCTGCTCAACAAACTGTAGTAGATGTAGCTGTTGGTTCTAAAGCGCACAGCACATTAGTAGCTGCGGTGAAAGCTGCTGGACTGGTTGAAACATTACAGGGTGCCGGACCATTTACTGTATTTGCTCCTGTGAATGATGCTTTTAGTAAGTTGCCTGCCGGTACTGTAGAAAGTTTATTGAAGCCAGAAAACAAAGCACAGTTGACCAAAATTCTGACTTACCATGTGGTGGCAGGTAATTTGGATGCTGCTGCTGTTGTAAAAGCCATTCAAGATGGTAAAGGTAAAGTGGTAGTAAAAACTGTAAGCGGCGGTTCTTTAACTGCTTCTTTAAAAGATGGTAAAGTAATCCTGACAGATGAGAATGGTGGTGTATCTACCGTAACTGCTACTGATCTGAAAGCAGGTAATGGTGTGATTCATGTGATTGATAGTGTTGTGTTGCCAAAATAATTGAAATAAGAGACAAGAAAGAAGAAACAAGGTTCAAGGAAGAATCAAAGATTCAAGAGAGAGGAAAACGAAAAAAAGGGAGATGTCGCAATAAGTGTGGCATCTCCCTTTTTGTTTATTCAAAAGTCAAAAGTCAAAAGTCAAAAGTCAAAATCAGACATCAGACATCAGACATCTGACATCCGACATCATCCTAAGATTCGTTCATAAACGGATATTTATAATCCACCGGAGGGTTATAGGTTTCTTTGATGGTTCTGGCGCTTAACCAACGATAAAGATTCAGCATACTTCCTGCTTTATCATTGGTGCCTGATGCGCGTGCGCCGCCAAATGGTTGTTGTCCTACAACAGCTCCTGTTGGTTTGTCGTTGATGTAGAAGTTGCCGGCTGCATTGCGTAATTTATTGGTGGCTAACTCAACGGCTGCTCTGTCTTGTGATAAAACGGCACCTGTTAACGCATATGCAGACGTATTATTAACAAGATCCAATGTCTTTTCAAATTCATTGGCTTTGTAAGTATAGATAGTCAGTACCGGCCCAAAAATTTCTTCACACATGGTTCTGTATTTCGGATCTGTAGTTTCAATGATGGTAGGTTCAATGAAATACCCCTCTTTCTTACTGTAGTTTCCACCGGCTATGATTTTTGCCTTTTTATCTTTCTTAGCACCATCGATATATTTGGTGATACTGTTGAATGCTTTTTCATCGATCACGGCATTGATGAAATTGGTAAAATCTTCCACAGTTCCCATTTTCATGGTTTTCAAGGTAGCTACCAATTTTTGTTTTACTTCAGCAGCAATATTATCCGGTAAATAAGCGCGAGAAGCAGCAGAACATTTTTGTCCTTGGTATTCAAATGCGCCACGTGCCAATGCAGTTACTACGGCATCAACATTCGCGCTTGCATGCGCGATTACAAAGTCCTTACCACCTGTCTCGCCAACGATGCGTGGATAAGAACGATACTTACTGATATTCTCACCAATTACTTTCCACATATTGTTGAACACACCTGTAGAACCTGTGAAGTGTACACCAGCAAATTCAGGGTGGTTGAAACATACTTTTCCGATAGTCGGACCATCCACATAAATCAAATTAATCACGCCATCCGGCAATCCGGCTTCTTTTAGTATACGCATGAACAATTGTGCAGAATAAATCTGTGTGTTTGCCGGCTTCCATACCACCACATTGCCACACATGGCAGCCGAGGTAGGAAGATTACCGCCAATGGCTGTAAAGTTGAAAGGTGTTACTGCCAACACAAATCCTTCGAGCGCGCGCCACTCCATGCGGTTATGCATACCGGGGGCAGATACCGGTTGTTGCTTATAGATTTCACTTAAAAAGTGAACATTGAAGCGTAAGAAGTCGATCAACTCACAAGTGCTATCAATCTCCGACTGATAAGCATTTTTACTCTGACCCAACATCGTACTTGCATTCATCACATAACGATATTTAGTCGCCAGCAAATCAGCAGCTTTTAAAAAGATATGCGCTCTGTTCTCCCAGCTCATGGATGTCCAGGCATCTTTGGCTTTTAATGCAGCGTCAATCGCTTGGTTTACGTGTTTTTCTTCCCCTGCATGAAAATGTCCCAATGTATGCGCAATTTCATGTGGTGGGTGGATGGCTACTTTTTTGCCGGTCTTTACTGCTTTACCACCGATATACATCGGAATATCTAAGGTTTTCTTTTTGAGGTCTGCAATGGCTTTTTTCAAAGCTGCTTTTTCAGGAGTACCGGGAGCATAACTGTTTACGGGCTCATTGACCGGAATGGGGTAGGAGAAAGTACCAAAACTCATATGGGTATATTTTGAGGCTGCAAGGTAGGGAAAAGTCTCCGTAGGAGTCCTTCGGACAAAAGTGAAAAGTGAAAAGGTGAAAAGTGAAAAGGGGGAGGATGCCATTGAACACTTTTTAGCACTTTGTTTTTACAGACAGTTGGTAGATTGTACTTTAATACGATTCTTATGAGACGATCATTATTACTTGCCATCATTCTTTGTTGTACCCTAACATTATTTGCCAAACCGGTTCCTGTGCCGATTTTGGTGAATGCAAAATGGCTGCAAGAACATAAGGCAGATAAGGATATTGTTATCCTGCAAACGAATTTCCTCCGACTTGACTACGAAAAAGAACATATCGAAGGGGCTCGTTTTTTATGGCCCGACTGGTTGGCGGCCCATTCTCCTGAAGGCAATTTCAATGTGCCGGCTACAGATATAGCCAATCGTATTTTACAGTCTTTGGGTGTGAATAAAGAATCGCATGTTGTTTTAGTGTATACCAAATCAGATATCACAGTTACGGCGAGAATGTTTCTCACGCTAGAACATTTGGGATTGTATAATCGGGTTAGCTTATTGGATGGTGGATTGGAAGCCTGGAAAAAAGAGGGGTTGACTTTGGTATCCGGACCTTCGCCCATTACCAATAAAGGCAATTTTACGGTTCAGCTTACAAAATTACTGGTGGATAAAAGCTACGTACAAGATGCATTGCTAAAGAAAGATAAAATAGTAGTAGATGCCCGTTTGAAACGATTTTATGATGGAGATCCGACCGGGAATCCACGCGACGGACATATTACCGGAGCATTAAACCTTCCTTTTCCTGATTTAATAGATAGTACTACCCGTTTCAAACCTATAGCAGAGCTGCAACAGTATTTTGATCGGGTGAATACAGATAAGAATAAAGAAATGATCGGTTATTGTTTTATCGGACAAACCGCCAGTGTGGTTTATTTAGCGGGTCGTTTATTGGGTTATCCTATGCGTATCTATGACGGGTCTTTACAGGAATGGAGCCGATTGCCGGAATTGCCGATGGAGAAGAGTAGGCAGTAGTATTTATTGCCACAGAGGGCACAGTAATCCACTGAAATGTTTCTGTGTTCTTCTGTGCCCTCTGTGGCAATAAAAAAACTCCTTGAAATCAAGCTTCAAGGAGTTTTTATTGGGATGATGTTTATTCTTCAGGTAATAAAATCAACTTCACCATATTATTCTCATTGAATAATTTATTCGCCAATTCTTTGGTTTTATCCACTGTAATCAGTTTGATCTTATCAGCAGCCTGTAAAATCTGTGTTGGATCTGTGCCGCGGAAGAAGTTCTGTTCCAATCTAAAACGCCAGAAATTATTTTCCTTGATGTCATTTTCCAGACTTCTGGTTTGTTCCGCTACTACTTTTTCGATATTCACCGCAGGAACACCATTGTTTTTTGTGTTTTTAATTTCTTCCATCACCAGTGCGATCAATTTATCAACGTTCTCCGGCGCGCAACCAAACTGTATGGTGATACCATAACTGTTCACAGGCTCACGATTAAAACCTCCTCCTACGCCTACACCATATACGCCACCTGCATCTTCACGGAGTACTTCTCTGAGTTTAATGGCCAGTGCTTTGGTGAGCTGTCCAACCTGTACTTCATCCAAATCACTGATCTCACTCACTTCTCCTGTGAATGCTAAACGTACACTGGCTTTAGGCTCTTTCCCTTTTCTGATCACTTTACTCACAACACCTTTTGGATAACGGATACCCACATCTTTCCACTGTTCTTTTTGATTGGTGGATGGGAGAGAAGCAATGTATTTCTCAACGAGTGGTTTGATATTCTCCAGGTCAAAATTCCCTACAAATGTGAAGGTGAATTGTCCGGCATTACTAAATCGTTCTTTATAAATTTCAAATGCGCGATCTAATTCTAATTGTTGCATCGTTTCCATCGAGAATGGTTTTCTTCTCGGGTGGTAGTTGCCCATGATATAGTTCACAGAATCTGCAAAAACAGATGCAGGGTCTTTGTCTTTATTGGCCAACTGCACTTTCATCTGTTGTTTGATCACCTCAAACATATTTGCATCTTTTCTCGGTGCTACAAAATAGCCATGCAACCATTGGAAAGCTGTTTCCAGATCTTTGGTGGTACTGTTACCATTCAATCCTTGCATGTAGTTTGCAACTGAAGTTGATACAAAGCAATTTTTACCTGCCAGTTCTTTTTGTAAAGCCTGAATGTCAAAATCTCCAATACCGCCGATAGAGGCAATAACAGAGGCATTGGCGGCATTGACATAATCTTTATCATCATACAAAGAAGAACCGCCCCAACTGATGGCAGAGAATTGTATATCATCATTTTTGAATTGGGTTGGTTTTAATATCACTTTTGCACCATTGGATAATGTCCATTCAGTGGTTTCAATCGAAGGATATTTTTTCTCGCTTACCACTTTTCCTGCAGTAGGCTCAACCGGTAACAAAGCACCTTTGGTTACTTTATCAACATAGGCATCCAATTTACCAATGGGTTTGTTGAGTAAAGCTGTAACCTGATCGGCAGTCATCAGATCCGCTTTTTCTTTTTCAGGGGCAGTGATCACCACCGATCTATTCTCTGTAGTGATCCAGTCTTTGATCAATGCATTCACTTCTGCCAATTGAATGGTAGGAAGGTATTTCTGATGCATTTCAAATTCCTTTTCAATACCAGGAATGGATTCTTGTTTTAGATAGTTTCTTACATATTCTTGCAATAACTCAACAGACTTTGTTTTATCTCTTTCATTGTACATGTTCTCGATTCGAGATAAAGTACTTTTCACCGCACGATCTAATTCAGTTTGCGCAAAACCATATTGCTTTACTCTTTCATTCTCTGTTAATAAGGTTGCAATAGATGCCTCAATGTCTTTGGCAGTTTTGGCAACTGCAATCAAGCTAAACGCATCTTTATCACCAATAAATGAGCCATAACTACTACTACCAAATAGGAAGGGTGCTTCCGGTTTTTGTGCGATCTCTTCCAGTCGACTACTGATCATTTGATTGAATAGATTTCTTACCATGCTTGCTCTGTATTCCTTTTCAGTTTTAGAAGCAGGAATTTCCGGGCGCAAATAATAGACCTGTACTACATTGTAAGGCTGTTCAGCATCTGTAAGTATGGATGCCCTGGTTTCAGGAAATGCAGGCACACCGAACTTGGTTCTAGGTTTGGGTGTTTTGGCTGCAGGTATCTTGCCAAAATGATCTTTGATCATTTTTTCTGTTTCCGCGATATCAATATCACCCACTACAATCACGGCCTGCAAATCCGGACGATACCAATCTTTATAAAATTTTGTTAGCTCACTGTAGGGAGATTTCTCAATGCTTTCTTTGGTGCCGATGGGTAAGCGTTTGGCATATTGAGAACCTTTTAGAATCACCGGGAAAAATTTATCACGAAGTCTGGCGTCAGCACCTCTGCCTAATCTCCACTCTTCAACGATCACACCACGCTCTTTATCAATTTCAACAGGTTCAAAACTTACCTGATGTGCCCAATCTTCCAGTATTTGCATGGCTTTTTTAAAAACCTGAATACTATCTGTAGGTACTTGCAATTCATATACCGTTTCATCAAAACTGGTATAAGCATTCAAGTCGGCACCGAAATTGACACCACTTTTCTCCAGGAAATCTACCAATTCTTGTTTTTTGAAATTTTTAGTACCATTAAAAGCCATGTGTTCCACAAAGTGGGCAAGACCCAGTTGTTGATCAGATTCCAGTATGGAACCTGCATTAACCACTAATCTTAACTCTGCACGATTTTTGGGCTCTACATTTTTGCGGAGATAATAGGTAAGACCGTTACTCAGTTTGCCGATCTTGACCTTGGGATCGATACCCAGTTTGGCATCTAATCCGGTTTGAGCTTGTACCATCAGGGTTACAAGCAATAAAATCAGTGTTTGTCTGATACGCAGCATGACAAAAATTTAAAAATGATCAATTAAACTCAAGACGAATATCCTGAATTATTTATGCATTATACCATCGTGTTGAACGATGCGGAGGGTAGACTAAGATAGGAATTTTATTGCCACTGAGAGCACAGAAATACACAGAAAAATACTTCAGTGACTTTCTGTGCCTTCTCCAAAGGAGTCCTGCGGACAGTGGCAATTACTTACAACTGAAAACCCAAATTGCGAATCAAAGCTTCCGGTAATGCGGGTAATTTTTTTCTTTCGATGAGATAGGTTGATAAACCGGATAGATCCCGGTAAACATAATGTTTATTTAATGCACCTTCCAGGTATCCAGCGCCGGAAGTGTTACCGGTTCCTACACGCATACCAATCATACGGCGAACCATGATGAGGTGTTTGTGACGCCAATTACTCATCAAGTGATCAATTTCAATTAATGCATCCAATACCTGATAAGAAGTTTGAAACAAAGGAAAATCACGGTATAACATGATGAACAATGCGGAACGTAAAGCAGTAGGAGAGAAACTGGTTTTTAAAGAGGCCAATTGATCTTCTGAAAAACCAGCAGCATTGTCTTCAAAAAATACCCAATCAAACTCATGGATTTTATTTTTTTCCCGCTCTGTTAATCCTGCAGCATACACCGCTCTATAGTCGTTCCAAAAAGGATGCTGCTTGCCTTGGGTTGTTTTAGATACATATCCCTGCCAAAAATCATCCCTAAAAAATGGAATACGCTCCAGCCAATCATTCACAAGTGTCAACAAATGCGGTTTTTCTTCTGTTTCCGTAATGTGTTGATAGTCGCTTTTCGTAAAGCCCCCTTCATTGGTGCGTTTGTAATAATCTTTATGGTGACGATTATCCAATTCCAATCCCAATCTCGCTTCAATTAGTCTGAATTGTTTGCTTTGAAAACCGGAAGATGGGGTCAATAGGTTTCTGAATTCAAGAAAGTCGAGCGGTGTCATGGTATCCAAGACTTCTACTTGTTTATTCAACAGCTGCAGAATATGAATGATTCGATGGAGTCTATGACGAACCAGGTTCATATCTTCCGAGTTGTCATTGATCTTTTCTTTGCTGAAGACACCGGTGATATAATCCAACTCAAACAAAATCTGCTTGAACCATAATTCGTAAGCCTGATGAATGATGATAAATAACATTTCATCATGTGCAGGCTCATTACCCGGTTGAAAACTTACCGGATGTTGAGCATCCAATACTTTATCCAATCCCAGATAAGTGCCGTAGTACATTGGTTGTTTTTCCATTCTGAAGGGTTTCGGCGAAAATAGTGAATCAAGAAACAAGAATGAAGAAACAAGGCTTGAGGAAGACACAAGGATCAAGAAACAAGGGACAATAAAGACACAAGGGACAAGTATTACATATTACCAGCAGTTTTGCTTGATTTCTTGTATCTTATTTCTTCCTTGAGCCCTGTTTCTTGTCTCTTGTGTCTTCTTTTTTTACTTTTGTTTCATGACCCGCCAAGAATTAGTAGCACAAATACATTCCAAAAAATCATATCTCTGTGTTGGACTGGATACCGATCCGTTGAAAATACCCCGGCATTTGCAATCCAAACCGGATGGGGTGTTGGAATTTAATAAGGCGATCATTGATGCTACAAAAGAGCACTGTGTTGCTTATAAAATCAATACTGCATTTTATGAGTCGCAGGGTATCAAAGGGTGGGAGATCATGGAAGCTACTTTGGCACATATTCCAAAAACACATTTTACCATCGCTGATGCCAAACGAGGAGATATTGGTAATACCTCCTCTCAATATGCCAAAACCTTCTTTGAAGTGTTGCCCTTCGATGCGGTTACTGTTGCACCTTACATGGGAGAAGATAGTGTTCGTCCGTTTTTAGAATATACAGACAAATGGACAATTGTACTCGGACTCACATCCAATGCCGGTAGTTTTGATTTTCAGCGTTTGTCATTGGCAGATATGGATGGGAAACGATTGTATGAGCAAGTATTGGAAACGACTTGTAAATGGGGAAGTCCAGACAATCTCATGTTTGTAGTAGGTGCTACTAGGGCCAGTGATTTGAGCGATATCCGGAAAATCATTCCCGATCATTTTTTGTTGGTGCCGGGAGTGGGTGCACAAGGCGGTAGTTTGGAAGAAGTATCCAAATATGGGTTGAATAGGGATGCAGGATTGCTGGTGAATGCAAGTAGGGCGATCATTTTTGCAGGGGGAGGAGAGGATTTTGCTTTGGCTGCCAAGAAAGTAGCGATGGATTATCAAAGTGAGATGGCGAATTATTTGAAGTGATTTTTTTAACCACAGAGATTCTGTGTTAAGAAACAAAGTTTTGATTAATCTTTTTAATTTTGTTCTTTAGGCGGTTTTATACCAGCCTGTTTAGGGGAGTTTCCTTTATGGTACTCCTCTAATTTTTTACAGACAGTTCTGTTATTTCAACCGCTATTTTACTTTCACTTTTATTCAGATATTGGCTATCATATTTTTCCTGTCTTTTATACAACGTGTATGCCATTTCTAATAATTTTCGTTGTATAGCAACAGCTGCTTTCATTTTAATGCCATGCTTTGATACAATACGAGCAAATATGGCTTTAAAGCGTTCATCATGCCGTATAGCTGTAAGAGCGGGTAAATGCATTGCTTTTCGTAAATACCTGTTTCCCTTTTTAGATATCCTAGGCTTGCCTTTGACTGATGTACCCGATTGTTTCTCCTTTACATCAAGTCCTGCATAGCTAGCCAGTTGCCTTTTATTACGGATTAAATCAAATCCATTGGTTTCACCCAATATCGTTGCCGCTGTCAATAATCCAATCCCTGGAAGGGAACATAGAAGCACCACTATTCTTTTTACTTCTTCATCCTCTTTGATCATTTGGGCTAATTCTTCCTTAATCTCTTGCTCCTGTTTATCTAAAAAAGAAATGAGTTTTTTGGTTCTAGCTATTGATCTCTTATTCGGGTAAGCTTCTGCCTGTTCAGCATGCAACTGATTCTTCGCAATCGTTCTGGTGGCCACTATCTGGTCTCTTTCCCTCGTTAATTGTCTCAATGATCGGTAAACACCTTTGGGCGGCTCCCAGTTATCCAATTTCCTTTCTAATCCAAACCGGGTTATCGCTTCAGAAGCGGTCTTGTCCGTTACTGTCTTTACATCCAATGTCCTGCTGTAATTGCTGATCTTATTGGGTAAAACAATACTCAAATAATCCCCTCGATCTGATAGATGGTAAGCTAAACTTTCATGGTATACTCCCGTAGCTTCCATGACATAGATTAGCTCAACATCTGCTTTTGATAATTTACTTACCCAGTTGGTTAGTAATTCAAAACCTTTGGCTGTATTACTAAAAGTCTTGTGACTATACAGCTCTAGCGTCAAGTCTTCATACATGCGACCCATACAAACAACCAACTCATCTTGGGCTACATCGATACCCACAGCCTGTTTTACAATCCTTTTCATCTTTACTTCTGTTTTGAGGTTAATAAAGTGAAAAATCTCCCTTCGTTTTGTCTCCTAATTGGATATCCTGGATATACAGTACCTGACCATATTCCTTACATTCTGTTCAAACTCGAAGAGATCGAAAAGGATGAGGTTATATCTCTGTGACAATATGCTTTAAAAGCTATTTGTTACGCAGTGTACTCTCATCCCTTTTTCACCTTTAATTCATCAAAACTATTATCTTATTCCAAAGAACTTTTATACCCCTGTTTTCATTACTTTGTAAACATAGGAGAACGCAGAGTTGGGCTCAGAGTTGCACGGAGTTTTTAGATTTTAATCAGTCATATGAATAGAAGACATTTTTTGCAACAGTCTGCTTTAACAACTGCTGCTGTTTCTGCATTGCCGTTGAGTGGCTTGGCAGCTTCTGATGCCAAGCCCTCCATTCGTTTTGCTTTTATGACGGATGTGCATATTAAAACCGGTGCTGTACCGGAACAAGGTATGCAACGTGCGTTTAAACATGTGAATGCATTAAGACCCAAGGTTGATTTTATTCTCAATGGGGGAGATGCTATTATGGATGCGATGAAAGCTACCAAAACTAAAGTAGAAGAACAGTGGGATTTATGGAATACAATACTGGCAGAACAAAACAAGTTGCCCATGTATCATTGCATTGGTAATCACGATGCCTGGGGTTGGCAGATGACAGAACCAGAGATTAAAAAAGATCCATTGTACAATAAAGCTTGGGTAGTACAGCAACATCAAATGCCCGGTAGATATTATAGTTTCATCAAAGCCAACTGGAAATTCATCGTCCTTGATAGTGCACATGAAAACAATGGAGGATACATCGCCAAAGTAGATGAAGAACAAATGCAGTGGTTGCAAAAAGAATTATCGGGTACTGATCAAAGTATGCATATCTGTATCGCTTCTCATATTCCGATCGTATCTTTTGTATCCGGATTCTTCTTTGATAAAACAGAAGACAATGGCGACCGGAAAATTTCCAGAGCATTATTGCATACAGATTCTTTTACACTAACAGAGTTGTTCCGCAATCACCCAAATATTCGCTGCTGCTTAAGCGGACATATTCACTTACAAGACATTG
>Ga0208243_1001000_pt1 | contig 11126 bp, 12 predicted proteins | sample Subbio2Aug_QV12A_FD_184826 | JGI IMG/M metagenome (GOLD analysis project Ga0208243, IMG submission 184826) | Serpentinite rock and fluid subsurface biosphere microbial communities from McLaughlin Reserve, California, USA - CR12Aug_QV12A (SPAdes) | ecosystem: Environmental > Terrestrial > Deep...
TAGTAAAGGATAGACTACCAAAGCACTATAACGTCGATGCCATAAGGTCAATACAAATGCTATCTCCAATGAAGAAGGGTGAAGTAGGAACCATTAGTCTTAACAAAGCATTACAGCAAAAGCTTAATCCACCAGAACGTTGGAGGGCTGAGAGGGACTTTCATGGTAAGCTTCTTAGAGTTGGGGATAAGGTTATGCAGATCAAAAATAACTATACTCTAAAATGGAATAGTATTGATACATCAACTAAAGAATCAAGCGGCGAGGGTGTATTCAATGGAGATATAGGCTATATTCAAAGGATTGATATTGCAAATCAAGAGCTTTCAATTTTATTTGATGATTATAGGCTAGTTATTTATGATTTTTCTCAGGTTGATGAATTAGAGCTGGCATATTGCGTTACGGTACACAAGAGTCAAGGCAGCGAGTTTCCCGTTGTAGTTATGCCTGTAACCTGGGGGCCACCTATGCTTTTGACAAGAAATCTGTTGTATACAGCTGTAACGAGGGCAAAGTCCTTGGTGGTCTTGGTTGGTACAGAGGAGTATCTAAGGCAAATGGTGAACAATAACCAGATAATAGAACGATTTTCAGGCCTGGGCTTTAGGCTGAAGAGGTATTTTGATTTTCAGCACAGTTTATAAGGAAATATAAAGGAAAAGGCAGATATAGGTCGAATATGTAGGGATAGATAACGTAAATAAGGGTGGGAGTATGGGAGTACTATTGGAGCTGAAGCTTACATGGGATGCTTTTTGGGAGTTGATATTTCCATCGAGGCTTTGTTGTATTATTTGTGGGTCAAGCCTTGGTGAGGGCTCTCAGTATGGAATATGCAGGAGCTGCCTGGAGGATATGGATTTTATTGAGGAAAAAAGATGGCTGCAGGCATCCTTTAAAACCCAAGAGGGTAAAGGTATTCGTATGTTTTCTGTAATTTCCTACAAAGGAAATATTAAAGGTCTTATATATGATTTTAAATATAATCAAAAAACCTATATAGGGAGACATTTAGCAGAAATGATGACGGAATTTTTGTTGAAGGAGGGGCTGAGCTATGATGTTATTATCCCTGTTCCTTTATATAAGAAGAAGGAGGCCAAACGAGGCTTCAATCAATCAGCTATTATTGCAAAATATCTAGGTCAAAATACAGGTGTAGAGGTTATGGCTTCAAATTTGCAAAGAGTCCGAAATACAGCTATAATGCACACTCTAAATAAACAAGAAAGAATAGATAATGTTAAAGCAGCCTTTAGCTTAAAGAATCCTAAAGCAATATATAATAAAAGGATATTATTAATAGATGATATACTAACGACTGGTGCCACAATAAATGAATGTGGAGGGATATTATACGAGGCTGGGGCTAAAGAGATTATTGCATGCACCCTTGCAAAGGGCGTATTGGAGAAGGATTAGAGGGTATAAGCTAATAAGGGATACTAGTGAAATATTTAATAAAGAAAAATCGTATTTATGCCGATATAAATAATATGGTTTGTTTAGCCAATATTGGGCAAAGACTATTTAAATTTTAAATCAGGGAAGCAGATAATGATAACGTTTTTTTATAAAGTCGCTCTTAAGGGGGAGTACACTATGGATTTAAGAAATTGCACAAAGTGCGGTAGAGTTTTTTCGTATAATGGTATTCCGATATGTTCCCGTTGTAATAATACCGATGAGGAGGATTTTAAAAAGGTAAAGGAATACTTGTATGATAATCCAGGAGCTTCTGTAATTGAGGTAGCAGAAGAAACTGAAGTTACTGAAAAACAAATATTAAAATATTTAAGAGAAGGACGAATTGAAATACGAGATGAAAACAATATGTTTCTGGATTGTGAACGCTGTGGTAAGCCAATAAAATCAGGACGTTTTTGCGATGGCTGTGTTATGGAAATGCGGAAGGAGTTTGGAAGCGTATTAAAGGCCAATAGGCCTCAGTCCGAAAAAACTGCTGTAAAGCAATCAAATAATAAAATGCATACAGTTGAAATAAGAAAAAAATTAAAATAATATTAAGAAACACCCAGTTATTGCCGATAATATTTATATAAATAAATCGGAAGAGACTGAGGTGTTTTTTTATGAAGATTTTTAATAACCCTAACGTTACAAAAGCTATGAAGGTATATAATAGAACTAATAATAATTCAAGTCAGAAGGCAAGTGGAGTTGAACTGCCAAAGGATCAATTGGAGCTTTCAACTAAGGCAAAGGAATTTCAAGTAGCAATGAAGGCCTTTAAGGAGCTTCCGGAGATAAGAGAAGCCAAGGTAAATGAGATTAAGGAAAGGCTTCATCAGGGAAGCTATAATGTATCGGGGCAAGAGATTGCAGAGAGGATATTTGAAAGCATAATTATAGATAAAAAAATCTAACCAAAGTGTAAAAACTCGAGGTGAAAACAATGAAGAGAGCAATTCAACAGCTGAAGGAAACACTAATTCAAGAAAATAACACCTATAAGGATGCATTGCTTTTAGAGAATGAAAAGGTGGAGGTTATAAAATCAGCAAGGGTAAGACAGCTGGAGGAAATGACTAGGCTGGAGCAGCAATATCTTATGAAGATGAGCACCTACGAAAAGATTCGCAGATCAATCTTCGTGGCTATAGCAGAGGAGTTAGATATTCCTGAAATTTCAAGCCTATCAGAGCTGCTTGTGCTGTTAGAGGATGAAAAGGATGTTGAGGAAATAGATGGCTTAAGAAATCAACTCTTAGATACAATCATGAAAATCAAGGAAGCTAATGAAGCAAACGAAAAGCTAATAAAGCAGCAGCTAGAATATATAAACTTCAGCCTTGAGATATTAACAACAAGCCCACAGGACGGAACAAATTATAGTGGGAAGGCTCAGGAAAAAGGCAAAACAAAAACTAATTTATTTGATGCACGGGTTTAATGAAGGGGGTACATTATGCGTTCGACTTTTTTAGGCTTTAACATAGTAAAATCTGGTCTATTTGCAGCCCAAAGATCCTTAGATATTACCGGACATAATATTTCAAATGTAAATACACCGGGCTTTACAAGGCAAAGATTAAATCAGGCTCAGAGTGCACCTATGACCCTCCCGGGGGGAAAAGGAATGCTGGGGGCGGGTGTTGACTCCTTATCTATTACCCAGTTTAGAAATGAATTTCTAGACTTTAAATACAGATCAGAGACTAACACTCAGGGTTATTGGCAGACTAAGGGAGAAGGCCTGAGGTTTATTGAAGCTATTATGAACGAGCCATCTGATACAGGGATAACAACGGTAATAGATGAGATGTTCTCGGCCCTTCAGGAGCTAAGTAAAAACCCAGAAAACCTAACAACCAGAGCCTTGGTTCGTCAAAGGGGTATAGCCTTTACCAATACAGTTAAACATATGTATAATCAATTTGAGAAGATGGCTAAGGACTTAAATTTTGATATACAAACTACTGTGACCTCAATTAATGGATACGCAGATCAAATAGCACTACTAAATGATCAAATTTTTAGGGCTGAGCTTGATGGAAGCCATGCAAATGATCTTAGAGATAGGAGAAACCTGCTTATAGATGAATTATCGAAGCTTGTTAATGTGGATATTGTAGAGGTTTCAGATATAAATGACCAAACAGTATCAGGACAAGCTGGGTCTGCAACGACTAAAAAAATGGTTTTACAAATTAACGGACAACCTCTTGTATATCATAACAGAGTTAATAAGCTTGATGCAGCAGGTGAGGTCGATAGCTCTTTTGATAGCCAAATAAAGATGAAGCAAATTAAGTGGGCAAATGGAGATTTGATTGATGCTAAAGGTCTTAAGGGTGAATTGAAGGCACTTCTAGATTTGAGGGATGGTAATGATGGCAACAGAAAAGGAGTTCCTTTTTACATCAATGAGTTGAATAAATTTGTAAATACCTTTGCTAAAGAAATTAACGACATCCACAGGAAGAGCTATGGATTAAATGGAGCTACAGATATTATAGCTGGAATAGGAGACGCCACCAATGGCGCCGGGTATCTAATGTTTACTGCAGGTAAAATATCATCACAGGACATGTATAATGCAGGAGTCTTAGAAAGCAATCGTATAACTGCTAAAAATATTAGTATTTCCTTAGATATTGATATTGATTTAAATAAAATTGCAGCATCAAAAACCATTGACCTATTACCTGGAGATGGCTCCCAGGCCTTGGCAATGTCTCTTTTAAGACATAAAACCGCTATGTTCCAAGAAGGAAAACCTGAGGATTTTATAAAGTCGCTAATATCAAATCTTGGAGTAGACACCCAAGAGGCCATAAGAATGTATGCAAATCAAAAACATTTAACCGATCAAATTAACAATCAGCGAGAAGCTATTTCAGGAGTATCTATGGACGAGGAAATGTCAAACATGGTTCGCTTTCAGCATGCCTATAACGCAGCTGCCAGAATGATTACAACGATGGATGAAATGATTGACACGATAATTCATAAAATAGGACTTGTAGGCAGGTAATAGGTAATAAGGAATAAGGAAGAAATTACTTGAAAGTAAAGAGTTTGTGATATCCAATCAACTTTTAAGATCTGGCACAAGTATTGGTTAAAAATATTGTTAGAGGTTGATGAAGTTAATAAGGAAGAACCTAAAAAAAGGGGGTAAAGCCTTTGAGAATTACAAATAACATGATGATAACAAATATGATGCAAAACTTAAATAAAAACATGCTTCGGATGGATAAAAAGCAAATGCAGGTATCAACAGGTAAAAGGATACACGTGCCTTCAGATGACCCAGTAGCAATATCTAGAAGCTTGAAAATCAGAGCTGATCTAAGTGAGCTGGACCAATATAGAAAGAATGTAGATGATTCTGTGTCCTTTCTAGAGACGACGGATCTTGCTGTAAAGAATGTTGGAGAGGCTTTGCAAAGATTACGAGAGTTAACTGTTCAGGCCTCCAACGGAGTTTTAACTGGTGAAGACACTAAGAAAATTGCGGGAGAGGTAAAGGAAATAAAAGAACAGATTATTAACTTAGGTAATACTACCTACTCAGGTAAATACATATTTTCTGGGAAGAAAACCGATGAAAAGCTCTTTATATTTGATACAGATCCAGCAGTGAATGATTATGTTTACAACGTCGGACTTACTAATAATATAGATCCAAATGTTATTGATGATAAAATACAGTTTGAGGTGGGAGTTAACGAAAAAATTGAAATTAATAGTTTAGGCTTCGAGATATTTGACTTACCGCCCTCCACCTCAGCCACTGCGGGTGATAAACCAGGTATAATTGCCATGATAAATGGCATTTTGACAGACTTAGATACTGGAAATAGTGCAGGGCTATCAGCAGCTATAGCAAATGTAGATTCTTATATAAATGTTAACCTAACTGCCCGCTCCGATATAGGTGCCAAAATGAATCGTATGGAGCTAGTACAAAATAGAATCGCAGATGACAAAATAAACTATTCTAAACTTAGATCACAGCTAGAGGATGCCGACATGGGTGAGGTTATTATGCAGCTTATGAAGGAAGAGAATGTTTATAGAGCGTCTTTATCAGTTGGGGCCAGGGTAATACAGCCGACGCTGCTGGACTTTTTAAGGTAAAGAATAACTAATAACTAATAACTAATAACTAATAACTAATAACTAATAACTAATAATGAATAATGAATAATGAATAATGAATAATTAAAATGCAAAAACACTTTAAATACATATTTCTGATAAAATGGATTAAGTATTATACATTATACATTAATCATTATTCACTACTCTTTGTATAAGGGGTTGATTCTATGGATTTAAGAATTACAACACAAAATGCCCAAATAGGAATTGAAACAGCAAATGGACAGTTTGACATAAGACAAAATCATTTTCCTATGGATTTAAGTACAAAAGAACCAAGGCTACATTTGCAAAGTGAAGAGGCAGTAATATACATAGACCAGCGACGATGTTTTTCGGAAGCTGGTCTTAAAAGTAGTATGGAGCTGACTCAAAAATATGCTCAAAAGGGTAAGCAGGCTGCACTACAAGCCACTGCAAAAATAGCTAGTGAAGGAAGAGAGCTTGCCAATATACAAGCTAAGGGCTCAGCCATAGCTAGGCAGGCAAAAAGAAAAGCTGCCACCTTTGGTGATAAAGAGTTTAATTTTGATATGATTCCCAAGAGTAGACCAGAGATTACTGTGAAGCCAGGAAAAGTACATGGAGATTTTGAAAAGGGTAATGTAGATATTCAGTTAAAAAATTTTAGGCCGGAAATCTATTATCAAAGAGGAGATGTAGAGATATACTTAAAGCAAAAGAATTATATCAGTTTTGAGTATGTCGGCAAGGGCATAGATCTTTTAGGCGGGTAATGTTTTGAGGTAATAGGGAATAAGGGATAGGTAATAGGGAATAAGGAATATGATATAAAAAATAAGGAAAAGGTAAAAAGTAATAGAAAGCAAGTCATATGTGATACGTATTAAATAGATTAGGAGGGAAAATTAATGATTCTTAATACTAGACATTTTGGAGAAATTGAAATAGAAGAGCAGGATATAATAACCTTTAAGGATGGAATTCCTGGCTTTGAGGACTTAAGAAGGTACGTAGTTATCCAAAATCCAGATGCTGAGGTTCCCTTTAATTGGCTACAGTCTGTAGAGGAGCAGGAACTGGCCTTTGTAATTGTGAATCCTTTTATATTTAAGAAGGATTATGATTTTCAATTATCAAAATCAGTAGTTGAAAAGCTCAAAATCGAAGAGCCCAATGATGTAACCGTCTATTCCATAGTGGTAGTTCCAGAGGATATTACTAGAATGACGGCTAACCTTATGGCACCTGTTATTATTAACAATAGAACTAAGCTGGGTAAACAAGTTGTTTTAGACAACAGTACTTATCACACAAAACACTATATCCTAGAAGAAATAAAAAATGCTGGATAGGAGGGAGCCAAATGCTAGTACTTACTAGAAAAGCAAACGAAAGCATTATGCTGGGGAAGGATATTGAGATTATAATCCTTGCAGTAGAAGAGGGAAGAGTAAAGATTGGTATAGCTGCTCCTAGAAACGTAGAGATAATGCGTAAAGAAATTTATGTAGAAATTCAGGAAGAGAATAAGGCCGCAAGTGCACCTATTCAAGGTTTAGAGGACTTAAAGGCAATATTAAAAAAATAATATAAAAAATATAGAAAAATATAAAATACGCTATAAAGTTACTTTTATTTTATCCGATATATATTACATAAGTAAAAAGCATATTCTACAAGCGCGCAGTAGGAGAGTCTTTTTACCAAAGCTAAAACTCAGACAAGGATGTCGGGGTTTAATAAAAAAATTCAAGGAGGAATTTACAAATGAGAATTAATAACAACTTAATGGCAATGAATACCCACAGACAGTTAAGCCTTACTAACAACAGTGGGGCAAAATCAATGGAAAAATTATCTTCTGGTATGAGGATTAACCGTGCAGGAGATGATGCAGCTGGACTATCTATCTCTGAAAAAATGAGAGCTCAGGTAAGAGGCTTGAATCAAGCTTCTAGAAATGCACAAGATGGCATCTCAATGATTCAAACTGCTGAAGGAGCATTACAAGAGACACACGCTATCTTACAAAGAATGAGAGAACTTTCTGTACAAGCAGCAAATGATACAAATGTTACTGTTGATAGAACTGCACTAAAAAATGAAATCGATACTTTAGTATCTGAAATCGGAAGAATTGCAACTTCTACAACCTTCAATGAAAAGAAATTGCTAAATGGTAGCTTAAAAAGTGCAAATCTTCAAATCGGTGCAGACAAAGGTGTTAACATGACACTTACTATAACAACTATGACTGCAGCAAAACTTTCCGTAAATGCACTAACTATAGGTAGCCATACAAAAGCAGCAAGTGCTGTTGCAAAAGTAGATGCCGCTATCAAATTAGTTTCTGCAGAAAGATCTAAATTGGGTGCTAATCAAAATAGATTAGAGCATACTATTAAGAACTTAGATAATGCTTCTGAAAACATCCAAGCATCTGAGTCTAGAGTTAGAGACGTAGATATGGCAAAGGAAATGATGACGTTTACAAAGAACAACATCCTTCAACAGGCTGCTCAAGCAATGCTTGCTCAGGCAAATCAAGCACCACAAGGTGTTCTTCAGTTATTGAGATAATTAAGTTAATAATAAAAAGCCGGCAAAGCGTCGGCTTTTTATTATAGAGGGAGAATTTCTATGATACAAAAAAATCTACAATGTTTAGAATTGTATTATAATGATTTATATAATATTTTAGAAATCTATGAAACAGAAGAACTATATAAACTAGAGAAAATTAATGATAATTATAATTTATCGTTTAAAAATAAGTATATACACAGCAGATATAATCCTCTAAATGAGGCTATCAGATGGGTGGATGGTTTAAATATCAGGCAAGAAGATGATTGTATTTTTATAATAGGCTTAGGCCTTGGATATTATTTAGATTATTTGGTTGAAAAGCTATCTAATAAAAAAATAATTATTGTTGAACCAAGTATGGAGGTTTTTTTGCATTTCTTATCGATAAAAGATGTAACTAGTCATATATCGAATAAAAATATTGTGTTTCTAGTTGGTAAAGATTCAAATACAATAAGAACTCTATTTGATTACTATATTCAGAACAATAAATTTAAAAGTATATTTTATTCAGAGCTGCCAGTTTACCGAAGTTTATATAAAGATCATATTAAGGAAATATATGATGAGTTAAAGAAGGTCCTATTACTGCTGCAGGGAAATCTATCTACAGAGATATGTTTTTCTAGAAGGTGGTTATACAATATAATTAGAAACCTGAAATATACCCCTGCTCATAACAATATTGCTTGCTTAGAAGGTTATTTTTCAGATATACCAATTGTGATTGTTTCTGCCGGTCCATCATTAGAAAAGAATATGAACTTGTTAAGGGAAATATATGATAGTGCACTGATCATTGCGGTTGGAACTGCTGCCAGCATTTTGGATAGTAACGGAATTAAACCTCATATAATAATGGGAGTAGATGGTAGTCCATCCGAGACATCTATATTTAAAAAACTAAAAAACACTGACCCATTGTTTATATATGGACACATGATTCATTATGAAGCAATAGAGGTTTATAAAGGCAAAAAAATGTGGCTTCAGTTGCAGGGCGAAAAAAAATTGGAAGAGTTGTTTGCTAATATAGATTATAAATGTCCTACAATAGTTTCAGGTGGATCAATTGCACATACGGGCTTAGCCTTTGCAGATTGGTTAAAGACAAGTGTCATCGTGCTTATCGGACAGGATTTGGCTTACACAAATAAGAAATTGTATGCCAAGGGGTCTGCTCATGAAGATAGTGAGCTGATTAAGGAAGAAGGGTATATACAACATAAGGATATATATGGCGACACTGTCTATACAAAAACTCCTTTTTTAACATTTAAGCACTGGTTTGAAGATTATATTAAAATAATGATTAAAGATACAAAGGTGTTTAATTGTACTGAGGGTGGTCTGAATATTGAAGGCATTCCTAATATGACTTTTCAAGATGCTATAGGTAAGTATTGCCAAAAAACATATGATATTAACAATATAATTAATATGGCGTTATCCAAGAGGGTGACAGTTCCTAAGGATCTCTTAGAAGATAAAATAGATGAATATAGAGAACAGTTAAAGGATTGCTTTGAGTTATCTAAGGTCAGATTAGATAAAATTGCTAAAATAATCGAAGAAGAAATATATAAAGCAGATAGGTTCACTGAAAGTGTGGATGAGCTTTTAAAAATAACATACCAAATGGAGGATGTGGAATTTTATAAGGTTTTTATTGAAAATACAGGCAAAATGTATCATGAGGCTATTAATAGAAATACTCATCAACAATTAGCAAAAGAGCAAGACTTGGAAGCAAGAAGAAAGATAGTATTATTTGGACTATTAACGCAATATAGTTTTGCCCATGATAATTTAATTGTGGCTAAGGGAGCGTTTGAGGAAAAACCTGTATCAGGATTATTTACCTAGGGAGGTTATAAAATGAATTTGGATAATCAAAAGAGAGAGCTTCTAATTTCACTGCAAGAATATTTAGTAAGATTTATGGGTGGATTGAAAGAAATTGTCTTATTATTTCAACAAGGGGAGGAACAAAAATCACTTGAACAAATGCTGGATATCATAGAGGGACTAGCATGGATTAGTGAGGCTATATCATTAACACAAGAGCTATATGTTACTAAGCTTGATATTGGAAGGATAAATGAATTTTTAAATCAATTGAATTTTGCATTAGAAAATAGCGATACAGTACAAATAGCCGACATAATTGAGTACGAAATAATTCCAATTGTTACTGAGTGGAATGAAGTAATAAATTTTATAAATGAATAATTTTTAAAAGGGAATGAATGGATGATGAGTATATATCTGAACAATATGAAATCTTTACAAAAAAAAGATAAACAAACACATGATATTATTAATGCATCAATAATTGATCCCCTAAAATATCAAATTCTTAAATCTAAGTCAGGTGAACCTACTCTACAAATTACTATTGAAGGACATAATCAGGAGGAGAAAGGTATTCTTATTCACAGTAATTATGATCCATACAAATCAGAAGCTTCCTTTGTTGATAAGAACTTTGATATAAATAAAAAAAACTTTATAGTTTATGGCTTTGGATTAGGTTATCATATTGATCTTTTTCTTGAAAAGCTTTCAGAGGGTCAGAACTTATTTGTTATTGAAGCTAATATAGCAATTATTAAGATAGCATTTATGACTAGAGATTTATCCAGAATTATTAATAATCCTAACATAAAACTGATTTTCTTGTCTAACAACTCAGACTTTACACATGTGACAAGTGTATTGGAGAAGCAGAAGGATTATTCTCTTATTATTCATCAAGCTTCTGTCAAAGCAATACCTTCTGAATACTGTGGTATCGCACAAGCTCTGCAGGATCTAAAGATGATGCAGTGGGGAATTGAAAAAAACTACCAGCTTTTAATGGATAACCATTTTAAAAATATGGCACTAAATTCTGATAATTTTAGTAGTCTATTTGGAAAAGTTAGAGATTTCCCTAT
>Ga0208243_1001001_pt1 | contig 11125 bp, 11 predicted proteins | sample Subbio2Aug_QV12A_FD_184826 | JGI IMG/M metagenome (GOLD analysis project Ga0208243, IMG submission 184826) | Serpentinite rock and fluid subsurface biosphere microbial communities from McLaughlin Reserve, California, USA - CR12Aug_QV12A (SPAdes) | ecosystem: Environmental > Terrestrial > Deep...
CGCCGCATCAACCGCTCAATGCGGCTGCGTCCGACGCGGCGGCCGTGGCCCCGAAGGATGGCGTGCACCCGAGGCGAGCCGTAGGTCCCGCTGCTCTCGGAGTGGATCAGCCGGATGTCTTCCAGCAGCGCCCGGTTGGCCGTAGCCCGCCGGCTCTCGGGCCGTCCTCGCCACGCGTAGTAGCCACTGGGCGACAGCCCCAGGACCTCGCACATCACCCGAACCGGCCAGACCTTGCGATGCTCATCGACGAACCCGAACTTCACCGGGAGGCCGCTCCGAAGATGAGCGCGGCTTTTATGGAATGGCCCGCCCCTCACTTACCGGCATCATGATGGTGTCGGATCTGGAGGAGAGGACCAATGACCAAGACACCCATTGCCGTGCTCGGGATCGATCTCGGCAAGAACAGCTGCAGCCTTGCCGGTCTGGACGCGGCCGGAGCGGTGGTGATGCGGCGGAAGATGACCCGCGAGGGCGTAATGGCGTTCACAGCGGCCTTGCCGGCCTGCGTCGTCGCCATGGAGGCGTGCTGCGGAGCGCATTTCTTGGGGCGCGTCATCGCCGACCAGGGGCACACGGTAAGGCTGATGTCGCCGGAGTACGTTCAGCCCTACGTGAAGGCGCAAAAGACCGACGATCGGGACGCCGAGGCGATCGCAGAGGCCGCAACTCGGCCGACGATGCGGTTCGTGACGCTGAAGAGCGAGGCTCAGCTCGACTTGCAGTCCCTGCACCGGGCCCGAGAGCGGCTGGTCCTGGCTCGAACCGCCCTGATCAACCAACTTCCCGCCGTGCTGCTGGAGCGTGGAATCACGCTGGCCAAAGGTCGCGCCGTCCTCATGCGTCGGCTTGAAGAGGTTGGCTCTGAAGGCTTGGCGGTCAGCGACCGCACCCGCAGGCTTGTGGAGGACCTGCTCGAGGAGTGCGACGGCCTGAGTAGGCGAATCAAAGCCTATGATGACGAACTCGCCGCAGTTGTCCGCAGCGACGAACAGGCGCGTCGGCTTTCCAGCATCCCTTGGGTGGGCGTGATCAACGCCACCGCTTTGCTCGCCGCCGTGGGCGATGGCAGCGCCTTCGCCAAAGCCCGCGATCTGGCGTCTTGGCTCGGCCTTACGCCCCGCCAGCACTCCACCGGAGGCAGGACCCGGATGCTCGGCATCCGCAAGCGGGGAAATCGATATCTGCGAAAGCAGCTGATCGATGGCGCCAGGGCGACGCTGCCGCATCTTGCCGCCAAACCTAACGCGATGGGCGCCTGGCTGCAGCAGCTGCTGGCGAGATCGCACCCCAACGTCGTGGTCGTGGCTCTGGCCGCCAAGCTGGCGCGCATCGTCTGGGCGGTGTTACGACGAAAGGCGCTCTTCGACCACGGCACCGTCGCGGCAGCCTGATCAACACAACTGCGGCGGCGCTCCACGCCACCGCTCCCGAAGTCTGCGTGAGGTGAAAGCACAGATGGCATAACGGTCAAACCGGCGGACTGGAGATCCTGATCCTAAATGCGGCGCTGGTCACCGAGGCTTTTATGAGGACCCGGGACGCGCGGATATCCATCTTGGCCAGGGCTCGACCCTGAGACCGGATACGTTGTTGCAGACCGCTGACGCCATCTAGCGAACACCCCTTGCGGACGGGGCGGGCCATACGTTTTTAGGATATCGCGCTCCATCCGAAGCCGGTCGTTCTCGCGCTTCAGCCGAGCGTTCTCCGCAGCCAAATCAGACGGTGACGGGGCCACCGCCTGCGTACTGGGGCGCCGCGGCGTCCCCGTCGCCTGCGCTCCGAACTGCATCATCCATCGTCGAAGCACCGGGTCTCGCGGAGACCCAACTCCCGGACCACCTCACCAACCGACAGGCCGCTCGAGGCCACACGATCAACAGCCTCCCGCTTGAAGGCCTCCGGAAACACCCGGCGCGTACCACTCATCTGACACTCCTCTCCAGCTCCGAAAAGCTAGCATGGGTGTCCACCAAAACGAGGGAGGATCATGCCAGAACCGTCACGCATCCGCGCCAATTTGGTCACTCGACGCTGGCACGGTCTTTAACTCATCATACCGGTCGCACAGGCGCCGTCAGCGATCGCTTGATCCTCCGCTTCCGCCGGTGCCTGGGCAAGTGGGGCAATCGATGTCCTGTTCAGCGTTTATCGAACCCAGGACGGCCTCGATGGCGGCGAACAGCTGGTGTGCTTCGACCGGTTTGTTGACAAAGGCCTGCATTCCGGCGGATCGACATTGGTCGACGTGGTCGACGGCCGAAGACGCCGTCAGCGCGACAACGGGTGTGTTTCGATTCATCCCGTTCGAACCTCTTAGTCGCCTCACTGCTTCCACGCCGCCCATTACCGGCATGTTCATATCCATTAGCACGACATCGAATTCGTTGATCGACAAGAGTTCCAAGGCGGCCTGACCGTCTTTGGCGGTGACAATCCGGCCGCAGAAAGGCCGCAACATCAGACTAAACGCTTTGCGATTGATCTCATGATCGTCGACTATCAAGACCCTGAGATCCATGCTGGGCGCTACCGGTTGCTCGCAATCCTCCCGCTCGACGGCCCCCTCAAGCCTCGTGTGCGGTAGTCGCAATGAAAAGGTGGTGCCGTCGCCTGCGAGGCTTTTCACCGTCAGGTCCCCACCCATGAGCTTCGCTAGCTGCCGACTGATGTTCAGTCCAAGCCCGGTGCCGCCATGCGTACGAGCCGTGCTCGCCTCCAGTTGCTCAAATGCGTTAAAGAGGCGTTCGAGCTGGCGGGGGGGTATTCCAGGTCCAGTGTCAGTCACCTCGACCTGCAGGAATTCCCCATGGGGTTGCGTAGAAGTTATGGCGCACCGCAACTGCGCCATCGTCGGTGAACTTTATTGCATTCGAAAGCAGATTGTTGAGAATCTGTCGAAGTCGGAAGGGGTCACCCCGAGCCCAGCCAAGGCTGGGCCCAGTCTCCAGTTGGAGTGAAATCCCCTTCTTGCGCGCCGCGGCGGACCAGAATTTTAGGGTGTCTTCCACCAGTGACTGAAGGTCATAGGGGACCTCTTCAATCGTCAGTCGGCCCGCTTCTATCTTGGACATGTCGAGTAGGTCGTTGAGCAGGCTGTTCATCATACGGGCGGAGTCAAGGATGAGGCGTGCGCTTAGACGATCGCAAGCGCTGCGTGACCGACCCTCTAGTTCGGCCGCGCCTGCCAGAACGGCGCTGAGTGGCGTGCGAAGTTCATGGCTGACCATCGCTACAAAGGCCGACTTTGCGGCGGTGGCGGCTTGCGCTAGCGCCTTGGCCTCACGCTCGGCCGCCAGGGTATTCTGATAGAGGCGCCAGGCCAACAGTGCAGCTGTAATGTTCAACCCCGCCGTCACAGCAAAGGCGGCAGCTTGACCGGGCGACGCGCCGAGAGGCATGGCGAGCAGAGATAGAACGATAAAGTAACCGATCTGCGGCAGGAGGGCGGCAACGAATACCGGGCGACAACCGACGCTGGTCAGAACGGCGTTCAGTATCGCGCCGGACACCCACAGCGCGCCGCAGGCCGCTCCCCAGGGTCCGCCGAAAACGGCCGCGACGATGCCAACCGAACCGAAAATCACTCCATTGACCGCCACAACCGCAAGGGCTGCGGTCCGCCAGCGCGTGTGCGCCATCCGTTGCTGAATCAGTGCGCGGGGAAAGACCCACACTTCAATCGCTTGTAACAGGAAGTAGCCGATCACCCCCGCCATCACGGTCATGAAGGAGCCTGTGAACACAGCGTAGACTGGAGCGACAATCGCTGGCAAAAGCAGGCGCATGGCGATTTGTCGCCGGCGGGTCGAAAGAACTGCAGCGAACTGTTGATGGCTTTCCAACTGAAAATTCGCCCTTCGCGTCGCCCAGTCGCCCATTACAGAATTGTAGCGCACGACGGTACTTGTACCACGACGGTACGTGTACATTACTCTATACTTGATTAATTGCGCCGGGAATTGCGGACTTCGCTTTGTAACGGCCGCAATGCTGGGCTCAAACGACGGGCGACCCTAAAAAGAGCGCTCAGGGTTTGACCTGGGAACCCCGGCGCTCCGCTGGCCGCGGTGGCTCGCGATCACCGAGTAATCCTGTAAGGTACGCCTGTGCGGTACGATTGAGAACGGTTGCCTCCCTTGAATGCGCTCATTGACCTCGGGCAGTTCTTCGCCGAGGGGCGAAAGCCTGCCCGAGGTGATCAGGGTATCTCTGCGCTGGAGCGGGAGAGTTGGCTTGGATCCAGGCCCAACTGCGGGTAAGCGCTCGATTCTCCCCATCGGGCTGCCGAGGAAGTCCTGATAGAGAAAGCAGAGGGGGATTGCCCGGGAATGTCTGAACATCAAAGCCGCCGCGGGCATCTGTTTACGTGGTGCTTCGCTGAAAGCGAGCCAAAAATGCGCTTTGAACTTCGTGTTAGGGCGAGTTTCGGCCGACTGTGGCCGGCTGTTCGGAATACTGCCGATCGAGAAAGCTCACTACGGCGTCGAGGAAGGCATCGTTGCGATCCCCCGCGACCATGTGAGAAGCGCCAGCGACGTCGGTGAACTGGGCGTTCGCCAATTTTGCGACGAAATCTTCAGCGGCTTGACGCGTCACCAATTCGCTGAGCCGACCACGAATGAGGTGCACTGGCAGGGTTAGGCTAGCGAGTCCGGTGTCGAACGCCTGCGCATCTCGCCTCGACCGTTCCCGGTTGGCGCTCGCTACGAAGCTCGGATCCCAATGCCAGTGGTATCGGCCATCGCTACCGCGACGCAGGTTCTTCGCCAATCCGGATAGGTCCGAGGGTCTGGCTCGGTGCGGCAAATAGGAGCTAATCACGTTGGCCGCCTCCTCAAGGCTGCCAAATCCCTGGCCGACGTGGGCGCCCATGAACTTCAGCACCTTTGCCGCGCCATTCGGATCCATATTTGGCACGATGTCGACCAGGGTGATCGAGCTGAAGCTCCGCGGCGCGATCTCCGCTTCTGCGAGCAATCCGGCGAGGCCGCCAAGCGAGGCGCCGATCAGCGCCGGACGTCCGCCCATCTCGTTGGCGACGATTGCGAGGTCGCCCGCGAACCGTTCCATCTGGTAGTCGCCCGTGGGCGACCAGCCACTGTCGCCGTGCCCGCGCAGGTCCAGGGCGACGGCTTCCCAGCCGCGATCCGCCAGGGCCGCCGCGGTCTTGGCCCAGGCGTGCCGGGTCTGGCCGCCTCCGTGCGCCAGAAGCACGCCGCCGCGGATCGGCGTGCCATAGCGGTCGGCGACGAGGTCGAGGCCGTCGGGCGTTCTGAAGACGGTACGGTGCGGTTCAGTCATCGATAACCCTCACTACGGGAACAGCCTCCTAGCGCCATCGCCCGATCCTGCCAATCGGCCTTTTCCGCCGCAGAGTTGGCTTCACGCTTTCCTTAGTCCGGTAAGTCAGCGTAGCATGCCGATGGCACACTAAAACACATATGTGTTGGAGAGCAACATGAGCGATGTCGTTGGGGTCGAACGGAAGGGCCAAGTTGTGCTCATCACCCTCAACCGACCTGAGGCGAGAAACGCCATCTCCCCGGAAATGCTGGTCCGATTGGCCGACGCCTGGACCGCAGTGCGCGACGACCCCGACATCCGCGTCGCGGTTGTCACCGGCGCCGGTGATAAGGCTTTTTGTTCCGGAGCCGATCTTGGACGGTTCATTCCGTTGATGAGTCGGGCCCGACCGCCCGAAGACGAGTGGGATCGCCGGCTGCTGGCGGATGGAGAGATGCTCGGCCGTGGGCTTCTTCGGACCTTCGATGTGGTCAAGCCGGTGATTGCGGCGATCAACGGTCACGCGATCGCCGGGGGCATGGAGCTGGCCCAGGGGACGGACCTACGTGTCGCGTCCGAATCCGCCAAGCTTGGGGTGCAGGAAGTCAAGTGGGCGATCTTCCCGGCAGGCGGTTCGACGGTGAGACTGCCCCGACAGATACCCTATGCGCGGGCCATGGAGTTGCTGCTCACCGGAGATCTAATAACCGCCGCCGAGGCGCTAGAGTTGGGGTTCCTCAATCGCGTGGTGCCACAGGCCGACGTGCTGCCCACGGCCCTCGATCTGGCCGAACGCATCGCCGCCAACGGGCCGATCGCGGTACAGGCCATCCGCCGGTCGGCGCGAGCCTGCCAGGGCCGTCCGGAAGCTGAGGCCATGCAGATCGAATCCGAAATGGCTGCCGCTGTCTTCAGAACCGAGGACGCCCAGGAGGGGCCGCTCGCCTTCATGCAGAAACGCAAGCCCGTCTTTCAGGGTCGCTGACCCAAGCTCCGCTCAGCGACCCTCATCATCCGAGACAAGGAACACCATCATGGCATTAAACAGCCGTATTTGCGAGATTTTCGACATTCGCTATCCCATCGTTCTTGCCGGAATGGGCGGGGCCAGCGTTCCCCGCCTGGCAGCGGCCGTCTCCAATGCCGGAGGGCTAGGAATTCTTGGCGCTGCGGCCTGCTCGCCCGAGGAACTTCGCGCGTGGATCCGCGAAGTGCGATCGCTCACCGACAAGCCCTTCGGGGTCGACACATTGCTCCCGGCCTCGGTCCGCCGCGAAGTGGTCGACGCCGCGGCGGGCTCCGGCGAGGGCGGCAAGCCGTCGCCTATGGAGCTGCTTAGCGACTATCAGGCGTTTGCAGCCGACTTCATGCGCCAGGAAGGCCTACAAGAGGTCGCCCGTTCCCGCGATGGCAACAAAGGTGAAGCTCAGGCCGGCCCCGCGTTCTTTTCAAAGGAGTTCTTCGAGGCGCAAATGGAGGTCGTGATCGAGGAAGCGGTTCCGGTCTACGCCGCAGGCCTGGGCAACCCGGGGCCTTGGATGGAGCGACTGCGGGAGAACGGCACGAAGGTCATGGCCGTCATTGGGTCGGTGAAGCATGCGCTGCAGGTCGCTGCGTCAGGCATCGACGTGGTGGTCGCCCAGGGACATGACGGTGGCGGACATAATTCGCCGATCGGCACCATGGCGCTCATCCCCCAGGTCGTCGACGCCATGGCGGGGCGCATCCCGGTGCTCGGAGCCGGCGGTATTGCCGACGGCCGCGGCGTAGCCGCCGCAATGATGTTGGGGGCTGAAGGCGCCTGGGTGGGCACCGCTTTCCTGGCGACGGAGGAAGCCGGGATTCAGCAATTCCAGAAGGAAGTTCTGGTCGAGTACGGCGATGGCGACACGATTGTGTCAAAATCCGTCACCGGAAAGCCGGCCAGGATCATCCGCAACAAATGGGCGCAGGCTTGGGTGGACGCGGAGAAGTCGCCGCTGCCCATGCCCTTCCAGTCTATCATCGCCGGGCCCGTGCTCGCGGCGGCGACCCTCGACCAGCGCAAGGATATCGCGCCTGGGTTTGCCGGCCAGGGCATGGGCCTCATCAAGGCGATTCGCCCCGCTCGGGATGTCCTGGAAGACCTCGTCAGCGGCGCCGAGACCGCGCTCGCTCGCGCGACTGTTTTCGCTAAGCCGCGAAAGGAAATTCAATGACCCCGCGCAGAATGCCCGCGTTTCACGCCGAGATGGTTGAAGCCTTCATGGCTTCGAGCAATCGGATGACCGGCCTCCCTGAATACCTGGGCCTGCGGATCGTGACCATGGAACCGGGAGGCCTCACGGCAGAGATGGCGGTGGACCCAAAGCTGCTGACCGGCTTCGGCAACATGCATGGCGGCGTCCTGTCTGCCGCCTGCGACCATGTGTTGGGATGTGTCTGCTACCCCCATATGGAGAAGGGACAGTGGGCGGCGACGACCGAGTTCAAGATCAACCTCCTCGCGCCGGTCAGCCGAGGGATGGTCATGGCGCGTGCGGAAATCCTCTCGATGAGCAAACAGACTGCGGTGGTCCGGATCGAAATGGAGAACGAAGGTCGCCTGTGCTGTTCAGCGCAGGGCACTGTCCTAATCCAGAATCCCAGACCTGCCTGACGGGCGCCTGCGTTCAGGCGGTCTTTGGGGCTGCCCTCGGGCCGGGGGTTCCGAGGCTGCCTAGCACGTCACGCATGATCCCAAGCAATTCGGGGCGACGGCCCCGGAACAGGTCTTTGGGCGCGGCCAAGCCAAGGGCCAGGGGTCGGGCCGGCGGACCTACGGCGAGGGGAATGGCTAGCATGGCGGCGCTTTCGTGCACCAGGCCGGCATGGAAGGCATGACCTCGGGCGGCGACCTGGATCAGGTCTCCGGTGATCTCCTCTGCGGGCGGTGGCGCCTCATCGCCGTCCCACACCGCAAGCGCTTCCGCGATCATCCTGGTCCTCGTATCCGGCGGCTCCAAGGCGAGAAGCACTCGGCCCAGGGTTGAGCGGACGAGGCATCGCCGCGTGCCGGCCTTGACGTGATAGCGGATCGGGGTCGTGCCTTCGATCACGCGGACATACTGGCAATACCCGCCGCTCACTGCACCCAGCACCACGGTCATCTGGGTTTCTTCGGCGATATCGCGCATCTGCTGCTGGATGCGCCGGAGCGGAAAGACTTCGTCGCTAACCCAATGGCCCAGCAGGGAGACCCGGATTGATGGGAAGTAAGTCTTGTCTTCGGCGGAGAATTCCAGATAGCCGAGGTCGGCGAGGCTGCGCAGCAGCGCGGCCGTACTGGAATGCGGATAGCCTAACGCGAGGGCCACCTCTTGAATGTGCGCGGGCCTGCGAGCCTCGTCGAAATATTCGAATATCTCTAGGGTCCGGGCGGCCGACTTGACGACCGACTGATCAGGCTTCGGCATGCTATCAAATCCTTCGGGCGCGCGCTCAGATCTTGAGCGCCGCCCGGGTTCCTTCCTCAATGGCCCGGACCGCATCCAGACCGGCTGCGTCGCGCGCGCCCCCAACCAGGGAATATGGCATCTGCTTCGCCGCCAGCAACGGGGCGATTCCTGCCTGCGGCTCTTGGCCGATGCATAGCACGAACGTGTCGGCCGCGATCAACTGTGGGACGCCGCCCACCATGACACACAGGCCCTCTGGGCTGAGCTGGCCATAGACAACATCACCCGTCATGGCGACGCCCCGGCGCTTCACTTCCTGGAGGTTGGCCCAGCCCCGCGTCTTGCTCAGTCCCGCGCCGAACGCCGATCCCGGCTTGCGCTGGAAGAGCGTGATCTGCCGGGCCGAGGGCCAGGACCCGGGCTGCGGGTGCAGGGCGCCGCGCTCGTTGAAGCCGGTGTCGATCCCCCAATTCTGGGAGAAGCTCTCAATATCGGGCCTGGTAGGGTCGCCCGCGCCGGTGGGGTGCGCTAGGAGTTGGGCCACGTCGAAACCAATGCCACCAGCGCCCAGGATCGCCACGCTTTCGCCTGCCAGTTCGGGCGTTTCAATGGCCTGTGCGTAGGTAAGCACACGCGAGTCGTCCATGCCCATCGAATCGAGCGTTCGCGGCTCCACGCCGGTGGCGACGATCACATGATCGTATGCGGCGGCGATGAGATCTTGCGGGCGAGCAAGCGTTCCCAACCGCACTTCGACCCCGAGCTCGGATAGCCGAGCGCCGTAATATCCGATGGTTTCGGCATAGTCCTCCTTGCCCGGGATCCGGCGCGCAAGATTGAACTGGCCGCCGATCTGTTCTGATCTCTCGAACAGGGTGACCCGGTGGCCCCGTTCCGCGCTCGTCACCGCCGCGGCCAGGCCCGCGGGCCCCGCGCCAACAACCGCGATACGCTTAGGTTCGATCGGCGCTGCGACATCGCCGAATTCGGCCTCGCGGCAGGCGGCGGGATTGACCATGCAGGTCGTGAGCTGGCCGGTAAAGGCGTTGTCCAGGCAGGCCTGATTGCAGCCAATGCACACATTGATTGCGGCACGTCGCCCGGCCCGGGCCTTGGCGACGAAGTCGGGGTCGGACAGGAAGGGCCGTGCCATTGAAACCATGTCGGCGGTGCCGTCGGCGATGAGGCGGTCGGCAAGCTCCGGGGTGTTGATCCGGTTCGACGCCACGACCGGCAAGTTGAGATGGGACCTGAGCCGTGCCGCGGCCCACGCGAAAGCTCCGCGGGGCACCATGTGGGCGATGGTGGGGATCCGCGCCTCGTGCCAGCCGATCCCTGTATTGACCAGGTTCGCGCCGGCGGCCGCGACCGTCTTGGCCTGATCGACCACCTCGTCGAAGGTGCTGCCGCCCTCCACAAGATCGAGCAACGACTGCCGGTAGACGAGAATGAACTCCTCACCGCAACGAGCGCGGACCGCCCGGACGATCTCGGCAGGCAGCCGCTGGCGATTGGTTGCAGAGCCCCCCCAGCGATCAGTGCGCTGATTGGTCCGCGGCGCCAGGAACTGGTTCAGCAAGTAACCTTCCGAACCCATGATCTCCACCCCCTCGTAGCCAGCCTCCTTGGCCAGCATCGCGGCGTTCGCGAAGTCCTCGATCGTAAGGAGAATCTCGTCCTCGGCCAGCTCGCGCGGCGTCAGCGGGTTAATTCTCGAGGCGATCGGTGACGGGGCGACGAGGCCGTCGTGACGCGCATAGCGGCCGGCGTGGAGGAGTTGCAGCACGATGTGCCCGCCGGACTGGCGCACAGCGGTCGTGATCCGGGCGTGTCCGGCAACAACTGCCTCGCGCATCACCGCGCCGTTCCGGCCCAGCCGGCCAGCCTCATTGGGCGATACGCCACCGGTTACGATCAGACCCGCGCCGCCTTGCGCCCGTCGGGCGAAGAACCGAGCCTGCCGATCGAATCCATCCGACGCCTCTTCAAGGCCTGTGTGCATCGAGCCCATCAGCGTGCGGTTCGAGAGCGTCACGAACCCCAGGTTCAGCGGTGACAGCAGGTGAGGATAGGGAGACATGTCGATGCCTACGCTGGGACTGCGAATTTCGCACTGGCTTGAGACAGGACGATACGCCCATCTGCGGTTTCGCCCTGCACGACGGCCTGGCCGTCGCCTGTGCGCCAGATCTTGGTGACGATAGTGTCCCCGTACAGCACCCGGTCAGCGAACCGGGCCTGGAAGGAATGGAAGGCGCTCGGATCGTCGGCGCATAGCTCTCGCAGGATGACGCGACCCACAATGCCGTAGGTGCACAGCCCGTGCATGAAGGGCGCGTCGAACCCGCCCATCTTTGCGAACGCCGGGTCGATATGGATGGGGTTGCGATCGCCCGACAGCCGGTAGATCGCGCCTT
>Ga0208243_1001002_pt1 | contig 11105 bp, 9 predicted proteins | sample Subbio2Aug_QV12A_FD_184826 | JGI IMG/M metagenome (GOLD analysis project Ga0208243, IMG submission 184826) | Serpentinite rock and fluid subsurface biosphere microbial communities from McLaughlin Reserve, California, USA - CR12Aug_QV12A (SPAdes) | ecosystem: Environmental > Terrestrial > Deep...
GAGCCGCTGCGCCACCTGAAGGCGTTCCGGCCGGAGGACGTCCACCTCGTGCCCGAGAACCGCCTCTGCGCCACCATGATCGAGATGCTCAACGTCGAGGGCGTCGTGCTCGAGCCGGCCGGCGCGCTGGCGATCGACGCGCTGAAGGATTTCTCCAGGGCCGAGCTCAAGGGCCGGACCATCGTGCTCGTCGTCTCCGGCGGCAATTTCGACTTCGAGCGCCTGCCCGACGTCAAGGAGCGGGCGCTGCGCTACGAGGGGCTGAAGAAGTACTTCGTCTTCCGGTTCCCGCAGCGCCCCGGCGCGCTGCGCGACTTCCTCGACCTGCTCGGCCCCGAGGACGACATCGCCCGCTTCGAATATCTGAAGAAGTCGGCGCGCAATTTCGGCTCGGTGCTGATCGGCATCGAGACGAAGAGCGCGAGGAACTTCGACCGGCTGGAGAAGAAGTTCCGCGAGGCCGGCTGGTCCTATCAGGACATCACCGACAACGAGGTGCTGGCCGGGCTGATCATCTGATCGCCCCGGGAGGCGGCCGAACGCCGCAACGTGGCGTCAGCCCCTCCGCTTGGACACCGCGTCGAAGGCCATCAGCGTCTCCAGGAGCCGCGGCATGTCGGCGAGCGGCACCATGTTGGGGCCGTCCGAGGGAGCGTTGTCGGGATCCTGGTGCGTCTCGATGAAGACCCCGGCGATGCCCACGGCGACGGCCGCCCGCGACAGCGTCTCCACGAAGCGCCGCTCGCCGCCGCTCGATCCGCCCTGCCCGCCCGGCTGCTGCACGGAATGCGTCGCGTCGAAGATCACCGGCGCGCCGGTCTCGGCCATCACCGGCAGCGCGCGCATGTCCGAGACGAGCGTGTTGTAGCCGAAGGAAGCGCCGCGCTCGGTCACCAGCACGTTGGCGTTGCCCGAGCCGGTGATCTTGGCGACCACGTTCTTCATGTCCCAGGGCGCCAGGAACTGGCCCTTCTTGACGTTGACGACCTTGCCGGTCCTCGCGGCGGCGACCAGCAGGTCGGTCTGGCGGCAGAGGAAGGCCGGGATCTGCAGGATGTCGACGGCGTCCGCCACGATGCCGCACTGTTCCTCGGTGTGGACGTCGGTCAGCACCGGCAGGCCGAACTGGCTGCGGATGTCGGCGAAGATCGGCAGCGCCTGGTCGAGGCCGGCACCGCGCTTGCCCGACAGCGAGGTGCGGTTGGCCTTGTCGAAGCTCGTCTTGTAGACGAGCCCGATGCCGAGCTTCTGCGTCAGCTCCTTCAGGGCGCCGGCCATGTCGAAGGCGTGGCCGCGCGATTCGAGCTGGCACGGCCCGGCGATCAGCGTGAGCGGTGCGTCGTTCGAAAACACCACGCTGCCGGCGGTGACGGTTGTGTTCGGCTGGGTCATGCCCGCTCCTCGAAGATGAAGGTCGCGCCCTGTCCCGGTGCGGGGGGCACGGTGATGCGATGGTCGGCGATCTCGAAATCGATGCCGTTGGCAGCAAGCACCTGCCGCGTGTCGGACAGGTCGCGTACCGCGAAGGTCACGGCACGGAAGTCGAAGAGCCCTGGCGGCGGCGGCCCTGCGTCCGGCAGCGCGGGACGCACCAGAATGTCGGCGTTGGTCAGGCGGAAGCGCGTCGCAGGCCCGCTCGCCGCGCCGTCGATGCCCGTCACCGTCGCCATGAAGCGGGACGCGGCGGCCGGATCGGCCGCCGCGACCGTGACCGACAGCAGGCGCGTCGCACCGTTGGCATGGCGCTGCAGTGCGGACCGGTCGACCGACGGCGCGTTGAGGCGCTGGCAGGAGAAGACGAAAGGGATGGTGCCGGCGGCCGCCGCGAAGGCGAGCTTGAACGATGCCGTGTCGCTGCGGCCCGACGCATCGACGAACGGGCGCGAGAAGGACAGGAGGTCGCCCGCCGACAGCCCTGCCCCGACGAACCGCGCGTGATCAGCCTCGGCGTCGGCGCTCGCAAGCACGATGGCCGAGAAGCCCTCGTCCCGCCCTGCCGACCGGAAGGCCCGGTCGCGGGCGACGAAGACGTTGCCGGAGGCGGCGGCCTCGGCACAGGCGGCGGCGTCGGCGACAGCCAGCGGTTCGAGAAACGTGCCGTCGGCCAGGTAGACGCAGCCATTGGCCGTGCCGAAAGGATGAACGCCCGTGGGCGCCACGGTCAAGCCGAGCGCGCCGAGACGCCCGCGCGCGGCTTCGAGCGAGGCGGTCGGTAGTACGAGATGGTCGAGGGCCGGGCCGGCGGCCTGGTCGGGGGCAGCGTTCGCCATGGCGCCCATGTGCCGCAAGTCGGCCGGCCGCGCAAGCTTGGGCGCGGCGGGTCCGCCCGAAAGCCGGGCTTCGGGCCGTTGCATTCGCGTCTTCCTCGGCTAGGCTCCCGTCCTCAGGCGATGCGTTCGGCACGAGGCAAGGCCGGGCGGACCACGGGCGAGAAGCTATGTCTTTCATTTCATTGGCGGCACGCGGTTCCGCGCCGGTGCCGGCGCAGCAGCGAATCAGGATCGCAGCCACCATCGCGAAGGCGATCCTGTGCCTGCTGCTCGCCGCCGTCGTGACCGCCTGCACCACCTCGGACGTCATGCGCAGCACGTCCCGGCCGATCCCGACCTCGTCGTCGAGCAAGTACGCCGCCATCGTCGTCGACGCGAACAGCGGGCGCGTCCTGCATGCCGACGATGCCGATTCGCGCCGCTATCCGGCCTCGCTGACCAAGATGATGACGGTCTACATGATGCTGGAGGCGATGCAGCAGGGCCGGCTCGGTCCCGCCACGCAGATCCCGGTCTCCGCCACTGCCGCCGGCCGGCCGCCGACGAAGCTGCATTTCAAGGCCGGCCAGACGATCGATGCCGACACGGCGATCCGCGCGCTGGTAACGAAGTCGGCCAACGACGTCGCGACTGCGGTGGCCGAGCATCTCGGCGGCAGCGAGGACCGCTTCGCCGCGATGATGACGGCCAGGGCCCGCCAGCTCGGGATGGGCTCGACCGTGTTCAGGAACGCTTCGGGCCTGCCCGACGCCGGCCAGGTGACGACCGCGCGCGACATGGCGACCCTCGGGCTCGCGCTGCGGCGGCAGTTCCCGGCGCAGTACGGCTATTTCGGGCGCACGAGCTTCGCCTTCCGCGGCAGGACGGTCAGGGGCCACAACAAGGTGCTGGAGACGGTGCGCGGTGCCGACGGGATCAAGACCGGCTATACCCGCGCCTCGGGCTTCAACCTCGCCACCTCGGTGCGCCGCGACGGCAGGTCCATCGTGGCCGTGGTGATGGGCGGCGACAGCGCCGGGCAGCGGGACGCGCTGATGGCGCAGCTGATCGAGACCTTCCTGCCCAGAGCGTCGAGCCGCTGAAGGGCGGCCCGGCCCGGAAGCCGCCGCCGGTCAGGCCGTCGGCGCTCCGGCGGTTTCTCCCGCCGCGGTCTTCCGGCCGAGGCGGCTCACCAGCGCCGCGACGGCGATCGCCGCAGCGGCGATGCCGATCGCCAGCAGCGGCCGGTACCAGAACCAGGCCAGCGCGATCGTCGCGCCGCCGACGAGAACCGCGAGCACGAAGGCGATGGCACCGGTTCCCAGCCGCACCAGGCTGCCGAGGAAGGGGATGACGTCGGCCAGCACCCCGATCGGGCCCATGATCAGCGAGAACGCGAACATCAGCAGCAGCAGGCCGCCGATGCGCAGCGCCCAGGTCAGGATCGCGTTGCCGGTCATGGCGTCGGCGAACATCTCCTCGGCGGGAACGACGCCGTTGTCGACCATCAGCAGCCGGTTTCCGGCGACCGTCTGGTAGGGCGCGAAGCCGTCGCCGGTCTGGCGCCCGACCACGCTGACCGGGCCGAGCGGCACCACCCGCCAGCTCATGCGGTAGTCGCCGATGCGCGGCGAGGACGGGTCGAAGCCGATGTAGGCGCCGGCGCCGGTGACGTGCAGTGCGCGCGAACCCGAATAGCTCGCCTTCACCGCATCGATCATGGACTGGTCGAGGGACAGCCTCTCGGCTCCCCCGATCCGGTCCAGCACCGGCGGATCCAGCCTGAACGCCCCGAGCGCGGCCTGCGGGATCTGGAAGCGGTCGCTCGCATAGTTCATTCCGGGATTGGCGTGGCCCTCCGGCTTCCTGAAGTCGGCGGAATCGACTTCTCGTCCCATCCAGGCCTTTTCGTAGGAGTAGGTCGTGACCGTCTCCTCGCCGCCGCCGAGCTTGGTCTTCGTTTCCGACGTCTGGCGCTCGACCCACTGGTACATCTCGACGTCGCGCTCGAGCCGAATGCCGGCCGCGACGATTCCGAACAGGTCGTCCCGGGGTTCGGCCGTCGCCGTGACGGGTCCCGCCACGTGGACGAGCCGCCCCTCGTAGGCAGGGTCGATCCGGTCGGACGGAACGGTCTCGACGAGCCCGGCGCCTTCCTCCAGCGAGCGGGCGGTGGTCACCGCCCTGCCCTCGTTCCAGAACAGCCCGATCACCATCGCCACGAGCAGCAGAAGACCGAAGACGATGCCGCCGGCCGACCGCGTCAGGCGGCCGAACCACGAGACCGACGTGACTTCGCGAATGCTGTCGCTCATTGCGCAAAAACCCCCGGAACCCGCAGATCGCCTCCGCGGGAACGATGCCCCTGCGGCCATTCTATTGGCGATTTGCGGAGGTCCTGCAACGGACCAGGGTCGGTGCGGTCAGACCAGCCGCGACTGTTCCACCGCCGCGCCGATGAAGCTCGCAAACAGCGGGTGCGGCTCGAAGGGGCGCGACTTCAGCTCGGGGTGATACTGCACGCCGATGAACCAGGGATGGTCGGGATACTCCACCGTCTCCGGCAGAACGCCGTCGGGCGACATGCCGGCGAAGACGAGGCCGCAGCTCTCGAGCCGCTCCTTGTAGTCGATGTTGACCTCGTAGCGGTGGCGATGGCGCTCGTGGATGCGGGTGCCGCCATAGACCTGCGCGATCTTCGAGCCGTCGGCCAGCCGCGCCTCGTAGGCGCCGAGCCGCATCGTGCCGCCGAGGTCGTCGGTCTCGCGGCGCTTCTCCAGCATGTTGCCCTTCAGCCATTCGGTCATCAGTCCGACGACCGGCTCCCGGGCCGGCCCGAACTCGGTCGAGGAGGCGCTCTCGATGCCGGCCAGCGACCGCGCGGCCTCGATGCAGGCCATCTGCATGCCGAAGCAGATGCCGAAATACGGCACCTTGCGCTCGCGGGCGAACTTGGCCGCCAGGATCTTGCCCTCGGAGCCGCGCTCGCCGAAGCCGCCCGGCACCAGGATGCCGTGCACCTTCTCCAGCCAGGGCGCCGGATCCTCCTTCTCGAAGATCTCGCTCTCGATCCAGTCGAGCTTCACCTTGACGCGGTTGGCGATCCCGCCATGCGTCAGCGCCTCCATCAGCGACTTGTAGGCGTCCTTGAGGCCCGTGTACTTGCCGACGATGGCGATGGTCACCTCGCCCTCGGGATTGTGGATGCGGGACGACACCTCCTGCCAGCGTTCCATGCGCGGCTTGGGCGCCGGATCGATGCCGAAGGCCGCCAGCACCTCGCCGTCCAGCCCCTCGCGGTGGTATGCCATCGGCACGTCGTAGATGTGCGACACGTCGAGCGCCTGGATGACGGCGGATTCGCGAACGTTGCAGAACAGCGACAGCTTGCGCCGCTCCTCCTTGGGGATCGGCCGGTCGGCGCGCACGAGCAGGATGTCGGGCGCGATGCCGATCGAGCGCAGTTCCTTCACCGAATGCTGGGTCGGCTTGGTCTTCAGCTCGCCCGCCGCCGGGATCCACGGCATCAGCGTCAGGTGGATGTAGACGGCGGCGTTGCGCGGCAGGTCGTTGCCGAGCTGGCGGATCGCCTCCAGGAACGGCATCGCCTCGATGTCGCCCACCGTGCCGCCGATCTCGCAGAGCACGAAGTCGTAGTCGTCATTGCCTTCCAGCACGAAGGTCTTGATCTCGTCGGTGACGTGCGGGATCACCTGCACGGTCGCGCCGAGATAGTCGCCGCGGCGCTCCTTCTCGATGATGTTCTTGTAGATGCGGCCGGTGGTGATGTTGTCCTGCTGGTTCGCCGAGCGGCCGGTGAAGCGCTCGTAATGGCCGAGGTCGAGGTCGGTCTCGGCGCCGTCGTCCGTCACGAAGACCTCGCCGTGCTGGTAGGGCGACATCGTGCCCGGGTCGACGTTGAGGTAGGGATCGAGCTTCTTGATGCGCGCGCGATAGCCGCGCGCCTGCAGCAGGGCCCCGAGAGCCGCTGCGGCAATGCCTTTGCCAAGGGAGGAAACCACGCCGCCGGTGATGAATACATATCGCGCCATGGGAGTCAGGGCATATCGCCGCCGGTCCGATTCCGCCAGCGAAAAAGCACCCGCGGCTGCGCGTTATCCCCCGGCCCGCCATGACGCAGGGTCATGCCGCGCGCGAGGGTCGCGACGGTTGGTCCGGTTGCGGAAGGTCCGCCCGATGGTCCACAACCCCTGCAGGAGGTCCCGCGACCGCGCCGCGCGCCCGCAGGAGCAAGACTGGAGGAACGTCATGACTGCCCTTCCCGCCTTCGAAACCCACGAGGTCCTGAACCAGCCGCCGGCGCTCGAGGATTTCAACCTGTTCTCCACCGATCGGGCCCTGTCCAACGCTGCCGCGGCCATGGGCGCGGGCCATGCGGCGGACCGCCTGACGGCCTACGGCGCCCTGCTCGGCCGCGCGGAGACGATCGAGGCCGGCCGGCTGGCACACCGGTTCCCGCCCGAGCTGAAGACCTTCGACCGCTTCGGCAACCGGGTCGACCGCGTCGAGTTCCACCCCGCCTGGCACCGGATCATGGAGCTGATCATCGGCGAAGGGCTCCACTCCGGGCCGTGGGTCGAGCCCGGCCCCGCCGCCCACACGGCGCGCGCCGCCGCCTATGTCATGCACGCGCAGGTCGAGCCGGGCAGCCAGTGCCCGACCACCATGACCTATGGCAGCGTTCCGGCGCTGCGCGGCCAGGGCGGCCTCGCTAAGACCGTCCTCGCCAGGGTCGGCACCCGCAGCTACGATCCGCGCGACATTCCCGTCGGCGAAAAGACCGGCGCCCTGGTCGGCATGGGCATGACCGAGAAGCAGGGCGGGTCGGACGTCCGCTCCAACACCACCGTCGCCGTCCCGTCGGGCACGGCCGGCGAATACCGCCTCACCGGCCACAAATGGTTCTTCTCCTGCCCGCAGATCGACGCCCACCTCGTGCTCGCCCAGGCACCGGGCGGGCTGTCCTGCTTCCTCGTGCCGCGCCGGCTGCCGGACGGGACGAAGAACCCGGTGCGCATCCAGCGTCTGAAGGAGAAGGTCGGCAACAGGTCGAACGCCTCCTCCGAGGTGGAATTCCAGAACGCCCATGGCTGGCTCGTCGGCGAGGAGGGCCGGGGCATCCCGACCATCCTCGAGATGGGCACCTTCACGCGGCTCGACTGCGCGCTGGGCTCGGCCGGCCTGCTGCGCGGCGCGGTGGCGCAGGCGCTGCACCACGTCTTCCATCGCCGCGCCTTCCAGCGCCACCTCGTCGACCAGCCGCTGATGACCAACGTGGTGGCCGACCTCGCCGTCGAATCGGAGGCGGCGACGCTGCTGGCGCTGCGGCTCGCCCGCGCCTTCGACGGCATGGCCGCGGGAAGCGCGGATGACGCCGCCTTCGTGCGGCTGTGCACGCCGGCCGTGAAGTACTGGGTCTGCAAGCGGGCACCCAACGGCGTCGTCGAGGCGATGGAGGTGCTGGGCGGCAACGGCTATGTCGACGAGGGGCCGCTTGGCCTGCTCTACAAGGAGATCCCGCTGAACTCGATCTGGGAAGGCTCGGGCAACGTGATGTGCCTCGACGTCCTGCGGGCGCTGCAGAAATCCCCCGACATCCTCGGCGTCTACCTGGCCGAGATCGCAGCCGCGCGCGGCGCCGACAGCCGGCTCGACGCTGCGGCCCGCGCGCTCGAGGCGGATTTCGCGCAAAAGGCCGACCTGGAGCACCGCGCGCGGCGGCTGGTGGAGCGGATGATGACGGTGCTGCAGGGCGCGCTGCTCGTCCGCCACGCCCCGGCGGCCGTCGCCGACGCCTTCTGCGCCAGCCGTCTCGGCGGCGACTGGGGCCACGCCTTCGGGACGCTGCCGGCCGGCGCCGACGTGCGCGCGATCGTCGAGCGGGCGCGGCCGGCCTAGCGCGCCGGGCGCCGCCTCGCCCTCCCCCCGGAAGCACGAAGGCCCGCGAGCGCAGCGTCGCGGGCCTTCGCGTTCAGGCGTCCGAATGGCTCGTCAGAGCACGACGACGTTGGCGCCCATCGGCACGCGGCCATAGAGATCCATGACGTGCTCGTTGATCATCCGGAAGCAGCCGTTCGACGAGTTCGTGCCGATCGTCTGCGGCTGGTTGGTGCCGTGGATGCGGATGTGGGTGTCCTTGTTGTTCTGGTGCAGGTAGATGGCGCGCGCGCCGAGCGGGTTGTCGGGGCCGCCGGGCATGCCGTCCTTGTACTGGCCGTACTTCTTCGGCTCCCGCTTCTGCATGTCGAGCGTCGGGATCCAGCGCGGCCATTCCTGCTTGTCGCCGACCTTGGCGGCGCCCTTGAACTCCAGTCCCTCGCGGCCGACCGCGATGGCATAGCGGCGTGCGCTGTTGGAGGATTCCACGAGATAGAGGAACCGCTCGGACGTGTTGATGACGATGGTGCCGCGCGGATAGCCGGAGAACGGCACGGTCTGCGGGACGAACTCGTTCTTCACGGCGAAGGTCTTGCCCTTCTGGCGCTTCTCCAGCACCGAATCGAGGGCCTCCGTCTGCGGCAGGAGCTTCGCCGTCCGGCTGCCGAACAGCCCGATCAGCGGATCGCCGGGACGGGTTTCGGAGCGCAGCTCGCCGTTGTTGCCCGAAGCCATGACCTCCGACACCGTCGGCGGCTTCGGCGTCTCGACCACCTTGACCTTCTTCGTCTTCACGTCGACCCGCGCCTGCGGCTTCTGCGTCCCCTTGACGGTTTCGGACGCACCGGGATCGGCGCGATCCCGCTCGGCCGAAGCCGGCGCGGCGATACCGAGAGAAATGGCGACGCCGAGCGCCGCGACGAGAAGACGTGTCATCCGCATGATTTTCCGCGACCTGCCGTGGTGTTGCGCAAGGACCCGGGGGAAAGTTCCCTCCGAAGCCGGCCGCCATCAATACTGCATCGCAACACGCGGGCTCAAGTCCTATCGGCAGCCGGCTGCCGTGACCGACGTCCATCCGCTGGCACCGTTGCAGGGCAAGCACAGTCCGGACCCGGCGCCGCTGGACACCGGGCCGCCGGGAAGCGGTCGCCTCGAGGAACGGGGACGTCTGCTGGCAGCAGTTGCCGGCGGGGCGCCGCGCGTTTACTGGCCGCTCGGAACCTGCGGACCGGACGGTGCCGGTGCGGGTGCCGGCGTGGCAGGGGTGTCGCTTCCGCCCAGCTGGTCGAGCACGCCGCCGCCGGTGCCGGTACCCTCGCCCTGCTGCTGGCCTGCCGGCAGGCGCTCCAGGATGTCGATCGGCTGCTCGCCGTAGCGGGCGATCAGCGACAGGCCGAGCGAGGTGACGAAGAAGGCCGCCGCCAGGATCGCGGTGGCGCGGGTCAGCGCGTTGGCCGCGCCGCGCGCCGTCATGAAGCCGGACCCGCCGCCGATGCCGAGACCGCCGCCCTCCGAGCGCTGAAGCAGCACGACGCCGACCAGCGCGAGCACGATCATCAGATGAATGACGATGAGGACGGTTTCCATTGATCAATTCCGCGGATGTGTCCGGGCATGCGGTGCCCTGGGAAGGAGACGCGGCTCAATACACGCCTTTGCCGACGTTTCCAAGCCCGAACGCCGACCTTCCGGCGCCTGGCCCCGATATGGGGGCCGGATGCGGAAATGCAAAGGCAACGCGTCGCGAAGTGTCTCAGATCGAACGATAGGCTTCGGCGATGCCCAGGAAGTCGGCCGCCTTGAGGCTGGCGCCGCCGACCAGGGCGCCGTCGACATTGTCGATGCCGAGCAGTTCCACCGCGTTCGACGGCTTCACCGAGCCGCCGTAGAGGATGCGCGTGGTCGAGGCGGCCGCGCCGACGATGCGGCCGAGTTCGGCGCGGATATGCGCATGGGCGGCCGCGACGTCGTCGGGCGACGGGGTGAGCCCGGTTCCGATCGCCCAGACCGGCTCGTAGGCGACGATCATGTTCCTTGCGTTGGCGCCGGGCGGGATCGACCCGGCGAGCTGGCGGGAGAGCACCGACAGGGTCTCGCCCGCGTCGCGCTCGGCCCGCGTCTCGCCGACGCAGACGATGGCGACGAGCCCGGCGAGCCACGCCGCCTCCGTCTTCGCACGCACCGTGGCATCGTCCTCGCCGTGATCGGCGCGCCGCTCGGAATGTCCCACGATGACGTGGCTGGCGCCGGCGTCCTTCAGCATCTCGGCGGAGACGTCGCCGGTATGGGCGCCGCTCGCGCGGACATGGCAGTCCTGTCCGCCGGCCTTGACCGGCGTCGAGGCCAGGATCTGCTGCGCCCGCCAGATCAGCGTGGCCGGAAAGCACAGGAGGGCGTCGCATTCGGCGTCGAGGCCGCGCATGAAGCCGTTGCCGATCGCGCGGGCCTCGGGCAGCGAGGCGCCGGTGCCGTTCATCTTCCAATTGCCGGCGACGAGCGGCTTGATGCCCTTGGTCATGACGAAACTCCCCAGCGGTGGCGGCGCGATGCACGGGTTCCCTACCAAATCGGGCCCATAAAGCAATCGACACCCGCCATGAAGGAGTCTATTTGCTGTGCTCCGTCACCGCGGCACGCGCAGGCGGCGCGACAGGATAATCTTGGGTAGGACATGCTCGATTCATTGCGTTCGGCGGCCGGCACGTGGGTGGCGAAGCTCCTGCTTCTGCTCCTGGTCCTGAGCTTTGCCGTCTGGGGAATTTCCGGTCAGATCACGAGCGGCTTCGGCGGCAACGCCGTCATCACCGCGGGCGAGACCACCGTCACGCAGATCGAGTACCGCCTGGCCTACGACCGGCAGCTCTCGGTGCTGTCGCAGCGCTTCGGGACGCGGGTGACGCGCGAACAGGCCGTGGCGCTCGGCGTCGACCAGCAGGTCCTGTCGCAGCTGGTCGC
>Ga0208243_1001003_pt1 | contig 11102 bp, 12 predicted proteins | sample Subbio2Aug_QV12A_FD_184826 | JGI IMG/M metagenome (GOLD analysis project Ga0208243, IMG submission 184826) | Serpentinite rock and fluid subsurface biosphere microbial communities from McLaughlin Reserve, California, USA - CR12Aug_QV12A (SPAdes) | ecosystem: Environmental > Terrestrial > Deep...
GTCGGTGGAAATGAGATTTCATCACCCTCCTTAAGCTGCCTCCCCATAAAACCACCAAAGCCCCCCCTTAAATATGTACACTTGCTTCCCATAATTACAGGGACATCAAAGCCCCCCTTAACAGCCAAATATCCTCTACAGCCCTTAATTGCTGCACCAATCGTAAGCTCAGATCCTGCTTCCACATAGATTGTCTCATAGGAGCTTACTTCTTTGCCATTCAGCTTTATTGGAAACTCTCCACCTGTAAGCGCAATCAATGCTTTATCGGTAAAGCTGATGGTTGGCCCTAAAAGTGTTATCTCCAAAGCGGCCTCACTGGGTGAATTACCTACCAAAATATTAGCCAGCTTTAAGGAGTACTGATCCATAGCTCCAGCAACAGGAATGCCATATTGCTGATAGCCTTTTCGACCTGTATCCTGAAGGGTAGTTAATAGGCCGGCCTTTTTAATTATCATTGATGACAAACTACTCACTCCCCCTCTTATTTGTTATTTTCAAGCTATAATTATTTTCTTCAATCGCCTCTTTAATTCTGTAATATTCTTTTTCATCTATCGCTTCAAATTTTATATATTGCCCCGCCTTTAATAATACAGCAGGCTTCCGAAGAGGATCGAAAAGCTTTAGTGGAGTCCTACCAATTAATTGCCACCCACCAGGACTATCAATTGGATAAATACCAGTTTGGTTTCCTGCTATACCAACGGAGCCGGCTGTAATTTTTTCTCTTGGGACCTCAAGTCTGGGAGTAGCTATCTTTTCAGACATACCACCTAAATAAGGGAAGCCCGGTGTAAAGCCCAGCATATAAATTAAGTACTCTCCGGAGGTATGAATGGAAATTACCTCATCAACAGACATATTATTTAGTTTTGCAACCTTTTCTAAGTCAGGACCCATATCATCACCATAAAGCACTGGAATATATACCGTTTCCAACTGTGCCATATCGGTGGCTGTCATTTCCTCTTCTAGCTTCATTATATTATTTAGCAATTCCTTGTAACTGGTTATTAGTGGATCATAGAAAACAAGCAGAGTTGTATAGGTTGGAATAGCTTCCTCTATTCCCTCAATCAATTCCTTATTTTCCTCGATGACATTTAAGAGACCCTTTATTTTATTGTGAGCTTCGACTGATATCTCTTTACCAGCCTCCACTACTATCCCATTATCACCATAAGGGGCGTATTGAAATATTGTAGTCATTGGATTCCCCCCCACTACTTTATTTAAGTGCCTTAAAATCAATTCCAGCCTCTTGTGCACGTTTTTTAAGCTCTACTACAAAATCTAGGGCTGCTGGATTATCTCCATGTATACAAATCGTATCCGCCTCTATTTTTAGCATTTCACCAGCTATCGTCTCCACAATACCATTCTTAACCATGCCTATTACCCGGTCAATACAGATATTTTTATCATGAATAACTGAGCCAGCAATATTTCTTGCTACTAATGTACCATCACTATTATATGCTCTATCAGCAAATACCTCACTTGCTGTCCTTAGCCCCGTGTCCCTTCCTGCCTTTATCATCATGGAGTTAGCCAGTCCAACAAGAATCAATTCAGGATTTACAGAATATATAGCCTCAGCAATACCTTTTGCCAGCTTATAATCAGCAGCAGCCATGTTATATAGTGCCCCATGGGGCTTGACATGCTGTAATTGACCTCCATGAGCTTTAACAAAGGCCTGTAGAGCTCCTATTTGATATATAACATAAGCCTTGGCCTCCTGGGGGGTTACATTAATATTACGCCTTCCAAAGCCCATTAAATCTGGAAAGCCTGGATGAGCACCTATTGCTGTAGCGCTACGCAATGCCATTTCTACGGTTTTATTCATAATCATTGGATCACCAGCATGATAACCACAGGCTATATTAGCTGATGTTACTAGCTCAAGGATTTTTTCATCATTGCCAAGGGTATAGCTTCCAAAGCCTTCCCCCAAGTCACAATTCAAATCTATAATGTACATAATATTCTATCTCCCTTGCTAAATTAGCAGACCTCTTCTGCAGTAGTTTCCAAAGCAGCTGATATCATATGTCTTAGCCTTTGAAGGACACCAAGGTTAATTTCTAAGCTTAAGCCGTCAACAGTACATTCACTCTTCTTACTGCAGCCATCTACAGCTCCAGCCTCAACCATAGCCTTCAGCATAGCATATTCTTCGCCCTCATCATGGAGCAATATTTTAGAAGTAAGTATAGAAAGGGCGGCTGCTAAGCCGTGTCCTCCCCAATTAGATACTCCAGCAATTATTAAATAATCCGATTCTGTTACTGCAGAAATCTTTTCTCCATTGGTAACCAGCTTATTTATTATCTCCTTTATCTTTCCCATACCCATTTCATTTCCACCGTCACCAACTGCAATTGTAACTATGCCTCTCTTTTTTGCTTCAATAAATAGCTCATCAGTATTTGGTACATAGGAAGAAATATCTTCCCCTCTCATGGAATAGCATCTGCCGTCTAAAGCTCTTCCCGGCCTTTCAATAGCTACTATGTGGGAGGGTGAATGGGCTTCTATAAGCTCCCTACAGAAAGCATCGGCTCCCTCAAAGGGTACTTTATTTATCGGAGCACTAATCTTCAGTACCTTACAACAGGCTGCTAAAAGCCCTTCAGAATACTCATCAGTTATAAAGACAATATCCTTACCTAGTTGGAGAAGTGCGTTTGCCAAGGATGCCGCCCCCATTGGTCCATCTGTTTCTCCTATAAGAGCGTCCTTAATACAAAAGCCTGTTATAATGAATACTTTATTTCCATTGTAAAGAGCCTTGACTGCTCCTTCTAAATCCCCCAGCTGAAGACTTGTACCTAGGCCCCTACAGCCGGCATCAACTCCTACTAATTCCTCTATTTCTGTCATCAGTTTTGTCATCAAAGCCCCTTCAGCTCCTCATCCTTAATATCAGTAATAAACATATGCCCAGGCGCATGAGTTATTACAATCTCTGGCTTTGCTCTCATTATAGCAGCCTGTGGGGTTACACCGCAGCCCCAGAAAACAGGCACCTCATCCTCATATATTGTCACTGCATCTCCGAAATCTGGCTTATTAATATCATTAATTCCTATTTCCGCAGGATTTCCAACATGTATAGGCCCTCCATGAACCTTAGGGTACTTTTCTGTAGCTTCAATAGCCTTTTCAACCAGATGCTTAGGCATTGGTCTCATACTCACTACAGTAGGGCCACTAAATACTCCAGCTGGTTTACATTCAATGTTTGTAATATACATTGGTACATTTCTATTCTCTTCAATATGACGGATTGGTACCCCAGCCTTTGAAAGAGCATCTTCAAAGGTAAAGCTACAGCCTATCAGAAATGAAACCATGTCCTCATCGACATATTCAGAAATGTCCCTTACCTCTTCCTCCAATATACCATTCCTATAAATACGATATAAGGGTATATCTGTTCTTACATCCCCTGTAGGTGCAATAAGAATTGGCCTGAAATCTCCCTTTTCGCATACATCTAATACTGGGCAAGGCTTAGGATTTCGTAGGCAAAACAGAAAAAAATCAAAGGCATATTTGGCTGGTAAAATAACTAAATTTGCTTGGGCATAGCCTGGTGCTAACGCTGGTGTTGGCCCTGTCCAGAGCTTGTCCCTGATAGCCCTTCGTGCTTCAATACCAGTTTTCAAATTCATATAAATCCCTCCAAGAAAGATTATGTAACAGTATCTAGTTATTACATATTCAACAGCAATTGTCTTACTCCTTTTTTTCTCTTATTTGTAATATTTAAATTGTTTAATATTAACAAACCTTAACAACCAGCTAAAAATATTACAAATGCGAAATGTAATTACATAATTATGGAACTATAACCTTTGTGCTCTACTTATATTTTAATATAAATTTAATGCAAAATAAAGTAATTTGTATAAAATTGCATTATAATGTATATTTATTTACAAGATTAAGCTATGCGTAAATTTAATTTTTCTAATTTTCAGTTAACAGTGAATTTTTCGGTAGTAATCTGTAGGTTTTTGTTAGGAGAGTAGTATAAATAAATGGTATCGCTAATATTTTTTGTATTTAATCTAATTATATTTTACTTCTATTACTGTCTTTTCAAGCGTCTAAAAATGAAAGCTAATATTTTCTATCAGTCAATTTTGCTCTTAAGTAGTTGACTTTAATCTTATTTTGTGGATAATTATTATTTATAGGACAAATTTATTACTATTTGTTAATAAGTACTTCAATGCTGTCTGATACGGATTAATAATCCGTTAAGAATAAATTTAAAGGGGGAAAAAAGATGAATAAAAAACTATTTGCTTTTTTAATGGTGGCTATTCTATTAGTGGCAGCTCTTGCAGGTTGTACACCTAAGACTCAAGAACCAAGCGGAGAGGCTCCAAAGCCACAGACTACCTACATTTCAATCGCTACTGGTGGTACTTCTGGTACTTACTACCCATTAGGGGGAGCTTTAGCAAAAATTTTTAATGATAAGGTGCCTGGTGTAGTAGCAAATGCTCAAGCAACTGGCGCATCTGTTGAAAACATTGGTTTAGTTGGTAAAGGCGAAGCAGAAATTGCCTTCATTCAAAATGATATTACCTACTATGCTTATAATGGAACTGAAATCTTTGAAGGCAAAGAAAAGGTAACTAACGTTAAGGGTATGGCTATGTTATATCCTGAGGTTGTACAAATAGTTGCTTTAAAAAGCTCTAATATTAACTCTGTTGAAGATTTAAAGGGCAAAAAAGTTGCTATTGGTGCTCCTGGTTCTGGTGCAGAGGCTAACGCAAGACAAATTCTTGCTGCTCATGGCATCAAATATGAAGATCTTGCAAAGGCTGACTTCTTATCCTTTGGTGAAGCGGCTGACCAATTAAAGAACAAGCAAATTGATGCTGCCTTCGTTACAGCTGGTCTTCCAACATCTGCAGTAACTGAGGTTGCTCAAACTACTGAAATAGTAATAGTACCTATTACAGTAGAGAAAATTGCCGAGCTTGCTGGTAAATATAGCTTCTATACAGAAGTAAAGGTGCCTGCCGGAACCTATAAGGGTCAAGATGCTGAAACTACAACTACTGCTGTTATGGCAATGTTAGTTGTTAAAGAGGATTTGTCTGAGGATTTCGTTTACGAATTAACTAAAGCTATGTTTGAAAATAGACAGACCATAGTTGAAACTCACTCTAGAGGTAATGATATCACTTTAGAAACTGCATTAAAGGGTATGCCAATAGATGTTCATCCTGGTGCTCAAAAGTACTACACTGAAAAGGGAATTAAATAGTTAGGTTTAATTTAAGGAGGTTAAGGTATTGGGGTTCTACCCCAATACCTTATTAACTAAATGAAATTTAAACATTTAGCAATACTTGCACTTATATTGATTATAGTTTTTTTATATGTAGTACCTGTGCATCATCTAACGACAACAGAATTTAATACTCAAGCAGCTCTTTCAAAATGGAGAGTAAATAAAGGTAGTAGCTTTACAATTCGCTTTACTCATTCAGTAATGCTAACACCAGTTTACGAGATTTATAGAATTAACGATAAGCTAGAAATCATACTCTCCGAAACACTATTTTTTTCCTATGGTGCAGGGCTACCGGAGAATACTATTTATGATTTTGAAATGACAGAAAAAGGCTTTCGTATTTATAATATAAATCAGAAACAAGAGCAATTGGTCTATAGGACCGGCGCAGCAATCGCTAATCACACTCTTATGATTAATGATATGGAAATCCCTTTTTTAACATTTTCTAAACCACAAACTGCCGTAGAATTCAAAATTGTTTCAGGACCGCTAATTGTATTTCTTTATGAGGAGGTAATAACGTGGATATCAAAAAAGATGAAAATGTAAATGTAGATGAAACCTTAAATGTTGATAGCTTGATGGAAGAATACGATAAAGAGACAGCAGCTTCACGTAAATTAAAGGGTATTATGTCCACTGTAGTAGGAATTCTAGCTATTGCAATGTCTCTTTTTCATTTATATACCGCAGCCTTTGGTACGCTTTTGTCAATAAGACAAAGATCATTACACATTATATTTGCTTTTACACTAGGCTTTTTGCTTTATCCTGCCTTTAAAAAGGGTGATAAAACAAAGGTTCATGCTTTAGATTATTTATTAGCAGCTCTATCAGCAGGAGTCTTTGGTTATTTGTTTGTTAACTTTAAGACTATTGCCTTAAGAGGTGGCAGTGTTGAAAGATTAGACATCATACTTGGAATGCTGGCTATTGTCCTTACTCTTGAGATTACACGTAGAGTTGTAGGACCAGAACTCCCGATAGTAGCTGCATTATTCCTTATTTATGCTAAATTTGGTCCCTACATGCCAGGTATATTAGCCCACAGAGGCTTTTCCTGGGAGAGAATTATCAGCCATATGTATTTAACAACTGAAGGTATTCTTGGAATTCCAATAGGCGTCTCTGCTACCTTTGTATTTATGTTTATTTTATTTGGTGCCTTCCTAGACAAAACTGGCGTAGGAAAGTTCTTTATAGATTTAGCCTACAGCTTAACAGGACACTTAAAAAGTGGACCAGCAATGACGGCAGTTGTTGCCAGTGGTTTTATGGGGTCAATCTCAGGAAGCTCCGTTGCTAACACAGTAACAACTGGTGCCTTTACCATTCCACTAATGAAAAAAATTGGTTACAAGCCATACTTCGCTGGGGCTGTTGAAGCGGCTGCTTCAACAGGCGGGCAAATAATGCCTCCTGTAATGGGTGCAGCAGCCTTTATCATGGCGGAGTTTACTGGCATACCATATATTAAAATTATAGCTGCTGCAGCAATCCCAGCCTTCCTTTATTACTTTGCAGTAGCTTCAATGGTGCATTTAGAGGCTTCTAAATTGGGCTTAAAGGGTATACCTAAAAGTCAGCTACCTAAATTTAGCAAGCTAATCTTAACTCAAGGATATCTATTTATCCCACTTATTGCTATAGTTTGGTTCCTAATGTCTGGTTTAACACCACTATTTGCTGCCTTCAGAGCGATACTAATCTCTGTAGCTATAGCTACATTAGCAAGCCTATATAAGTATTGGAAAACCAAAGAGTTTAACTTTACTATTAAGGACTTTATAGGTGCTCTTGAACAGGGTGCTAAGGGCTCTATAGGAGTTGCTTGTGCCTGTGCCTGCGCAGGTATGATTGTGGGTGTTGTAACCCTTACTGGTCTGGGCTTAAGATTTGCAGAGCTAATAGTAACGCTTTCACAAGGAAAGCTTTTCCTGACCTTATTCTTTACAATGTGTGCATCTATAATATTAGGTATGGGACTTCCTACAACTGCTAAGTATATAGTTTTAGCGACAATGGCTGTACCTGCTCTAATTAAGCTTGATGTAAATCTTATGTCTGCTCACTTATTCATTTTATATTTCGGAGTTATAGCAGATATCACTCCTCCAGTTGCGCTAGCGGCTTACGCTGGTGCAGGTATTGCAGGAGCCAATGCAATGAAAACAGGTTTCCAAGCCGTTAAGCTGGCCTTAGCCGCCTTCCTGGTGCCTTATATCTTTGCTTATAACTCAGAGCTGATTTTAGTTAAAGAGGTAGTGGATTCAACTGTAACCTTTGTTCCATTTATTCAGGCTATACCAGTTATACTATCATCGATATTGGGTATATTATGTCTCGCAAGTGCAATCGAGCAATATATGATTACTAAAAATAAGGCTTATGAAACAGTTTTATTATTTGCAGCTGCTATCACACTATTACAGCCAGGTATGATTACTGATGCATTAGGCTTAGTAGTTTTAGGTTCAATATTCTTCTTACAAAAGCAAAGAATTAAAAAGTCTACTTTGGCAGTATAGAATAAAGCACAGCTAATAATTAGGGAATAATGAATAGGGAATAATGAATAATGTAAAATGGAGGAATCTGAGATTCCTCCATTTTTACGTGGATTTTAATTATACGATTTAATCATTCTTTTGCCTTCTTACCTACAATTGTAGAAAGAATCACACTTATTTCAAACAATACAAGCATAGGTGCAGCTAGTAGCATTTGTGAAACAACATCAGGTGGTGTTAAAAGAGCTGCTACTATTACTATAAGAAGCACAAATATCTTTCTATTTTTCTTTAATGTATTTGCTGTAATGATATTAAGCTTCGTAAGTAAAAGCACCACGATCGGCATTTCGAATACTAAACCGAAGGCTAACAATATAGAGTTTATAAAGCCAACATAGCTTCCAAAGGAAAACATAGGCTCTATTCCCTCCAGCTTAAGCTTGACAAAGAAATTTAGTGTAATTGGTAATATTACCTTATATGCAAAGGTAACCCCTGTTATAAAGAAGAAATACCCGCTTAATAGAGCTAGCATTATATATCTCTTTTCAGACTTTTCTAACCCTGGCCTTACAAAGAACCATATCTGAGAAATTGTTATAGGGGAGGTAATAGCTATACCTACTATTAAGGCTAGCTTAACATAGGCTAAAAACAACTCAGGTGGTGTTAAATAGACAAATTCTAATCCCTTTGCAGGACTTACAACATAATCTATTATGTAGTTTACATAGTTATAGCATACAAGAGTACTTACTATAATAACTACTGCTACTATCATTAACCTTTTTCTCAATTCTCCAAGATGTTCAACAAGTGTGTACTTCTGATCCTCCACCTTAATTCATCCCCTATCCATTCTATAAATACTATTTAACCTCATCATCATCTGATGCTGCTTTGTTAGAGTGATCTCTGAATTCTTTTATTGCTCTACCAAAGGATTTTCCTATTTCAGGCAATTTAGATGGTCCAAAGATTACTAATGCAATAACTAATATTAAAACTAATTCCATAGGTCCTAATCTACCGAACATAAACTTCACCTCCAATTATATCAAATTTTAACTAATATATATAAATTTATTTTTTTTCTTTTTCATCTAAGCTTAAATCAACCGAAGCCTTCACCTCGTTTGCTGTTTGCTTGAATTCCCTAATACCCTTACCTAGTGATTTTGCAATCTCTGGTATCCTTTTTGGTCCAAAAACAAATAGCGCTACACTAAAAATTACTAACAATTCTGTAGGACCCAATCTCCCGAACATATTGTCACCTCCCCAGATAAATTAACTTCCGCTTCATTGGTTATAATTCTTCTGTCATGAGTATAAACAATCGGTCTTTGTGAGGATACTCTTCCTATCACTGTAATTCCTAGCCCTTCAGCAATCTCCAAGGCCATACCGGTAGGAATACTTCTGGTTGCCACTACTGGTAAGCCACAGGCCACTGCCTTTAATATCATATCTGAGGAAATACGTCCCGTTGTCAAAACAATAGTTCTGTTTAAATTAAATCCATTTAATATTCCATTACCTATTACCTTATCAACTGCATTATGTCTTCCAACATCTTCTCTTTGTATTAAAATATCATCATTATCTGCAAGTGCAGCACAATGAATACCACCAGTTTCTTGATACTTTTCAGCACCCTTAGCCATAGCCAGGGCTAAATTCTTTAAGTGAGATAAACTGGTTACAAAATCTGATTCAATCGATCTTTGGTTTAGCAGTGAGTCTGATAAAACAGTTGCACTACCGCATCCACTGGTTAAAACTCCAGATAATCCATATTCCTCATGAGTCAGTATGCTTGAGGTCGTTGCAAAAATCTTTCTAATTTCGTAGCTTACCCCTATATCTAGAATTTCTTCAAGGCTCTTTATTAATCCTCTGTTATATAAATAGCCAATAGCTAATTCCTTCAAGTTCTCAGGGGTACACATAAAAGTAGCTAGTTTTCTTCCGTTAACGATAAAATCCACCGGAACCTCTTGACATACATTATACTCCTTGAAGGGGAATTTGATTTCCATATTTATTCCTCCATATCTATGGACATTCTAGTGAAGTAACCTCTATCCATTCCGTCAAACTATCTGCATAAGCCTGTGACATATGTAGCTCTGAAAACAAGTATAAGGCATTATTAGAGGCTCTGGATTCCTTTATGTCCTCAAAGCCTTCCATTTGTTTTATCTGAGATAAAATATCCATAAATTCCTTATCCTTAAAGTTATAAGGACTCTTAGTAAATAGTTTAACATCAGTAGGTCTAGGATATATTTTAGAGTCATTTCGAATGGTATCGGCTATCAAGGAATACATATCTCCATCCTCAACCTTAACCAAAAGCTTTGCGTAATTCTCAGTCATTTTATTTTGAGAATAAGTATATACGCACTTCTTACCCTTTAGCTTTTTAATATCCTCATAGCCCTCTCTACTAATTAATTCATCGATTTTATTGACTACGTCTTCTGCCTTTAAGGATATTGGCTCCAAAGTAAATTCCTCATCCTTTGTAAGCTTAACATTTATAGTATTTATTCTAATTGCTTCACCCATTAAAGCAAAAATATCCTTATTATCACTCACTAGCTTCTACCACCTTTTTTAATATGGAGGAAAGGCAGTTTTAGCTGCCCCCCTCCTATTTAATTAAGTATTATTGAGTTAATAAGCCTAGCTTCTCTAACTCTGTAGCTACATAGCCTAAGCCAAGTCTGTTTAAGGTTGCCTTTGTAGGTATACCTGTTTTCTCATCCCAGCCCATTTCCTTGTAGAACATTGTAAGTGCTAACTGCATGTCGTCTCTTTCCATTTTTGTTGTACCAGGCGTAAATGGCTTCTTATCTGGATCGATTGTGTATACCCAATCACAGATCTCATCGTGATCCTTACGCATATCCTTAGAATTCATTTGCTTTGTAGATAATGCTCTGTGAAGAGTAAAAATTCTCTCACCCATTAAATCTAATTCAGCTTCAGTTGTAGGTATGCCGGTAGCCATTGAGAAGTACATAGATTCTAATGCAGTATTACCTCTGTAGCCTCTTTCCTTTAATGGAGATACTGTCATTGGCCACATCCAGTTACATAAGGTCAATGAGTCATGTAATACGTTTCTTATAATACCCCACTTAGCAAATTTAGCCTTATAAACATTCATAGGTGTATAGTTTGATGGTTTATCTAGAGCATCACCTGAACCAACTACTTCACCAATAATTTCTTTTTGTAGC
>Ga0208243_1001005_pt1 | contig 11068 bp, 10 predicted proteins | sample Subbio2Aug_QV12A_FD_184826 | JGI IMG/M metagenome (GOLD analysis project Ga0208243, IMG submission 184826) | Serpentinite rock and fluid subsurface biosphere microbial communities from McLaughlin Reserve, California, USA - CR12Aug_QV12A (SPAdes) | ecosystem: Environmental > Terrestrial > Deep...
CGCGAGATCGACATGCTGCTCGACGTGACCAAGCAGGTCGAGGGCCACACCATCTGCGCGCTGGGCGACGCCGCCGCCTGGCCGATCCAGGGCCTGATCCGCAACTTCCGGCCCGAGATCGAGCGCCGGATCGACGAGTTCAGCCGCAACGCGCACCGGCACGAGCCGGTGCTGGTGGCGGCGGAGTAGAGAGAACAGGCCGAATGGCCGCGTAGAAGGAGACGACCGGGAAGACGCCAGCGCGACGAGGAGATCTGCCATGTCGACCGGTCCGGTGCCACCCGAGCGATTGCCTGAGACGATGATGATGGACGCGAAGTTTCAGGATTCCGGCCGCGACCCGGCCGCAGCGCCTCCGGCTCCCTTCGGCGGCGACGCCGAGCCGTTGAAGCTCGGCATCGCGACGTCGGCGGCGATGGCCGCCCTCGGCGCGGGCATGGCCGGCCATGCCTTCGGCGTCTGGCTGAGCGCGGTGTCGAACTCGCTGGAGGTGGCGCAGCGGCTGACCGCGATGGCAGCGGGCGTCGCCGCTCCGGAAGAGGCGCCGGACCTGCGGCAGACTGCCGCGCCCGCCGGGGCCGGCCCGGTCGCAGCGGCTGCGACGGTCGCGGCGGCGCCGAAGGCCCTCGCGCGGCCCGCCGCGCCGGACGACCTGAAGGCGATCGGCGGCATCGGCCCGAAGCTCGAGAAGGTGCTCAACGGCCTCGGCGTCTGGACCTATGCGCAAATCGCCGGGCTGTCCGCGGGCGAGATCCAGTGGCTCGACGAGCACCTGGGTTTTCGCGGCCGCATCGCGCGGGACGAATGGGTGAAGCAGGCGGGCGCCCTGGCGGCCGCCAGGGCCTGAGGGGACGGCGGGACTGGGTCGGTCCGGCGGGACGGGTGCAGGTCGCCAGGTGCGATGTTGCGTTGCGGCATCCATCCGGCCTATGGGACCGTTCGGGACTGTGATGACGAGAATGCAGCGCCGCTGGAGCGCTGCGGAGATCGGAAGACGGCATGGCTAAGATCAAGGTCGACGGGAAAGAGATCGAGGTACCCGACCACTTCACGCTGCTGCAGGCGGCGGAGGAGGCGGGCGCGGAGGTTCCCCGTTTCTGTTTCCACGAGCGGCTGTCGATCGCCGGCAACTGCCGCATGTGCCTCGTCGAGGTGAAGGGCGGCCCGCCCAAGCCCGCCGCCTCCTGTGCCATGGGCGTGCGCGACCTGCGCCCGGGCCCCAATGGCGAGGCGCCCGAGATCTTCACCAACACGCCGATGGTCAAGAAGGCGCGCGAAGGGGTGATGGAGTTCCTCCTCATCAACCACCCGCTCGACTGCCCGATCTGCGACCAGGGCGGCGAGTGCGACCTGCAGGACCAGGCGATGGCCTACGGCGTCGACGCCTCGCGGTACCACGAGAACAAGCGCGCGGTCGAAGACAAGTACATCGGCCCGCTGGTCAAGACCATCATGACGCGCTGCATCCACTGCACGCGCTGCGTGAGGTTCACGACGGAAGTGGCTGGAATCTCCGAGCTTGGCCTGATCGGCCGCGGCGAGGACGCCGAGATCACCACCTATCTCGAGCAGGCCATGACCTCGGAGCTGCAGGGCAACGTCATCGACCTCTGCCCGGTCGGCGCGCTGACCTCGAAGCCCTATGCCTTCCAGGCCCGGCCGTGGGAGCTGACCAAGACCGAATCGATCGACGTCATGGACGCCGTCGGGTCGGCCATCCGTGTCGACACGCGCGGCCGCGAGGTGATGCGCATCCTGCCGCGCGTCAACGACCAGGTGAACGAAGAGTGGATCTCCGACAAGACCCGCTTTGTCTGGGACGGCCTGCGCGCGCAGCGGCTCGACCGGCCCTATGTCCGCCGCAACGGCCGGCTCGCGCCCGCCTCCTGGGCAGAGGCTTTCGCCGCCATCCGCGAACGCGTCGCTTCGACGAAGCCTGACCGCATCGGCGCCATCGCCGGCGACCTCGCCACCGTCGAGGAGATGTACGCGCTGAAGGGGCTGATGAGGGCACTCGGTTCGCACAACATCGATTGCCGGCAGGACGGCGCCGCCCTCGATCCGTCACTCGGCCGCGCCTCCTATCTCTTCAACCCGACCATCGAGGGCATCGAGAAGGCCGACGCCCTGCTGATCGTCGGCTCCAATCCGCGCTTCGAGGCTTCGGTCCTCAACGCGCGCATCCGCAAGCGCTGGCGCATGGGCAACTTCCCGATCGGCGTCATCGGCGAGGCGGCCGACCTGCGCTACGACCACGAGATGCTGGGCGCCGGTACCGAGACGCTGAAGGAACTGGCGGCCGGCGGCCTGTCCTTCCTCGACGTCCTGAAGAAGGCCTCCCGGCCGATGATCATCGTCGGCCAGGGCGCGCTCGCCCGTCCGGACGGCGCGGCGGTGCTGTCGCTGGCAGCGCAGATCGCCTCGGACGTCGGTGCGGTTGCCGACGGCTGGAACGGCTTCGGCGTGCTGCACACGGCGGCGGCACGCGTCGGCGGCCTCGACATCGGCTTCGTGCCGGGCGAGGGCGGCCGCAGCGTCTCCGGCATGATGGGTGCGCTCGACGTGCTCTTCCTGCTCGGCGCCGACGAGCTCGACATGACGGCCATCGGCCAGGCCTTCACCGTCTACATCGGCAGCCACGGCGACAGGGGCGCGCACCGCGCCGACGTCATCCTGCCGGGCGCGACCTACACCGAGAAGTCGGGCACATACGTCAACACCGAAGGCCGCGTCCAGATGACCACCCGCGCCGGCTTCGCGCCGGGCGAGGCGAAGGAAGACTGGGCGATCCTGCGCGCGCTGTCGGACGTGCTGGGCAAGCGGCTGCCCTTCGATTCGCTGGCGCAACTGCGCGCGAAGCTCTACGCGGAGCACCCGCATCTGGCCGGGATCGACGGCATCGCGGCCGGCGATCCGGCCCACCTCGCGAGACTGGCGGCCATCGGCGGCGAGATCGGCAACGCCCGCTTCGTGCCGGCGATCTCCGATTTCTATCTGACCAACCCGATCGCGCGCGCCTCGGCGGTGATGGCCGAATGCTCGGCGCTCGCCCGCGACGGGTTCAAGCAGGCAGCGGAATAGGGCAGGGACCATGGAAGACTTCTTCTCGATCTACGTCCTTCCGGCGCTGATCATCCTGCTCAAGTCGGTCGTCCTGATCGTCGTGCTCCTGATCCTGGTCGCCTACCTGCTCTATGCCGACCGCAAGATCTGGGCCGCCGTGCAGCGCCGCCGCGGCCCCAACGTCGTCGGCCCCTGGGGGCTGTTCCAGGCCTTCGCCGACCTCCTGAAGTTCGTCTTCAAGGAGCCGGTCATCCCGTCGGGCGCCAACAAGGGCGTGTTCCTGCTGGCGCCGCTGGTCTCGGCGGTGCTGGCGATCGCCGCCTGGGCCGTCATCCCCGTCGCGCCGGGCTGGGCCATCGCCAACATCAACGTCGGCATCCTGTTCGTCCTGGCGATCTCCTCCCTCGAAGTCTACGGCGTCATCATGGGCGGCTGGGCGTCGAACTCGAAGTACCCCTTCCTCGGCGCGCTGCGCTCGGCCGCGCAGATGGTCTCCTACGAGGTCTCGATCGGCTTCGTCATCGTCACGGTGCTGCTCTGCGTCGGCTCGCTCAACCTGACGGACATCGTGCTGTCGCAGGTCGACGGCCTCGGCACCATGATCGGGCTGCCCAACAGCTTCCTCGACTGGCACTGGCTCGGGCTGTTCCCGATGTTCGTGATCTTCTTCATCTCGGCGCTGGCCGAGACCAACCGCCCGCCCTTCGACCTCGTCGAGGCCGAGTCGGAGCTGGTGGCGGGCCACATGCTGGAATACTCCTCGACGCCGTTCCTGCTGTTCTTCCTCGGCGAATACGTGGCGATCGTGCTGATGTGCGCGCTCACCACCATCCTGTTCCTCGGCGGATGGCTGCCGCCCTTCGACTTCGCGCCCTTCACCTGGGTGCCGGGGGTCATCTGGTTCGTGCTCAAGGTCTGCATGGTGTTCTTCATGTTCGCCATGGTGAAGGCCTTCGTGCCGCGCTACCGCTACGACCAGCTGATGCGGCTCGGCTGGAAGGTCTTCCTGCCGATCTCGCTGTTCATGGTCGTCGCCACCGCCGCGTTCCTCAAGATCACGGGACTGTCGGCATGAGCGCGGGTCTCGTCGGTGCCGCGATCGGCCTCGCGATCGCCATCGCCGACTTCGCGCTGCTGCGCCTGCTCGCCAGCCGCGTCGAGCTTCCCGAGACGAAGCGCGTCCTCACCATCACGGGCATGAGCCAGCTGGTGCTCCTTCCCATCGTGGGCTTCTTCGTGGCCCCCCTGTTTGCCGGAGAATAGCCATGTCGGCCCTTGCTCAAGCCGCCAAGTCACTGCTCCTGAAGGAATTCGTCGGCGCGTTCTTCCTGTCGATGCGGCAGTTGTTCGCGCCGAAGTACACGATCAACTATCCGCACGAGAAGGGACCGCTCAGCCCGCGCTTCCGCGGCGAGCACGCGCTGCGCCGCTATCCCAACGGCGAGGAGCGCTGCATCGCCTGCAAGCTGTGCGAGGCCATCTGCCCTGCTCAGGCCATCACCATCGAGGCCGGACCGCGCCGCAACGACGGCACTCGCCGCACCGTGCGCTACGACATCGACATGGTGAAGTGCATCTATTGCGGCTTCTGTCAGGAGGCCTGTCCGGTCGACGCCATCGTGGAGGGCCCGAACTTCGAGTTCTCGACCGAGACGCGCGAGGAGCTCTACTACGACAAGGAAAAGCTGCTCGCCAACGGCGACCGCTGGGAGCGCGAGATCGCGCGCAACATCGCACTGGATTCGCCCTACAGGTGATCCGCCAATGATGGACGAGCGGGGTCCGCTCGTCTAAGGGACAACGCGGTTCCGGACCGGCACGATCCGGGGGCCGCAACAAGGGTGCAGCGCTGGCTGCGCCGCCGAAACCGGGGGAAACCCATGCTGACAGGACTAGAGGCGATCTTCTTCTACGTGTTCGCCTTCATCGCGGTGGCGAGCGCCTTCATGGTGATCGCGGCCCGCAACCCCGTGCATTCCGTGCTCTACCTGATCCTGACCTTCTTCAACGCGGCCGGGCTCTTCCTGCTCACCGGCGCCGAGTTCCTGGCGATGATCCTCCTCGTCGTCTATGTCGGCGCCGTGGCGGTGCTGTTCCTGTTCGTGGTCATGATGCTCGACGTCGACTTCGCCGAGCTGAAGCAGGGGGCGCTGCAGTATGCCCCGATCGGGGCGCTGGTCGGGCTGATCCTCGCGGCAGAGCTGATCGTCGTGGTCGGCGGCTACACGCTGGCGCCGCAGCTCGCCGGCGAGATCACGCGCCCGATTCCGCCGCTCGAGGTCCGCTCCAACACGGCGGCGCTCGGCGACGTGCTGTACACCGACTTCCTGTTCTTCTTCCAGATCGCCGGCATGGTGCTGCTGGTTGCGATGATCGGCGCCATCGTGCTGACACTGCGTCACAAGGAAGGCGTCAGGCGCCAGTCGATCTCCGCGCAGGTGGCCCGCACGCCGGCCACCGCCATCGATGTGGTCGACGTCGAGACCGGGAAGGGAATCTGAGGTAGGACCATGGACGTCGGCATCGCGCATTTCCTCACCGTCTCGGCGATCCTGTTCACGCTCGGCGTGTTCGGCATCTTCCTGAACCGCAAGAACGTCATCATCATCCTGATGTCGGTCGAGCTGATCCTGCTTGCGGTCAACATCAACTTCGTCGCCTTCTCGGCCGAGCTCGGCGACCTCGTAGGACAGGTCTTCGCCCTGTTCGTGCTCACCGTCGCCGCCGCCGAGGCCGCGATCGGGCTCGCCATTCTCGTCGTCTTCTTCCGCAACCGCGGCTCGATCGACGTCGAAGACGTCAACATGATGAAGGGCTGATCGGCAGACCATGTATCACGCGATCGTCTTCCTCCCGCTCCTCGGCTTCCTGATCGCCGGCCTGTTCGGCAACGCGATCGGCGCGAAGGCCGCGGAATACGTCACCTCGGGCCTGCTCGTCGTCGCCGCGCTGCTGTCGTGGGTGGCCTTCTTTTCCGTCGGCTTCGGCGAGGGCGAGGCCTTCACCGTGCCGGTTCTGCGCTTCATCGAGACCGCCGGCCTCAGCGTCTCCTGGGCCTTCCGTATCGACACGCTGACGGTGGTCATGCTGGTCGTGGTGAACTCCGTCTCGGCGCTCGTCCACATCTACTCGATCGGCTACATGCACCACGATCCGCATCGGCCGCGCTTCTTCGCCTATCTGTCGCTCTTCACCTTCGCCATGCTGATGCTGGTGACGTCCGACAACCTCGTCCAGATGTTCTTCGGCTGGGAAGGGGTGGGCCTGGCGTCCTACCTGCTGATCGGCTTCTGGTACAAGAAGCCCTCTGCCAATGCCGCCGCCATGAAGGCCTTCATCGTCAACCGCGTCGGCGATTTCGGCTTCGCGCTCGGCATCTTCGGCGTCTTCGTGCTGTTCGGCTCGATCGAGTTCGGCACCATCTTCGCCAGCACCCAGGCCTTCATTCCGGCCGAGGGCGCGGAAGCGGCCGCACACGGGCCGGCCGTGCTCACCTTCCTCGGCTACGAACTCGACCGCCATGCGGCGCTGACCGTCGTCTGCCTGCTGCTCTTCATGGGCGCCATGGGCAAGTCGGCGCAGGTGCCGCTGCACACCTGGCTGCCGGACGCCATGGAAGGCCCGACCCCGGTGTCGGCGCTCATCCACGCCGCCACCATGGTGACCGCTGGCGTCTTCATGGTCGCGCGCCTGTCGCCGATCTTCGAGCTGTCGCATGCGGCGCTGCTGGTCGTCACCGTCATCGGCGCCTTCACCGCCTTCTTCGCGGCGACCGTCGGTCTGGTCCAGAACGACATCAAGCGCGTCATCGCCTATTCGACCTGCTCGCAGCTCGGCTACATGTTCGTGGCGATCGGGCTCGGCTTCTATTCCGCCGCCATCTTCCACCTGTTCACGCATGCCTTCTTCAAGGCGCTGCTCTTCCTCGGCTCCGGTTCGGTCATCCATGCCGTCTCCGACGAGCAGGACATGCGCCGCATGGGCGGGCTCAGGAAGCTGATCCCCTGGACCTACTGGATGATGGTCATCGGCACGCTGGCGCTCACCGGCGTCGGCATCCCCGCAACCATCATCGGCACCGCCGGCTTCTTCTCCAAGGACGCCATCATCGAGGGCGCCTTCGCAGCCCACTCGGCGGCGGCTCCCTTCGCCTTCACGCTGCTGGTCGTGGCGGCAACCTTCACCAGCTTCTACTCCTGGCGGCTGATCTTCATGACCTTCCACGGCAAGCCGCGCGCCACCGCCGACGTCATGCACCACGTGCATGAATCGCCGATGGTCATGCTGGTGCCGCTGTTCGTGCTCGCCTTCGGCGCGCTGTTCGCGGGCATCGTGTTCCACGATTTCTTCATCGGCCACGGCTATGAGGAGTTCTGGAAGGGCGCGCTGTTCATCCTGCCCGAGAACCACATCCTGCACGCGTTCCACGACGTGCCGCTGTGGGTGAAGCTGGCGCCCCTGGCGGCGATGCTCGCCGGCTTCGGCGTCGCCTTCCAGTTCTACATCCGCTCGCCGGAAACGCCGAAGCGGCTCGCCGCGCAGCATCGCGGGCTCTACGCCTTCCTGCTCAACAAGTGGTATTTCGACGAGCTCTACGACTTCCTGTTCGTGCGGCCGGCCAAGCGCCTCGGCCACTTCCTGTGGAAGACCGGCGACGGCCGCGTCATCGACGGGATCGGCCCTGACGGCATCTCGGCCCGCGTCGGCGACGTCACCGCCCGCGTCGTCAAGCTGCAGAGCGGCTACCTCTACCACTACGCCTTCGCCATGCTGATCGGCGTCGCCGCGCTCGTGACCTGGATGATGCTGGGGAGCAATTTCTGATGTCTGAGTGGCCCATCCTCTCCACGGTCACCTTCCTGCCGCTCGTCGGCGCCTTCCTGATCCTGATGATCCGGGACGAGGGTGCCGCCGCGCGCCGCAACATCCGCAACGTCGCGCTGTTCACCACCTCCTTCACCTTCGTCCTGTCGCTGTTCATCTGGGCAGCGTTCGATCCGGGCACGGCCGGCTTCCAGTTCGTGGAGAAGACCGAGTGGCTCGGCTCCGGCATCGCCTACCACATGGGCGTCGACGGCATCTCGATGCTGTTCGTCATCCTGACGACCTTCCTGATGCCGCTCTGCGTGCTCGCCTCCTGGGAGGCGGTGGAGAAGCGCGTCAAGGAATACATGATCGCGTTCCTCGTGCTCGAGACGCTGATGATCGGCGTCTTCTGCGCGCTCGACATCGTGCTGTTCTACGTCTTCTTCGAGGCCGGCCTGATCCCGATGTTCATCATCATCGGCGTGTGGGGCGGCAAGCGGCGCGTCTATGCGAGCTTCAAGTTCTTCCTATACACGCTGCTCGGCTCGGTGCTGATGATGCTGGCCATCATGGCCATGTACTGGCAGGCCGGCACCACCGACATCCCGACGCTGCTCGCCCATGATTTCCCGGCCAACATGCAGACCTGGCTGTGGCTCGCCTTCTTCGCGTCCTTCGCCGTCAAGATGCCGATGTGGCCGGTCCATACCTGGCTGCCCGACGCGCACGTCGAGGCACCGACGGCGGGTTCGGTCATCCTCGCCGGCATCCTGTTGAAGATGGGCGGCTACGGCTTCCTGCGCTTCTCCCTGCCGATGTTCCCGCTGGCTTCCGCCGATTTCGCGCCCTTCGTCTTCGCCCTGTCGGTGATCGCCATCATATACACCTCGCTGGTGGCGCTGATGCAGGAGGACATCAAGAAACTGATCGCCTATTCGTCGGTCGCCCATATGGGCTTCGTCACCATGGGCATCTTCACGATGAACGAGATCGGCATCCAGGGCGCGGTGTTCCAGATGCTGTCGCACGGACTGGTCTCGGGCGCGCTGTTCCTGTGCGTCGGCGTCGTCTACGACCGGATGCACACCCGCGAGATCGCCGCCTATGGCGGCCTCGTCAACAACATGCCGAAATACGCCGTGGTGTTCCTGATCCTCACCATGGCCAATGTCGGCCTGCCAGGGACATCCGGCTTCGTCGGCGAATTCATGACCCTGCTCGGCGCCTTCCAGGCCAATACCTGGGTCGCCTTCTTCGCCACCACCGGCGTCATCCTCTCGGCCGCCTACGCGCTCTGGCTCTACCGCCGCGTGGTCTTCGGCGCGCTCACCAAGGACAGCCTCAAGGGGCTGCTCGACCTCTCCGTCCGGGAGAAGGCGGTGATCTACCCGCTGGTGCTCCTGGTGATCTTCTTCGGCGTCTATCCGTCGCCGATCCTCGACGCGACGGCCGCCTCGGTCGAAGCGCTCGTCAGCAACGTCACTGCCTCGATCGACGCCGGGCGGGCCACCGCCGCGGCCGCTCTGGCGCAGTAAAGGTTTGGTGGGACGATGACGCCTGAACTCTCCTTCAGCCTGGCCCTGGCCACCCCCGAACTGATGCTGGCCGTCGGCGCGATGGTCATGCTGATGGTCGGCGTCTTTTCCGGCGAGCGGTCGACGACGCTGGTCAACGGTCTCTCGGTGGCGATCCTCATCGCCGCGGGCGCCTGGATGCTGTTCTTCGGCGAGAACGGGCTCGGCTTCAACGGCGTCTTCGTCAGCGATCCCTTCGCCCGCTTCATGAAGATGCTGACTCTGATCGGCTCGATCGTCACCCTCGTCATGTCGGTCGGCTTCGCCAAGGCGGAGAGGTTCGACAAGTTCGAGTTCCCGGTCCTCATCCTGCTGTCGACGCTCGGCATGCTGCTGATGGTGTCGGCCAACGACATGATCACGCTCTACATGGGCCTCGAACTGCAATCGCTCGCAGCCTACGTCATCGCTGCGATCAACCGCGATTCCGTTCGGTCGACGGAGGCCGGCCTCAAGTACTTCGTCCTCGGCGCGCTGTCGTCGGGCATGCTGCTCTACGGCATCAGCCTCGTCTACGGCTACACCGGCAACACCGGCTTCGACGAGATCGCGGCCGCGCTCGCCGGCGGCGAGCGCCAACTCGGCCTCGTCTTCGGCCTGGTCTTCGTGCTGGCCGGTCTCGCCTTCAAGATCTCGGCGGTGCCCTTCCACATGTGGACGCCCGACGTCTACGAGGGCGCACCGACGCCGGTCACCGCCTTCTTCGCCGCCGCGCCCAAGATGGCGGCCATGGCGCTGATCGTGCGCGTCACCATGGGCGCCTTCGAGCCGATCGCCTTCGACTGGCAGCAGATCGTCGTCTTCATCTCCATCGCTTCGATGCTGCTCGGTGCCTTCGCCGCGATCGGCCAGCGCAACATCAAGCGGCTGATGGCCTATTCGTCGATCGGCCACATGGGCTACGCGATGGTCGGACTGGCGGCCAATTCGCAGGCGGGCGTGCGCGGCGTCGCGCTCTACATGCTGATCTACCTGATCATGACGCTCGGCACCTTCGCCTTCATCCTGGCGATGCGCCGCAAGGAGGGCAATGTCGAGCAGATCGACGATCTCGCCGGCCTGTCGTCCACCAACCCGATGATGGCGACGATCCTCACCATCATGATGTTCTCGCTCGCCGGCATTCCCTGGCTCGCCGGCTTCTGGGCCAAGTGGTACGTCTTCCTCGCCGCGATCGACTCCGGCCTCTACGCGCTCGCCGTCATCGGCGTGCTCGCCTCGGTCGTCGGCGCCTATTACTACCTGCGCGTCATCAAGATCATGTGGTTCGACGAGGCGGCGGGCGGCTTCCAGCCGATGGCCGGCGAACTGCGTCTGGTCATGACGGTGGCGGGCGCCTTCGTCTTCTTCTATGTGCTGATCGGCGGTCCGATCGAGTCCATGGCGGAAGCCGCGGCCGGCACCTTCTTCTGAGCCGATGGGATTTGCCCTCGCGCCGACTGCCCTGACTGAAGGCTACCGTCTCGAAGCCTTCGACAGCATCGGCTCGACCAACGTGGTGGCGCTCGAGCGGGCGCGCGCCGAGCGCCAGGTGCGCGAACTGAACGAATCGCTGGAGCGCCGCGTGGCCGAGCGCACCACGCTGCTGGAGCAGGCAAACAGCGAACTGGAAGCCTTCTCGTACT
>Ga0208243_1001007_pt1 | contig 11029 bp, 7 predicted proteins | sample Subbio2Aug_QV12A_FD_184826 | JGI IMG/M metagenome (GOLD analysis project Ga0208243, IMG submission 184826) | Serpentinite rock and fluid subsurface biosphere microbial communities from McLaughlin Reserve, California, USA - CR12Aug_QV12A (SPAdes) | ecosystem: Environmental > Terrestrial > Deep...
CCGCCCGACACGGGGCGGATGTAGCGGCCGTCAAGCGCCGCGATCAGCGCCGGCAGCTCGTGGTCGCGCGACAGCTGCGCGTTCATCTCGGCCAGCATCGGCACCGCCGCGCGCAGGCGCTCGTCGCCGGCGAGCCTAAGCGCTTCCAGGGCCGCCGCGGGAGCGTCGCCCGCGGCCAGACGCTGCGCCAGGTCGCGCGGCAGCGCGATTCCGTGCGTCGCGTCGGCCACCGACTGCAGCAGGTCCGCGCGCTCGTCGGGCGTCGCCGGCTCTCCGACGACGTGCAGCCCGTGCGGGATCAGCGTCGCCTCGAGCTCGGCGACCGCCTCGACCAGCGTCGGCACGTCCGGGCGGCCGTTCACGAGGCTGGCGGTCTCGATGTCGAGGGCGCAGGCCTGTGCCGCGATCGTCTCCTCGAGCCGCATCCGCTCATGCGCATCCGCAGGCGGAAGGCTGCGCCACCGGTCGAGCGACGTCTTGAGTTCGATCAGTCCCTTGTAGAGCCCTGCCGCCGCGACCGGCGGCGTCAGATAGCTGACCAGCGTGGCGTTGCCGCGCCGCTTGGCGATCGCGCCTTCGGACGGATTGTTGGCGGCATAGAGATAGAGGTTCGGCAGGTCGCCGATCAGCCGGTCCGGCCAGCACTCGCGCGACAGGCCGACCTGCTTGCCCGGCATGAACTCCAGCGCACCGTGCGTGCCGTAGTGAAGCACCGCGTCGGCGCCGAAATCCTCGCGCAGCCAGCGATAGAAGGCCGCGAAGGCGTGGGTGGGCGCGAAGCTCTTCTCGAACAGCAGGCGCATCGGGTCGCCCTCGTAGCCGAAGCCCGGCTGGACCCCGACGAAGACGTTGCCGAAGCGTTCGCCGAGCACGAGGATCGAGGAGCCGTCGGACTGGTGGCGGCCGGGAGCGGCTCCCCATTGCGCCTCGATCTCGGCCAGATGCGTCTCGCGCTGCACGTGGCGCTCCGCGGGGATGCGGGCGGCGACGTTGGCCGGCTGGCCGAAGCGCGACGCGTTGCCTTCCAGGATCTTCGTGCGAAGCGCGTCGACGCTGGCCGGCAGGTCCACCGAATAGCCGGCCCGCTTCATCGCGCCGAGCGTGTTCCAGAGCGACCGGAAGACCGAGAGATAGGCGGCCGTCCCGGTCGCTCCGCCATTGGGCGGAAAGTTGAACAGCACCACCGCGACCTTGCGCTCGGCCCGCGCCGTGCGCCGCAGGCGCACCAGCTTCTCGACCCGCGCGGCGAGCATGGCCGCGCGCTCGGGCTCCCCGGCCATGTCGCGGCGACCCGCCCCGCGGTCGGCGCCGCCCGCCGACGTCCGCCCGCCGAACAGCATCGGCCCGGTCGCGCCGTCGATCTCCGGCAGCGCCACCATCATCGTCGTCTCGACCGGTGTCAGTCCGTGGTCGCCCGCGCGCCATTCCTCGATGGTCTGGAATTCCACCGCGAAGGCCGAGAGGTAGGGCACGTCCAGCCGGGCGAGCATCTCCTCGGCCGCGCGGCTGTCGTTGTAGGCCGGTCCGCCGACGAGCGAAAAGCCGGTCAGCGACACCACCGCGTCCACCGTCGCGCGGCCGTCGGCCATGAAGAAGCTCTCCACGGCAGGCGTCGCGTCGAGCCCGGCGGCGAAGGCCGGAACGACCTTCAGTCCCTTCGCCTCCAGCGCGCCGATCACCGCATCATAGTGGGCGGTGTTGCCGGCGAGCACGTAGGACCGCATGACCAGCAGGCCGACGGTCCCGCCCGCCCCGCTGCCTGGCAGGTCGCGCGGCGTCTCGCCGATGCGGCCGGTCAGACGCGGGTGGTAGAGCCCGGCCTCGGGATAGTCGAGCGGCGCGCGGGGCGTCACCGCCTTGCGCAGCGCCGCGCGCGGACCTGCCGCATAGCGCGACACGAGATGGCGCACGAGGTTGGCGACGTTGTCGTCGGACCCCGCGAGCATGTACTGCAGGGTCAGGAAGTAGGCGCGGACGTCCTGCGCCTTGCCGGGGATGAAGCGCAGCAGCCGCGGGATCTGGCGCAGCATCTTCATCTGCTGGCGGCCGCCCGACTGGCCGGGCTTCGACGCTCCCCGCAGACGCTTCAGGAGCCCGATCGCACCGCCCGGCGCGCCCGACATGGAGAAGCCGCCGAGCCGCGTCATCCGCACGATGTCGCCGGCCGAGAGGCAGCCGACCATGCAGTCGCAGGCCTCGCGCCGCGCCTCCAGCCAGGGCTGCACCTTCCGGATGTGCTCTTCGAGGAAGATCATGTTGGCGACGACGATGTCGGACGTCTCGACGTCGCGGCGGCAGCGCTCTTCCGCCGCCGGGTCGGATCCCCATTCGGCGAGCGAGTGCAGCGTCAGCTTCAGCCCCGGCAGTTCCCGCTTCAGCACGAGCGAGGCGCGCTCGACGGCGCTCGCCATGTGACTGTCGAGCGTCACGATGGTGACGGCGATCGGCGTCGCGTCAGCGGCTGAAATGGGCCTTGGCATCGTACAATGTCTCGATGGTGATGGTCTGCAGCCCGCGTTCGGCCGCAAAGCGCTCGGTGTTCCTGCGTGCCTTCCCCCGCACGAAGAACGGGATCTTCTTCAGTTCCTTCTCGGCTTCGCCGGTCCAGGCGACGGGCCGCTCCAGCACCACGAGGGTCGGATCCTCGGTTTCCGACGCCGCCGGAGCAGCGTGGCCGAGATGCGAGGGCGCGGCCGTGTCGTTGAATTCGAAATCGTCGCGGAACATGCCGAGCAGATGTTCCTCCAGCCCCATCATCAGCGGATGGACCCAGCTGTCGAACAGCACGTTGGCGCCCTCGTGCCCCATCTGCGGCGAGTACCGCGCGGGAAAATCCTGCACGTGGACCGGGGCGGAGATGACGGCGCAGGGAATGCGCAGGCGCTTGGCGACGTGCCGCTCCATCTGCGTTCCGAGGATCAGTTCGGGCTGCGCGGCGACGATCGCGTCCTCGACCGCCAGGTGATCGTCGCTGATCAGCGGCTCGACGCCGTAGCGGACCGCGGCCGCGCGGACTTCGCGGGCGAACTCGCGGCTGTAGGTGCCGAGCCCGCAGACGGAGAAGCCGAGTTCGTCGGCAGCCACCCGGGCAGCCGCCACGGCATGGGTGGCGTCGCCGAAGATGAAGACGCGCTTGCCGGTGAGATAGGTCGAATCGATCGAGCGCGAGTACCACGGCATCCTCAGCCCGGCCGGCGCCGCAGCCGGGGCAGCAACGCCGGCAAGACCTGCGACCGCGGCGAGAAAATCGGCGGTCGCCCGGACGCCGATCGGCGGGATCGAGACGAAGGGCTGTCCATGGTTGCGCTTCAGCCAGTCGGCCGCCGTGCCGGCAATCTCCGGATAGAGCACCACGTTGAAGTCCGCTTCGGGCAGCCGCGCGAGGTCCGAAGGGCTGGCGCCGAGCGGCGCGACGAGGTTCACCGTCACGCCCAGACCCTCGATCATCCGGCGGACTTCCTCGATGTCGTCGCGGTGGCGGAAGCCGAGCGACGTCGGGCCGAGGATGTTGCAGCACCGCTCCCCGGCCGGGCGCACGACCCGGGGGGCGGGACGCTGCGGGGCCGGCGCGAAAGCGCGCACCAGCCGGTAGAAGGTCTCCGCCGCGCCCCAGTTCTCCTTCTTGGAATAGGACGGCAGTTCGAGCGGGATGACGGGGATGGGGAGCGCGAGCGCCGCCGCCAGCCCCGCCGGATCGTCCTGGATGAGTTCGGCCGTGCACGAGGCGCCGACGATGATCGCCTCCGGCCGGAAGCGCTCCACCGCGTCCCGGCAGGCGATCTTGAAGATCTCCGCCGTATCGGCGCCGAGATCCTGCGCCTTGAAGGTGGTGTAGGTCACCGGCGGGCGCGTGTCGCGCCGCTCGATCATCGTGAACAGAAGGTCGGCATAGGTGTCGCCCTGCGGCGCATGCAGCACGTAGTGCAGCCCGCGCATCGAGGCGGCGATCCGCATGGCGCCCACATGGGGCGGTCCCTCGTAGGTCCACACGGTGAGCTGCATGGTCAGGCCCCCAGCTTCAGCACGGCCCGGCGCGCGAGCGGCCGCACGAAGAGTTCGGCGAGGTCGCCGGCCTGCTCGTAGCCCTGCACCGGTGTGAAGACGAGTTCGATCGACCATTTGGTGGCGATGCCCTCGGCCTCCAGCGGATTGGCGAGCCCCATCCCGCAGACCGCGAGGTCGGGCCGCGCGGCGCGGCAACGGTCGAGCTGGCGGTCGACGTCCTGGCCTTCCGAGAACGGAATTCCGGGCGGCAGCAGCGCGAACTCGCCCGCCAGGTGCTGGCGGTGCAGGTAGGGCGAGCCGATCTCGACGATCTCGGCGCCCGCCTCGCGCGCCAGGAAGCGCGCGATGGAGGGCTCGAGCTGCGAATCGGGAAACAGGAAGACACGGCGGCCCGAAAGTTCGGCGCGGTGCCGGCCGACCGCCTCGCGGGCCCGGCGCCGTCCGGCGCGGGTGATGGCGTCGAAGCGGCCGGGCGCCACGCCGAAGGCATCGGCGGCCGCGCGCAGCCAGGCTGTCGTGCCCTCCTCGCCGAGCGGGAACGGCGCGGCGAGCACGGTCGCGCCCCGCGCCTCCAGCGCCCGCGCCGCCTCGCCCAGATAGGGTTGCGCCAGCAGCACGCGCGTCGAGGCGCCGACCGCCGGCAGTCCCGAGGAGGCGCGCGACGGCAGGAAGGCGACCGGGCCGACGCCCAGCGCGTCGAAGATGCGGCGGAACTGGTCCTCGACGACGTCCGGCAGCGCCCCCGCCACCATGAGCGACGGCGGCGCCTTGCCGTCGGCGGCCGGCAGTTCGCGCACCAGCGCGGCGAGGAAATTGTCCTCGCCCTGGGTGAAGGTGGTCTCGATGCCGCTTCCCGAGAAGTGCAGCACCCGCGTCGCCGGCGCATGCAGGCGGGCGAGCCGCTCGGCGGCCTTGCCGAGGTCGAGCTTGATCACTTCGGACGGACAGGAGCCGACCAGCACCAGCATGCGGATGTCGGGCCGGCGGGCGAGCAGGCGCGCCACCACCCGGTCGAGCTCCTCGTGCAGGTCGGCCATGCCGGCGAGGTCGCGCTCCTCGATGATGGCCGTGCCGAAGCGGGGCTCGGCGAAGATCATGACGCCTGCGGCCGACTGCATCAGATGGGCGCAGGTGCGCGACCCGACGATCAGGAAGAAGGCGTCCTGCACCTTGCGATGCAGCCAGATGATGGAGGTCAGGCCGCAGAACACCTCGTGCTGGCCGCGCTGCCGCAGCGGCGTGACGGGACCGCGATCGGCGATGCCGGCGCGGGGCGGGACCGCGTTCATCGTCCCGCCTCCGGGACCGCGGCACGGGCCGCGTCGAGCCGCGCGGCGCGCAGCTTCACCAGGAACTGGGTGGCGTTGATCACGTAGGTCGCGTAGGCGGCGAGCGCCAGCAGCATCAGGCCCGCAGGGTCGAGAGCGCCCCGGAAGAGCGCGATCAGGTAGGCGGTGTGCAGAGCCAGCACCAGCATCGAGAAGACGTCTTCCCAGAAGAAGGCGGGGGCGAACAGCCAGCGGCCGAAGACCACTTTCTCCCAGATCGAGCCGGTGATCATGATCGCGTAGAGCACGAGCGTCTTGGCCACCACGGACGCGTTGGCCGCAGCCAGCCCCTCGCTGGTCGCCAGATAGCGCAGGATCAGCCCCAGGCTGGCGAGGAACACCGCGAACTGCAGCGGCGCGAGCAGCCCCTGCACGGTCGTCCAGGCCGTCCCGTCGCGCCGGCGCCGCTCTTCGGGCGTGTAGAGCGGACGTGTGGCCAGATCCTGTGCTGGTGCCTCCCTCATCGCCTTGCGCGACCGCCTCCCTCTCGTGGTGTCTTGTCGTTCTTGTCGAGCCGTTCGGTAAGAGTAATCCCGATGCGTCGGATGTGTCAATCTGGATTGACGTCCAGACGAGTTGACGATGTCACTTGCGGTGGACAGATTCCGCTGGACAACCCCTGTGAAGGGAGTATCGTTGGGTCAACAATAAGGATCAGCGCGAAGACCACGCCATGCCACCATCGGCGCCCGCAGCGGAAGCGCGGGCGCGGGGGGAAGCACAGCGCGCGACCTTTACGCTGGCGAACGGAGGGATCGCCAGTCATGACCAGCAGAAGCCCGGACTCCATCATGAACGGCGCGATGCGCGGCCTCGCCCCGGGATGCCGGACGCATGGCGACCGCAAGGCTCAGGGCGACGAACCGGCGGTTTCGGAGCGGCTCGCCGCGGCGCTGCGCGAGAACGTCGTGCCGATGCTCGTGGGTCGCAACGCCCGGGGCAGGCCGGTCCGGCGCGGCGGCGCTGCCTCGCGGAGCCCGGCCATCGACGACTTCACGCGCCTCCTCCTCGACGAGAACAGCTCGCGCTGCGAGGACGTCCTCGAAGGCTACGTCTCGCTGGACGGCGATCCGCAGGCCGTCACCGAGGAGCTCCTCGCGCCGGCGGCGCGGCTCGTCGGCGACTATTGGCGGATGGACATCTGCGATTTCATGCAGGTGACGGTCGTCATGACCAGGATCCAGCGCCTGTTCTGGCGCCTTGCGACCGAATATCCCGCGGTCGGCGCGGTCCGGCCGGGTCGCACGGCGCTGCTTGCGCCCACGCCGGGGGAGCAGCATTCCTTCGGGCTGAGCATCGTGGAGGATGCCTTGCGGCGCGACGGCTGGCACGTCGACTGCTGCGGCTGCAGCGACGGACCGGACCTGTTCAGGCTGGCGGAGAGCGGCCACTATGCCCTCGTCGGCCTGTCGCTCTCCGGCACCGCGCTCCTGCCCGAGCTCGCGGGGGCGATCGGCAGGCTGAGGTCCTCGATGCGCAACAAATCGGCCACCATTCTTGTCGGCGGCCCGATATTCGTCGATAAGCCGGAACTGGCATTTGAGGTCGGGGCCGATTCCCTGGCCCTGAACGCTCGGCACGCGGTGGCCATCGCAGCCCTTGCCGACGACAGGGCGAGCGGCGTGCGCCCCCCTGTCGCCGCCGGGATGAACTGGAACTCGAAAGTCTCAGATGGACAAGCTGGTTTCACGGGACGTGTGCCGCTCGTTTCGCGACAGTGGCCGGTTCTTGAAGGAACTGGACGCTGAGGCCGTATCGACCATCGTCACGGCCGGCGCCGACATCGCACTCGTCCTTTCGCCCGACGGCGACATACTCGACATCGCCTATCGCGACAGCGAACTCAGGGCCTGGGGCCTCGAGGGCTGGGTCGGGAAGCGCTGGCAGGACACCGTCACGGTCGAGAGCCGCGAGAAGCTGCGCGACCTCCTGAGCGACGCGGCCAGCGTCCAGATCACCCGCTCGCGGCAGGTCAACCACCCGGGCTCGGGCAACCGCGACCTTCCCGTGTCCTACCGCGTCGCGACCATCGCGGGCAGCGACACCCGCCTTGCGCTCGGCTCGGACGCCCGTTCGATGGCCGACATGCAGCAGCGGCTGGTCCGCGCGCAGTTCGAGATGGAGCGGGACTACCGGCGCGTCCGCGACATCGAGGCGCGCTACCGGATCATCTTCCATCTCGCCTACGAGCCCCTGCTCGTCGTCGATTCGCAGAGCTTCAAGGTGATGGACGCCAACGAGGCCGCCGCCCGGCTGTTCGCGCGACCGGCAAAGAAGCTCACCGGCGCCCCCGTCTCCGCGGCCTTCGCCAGGACGGAGCAGCAGGCCGTCTCGGAAGCGCTGTCGGCGATCGCCGCACGCGGGCGCGAGGACGTCATCACGGCCAGGATCGCGACGCTGGACGAACCCCTGTCGATCCGCGTCACACCGTTCCGCGAGTTCGGGCGGACCAACCTCCTCGTCTGCTTCCTGGCGGATCGCGACCTCGAAGGCGGCGTCTCGTCGGTCTCGGCGATGCTGTCCCTCGCCGAGAGCCTGCCGGACGGTCTCGTGGTCGTCGACGGCGAGGGCCGGATCCTGGAGGCCAACATGGCCTTTCTCGACATGATCCGCGTGGTCGGCTTCGACCGGATCGAGGGCAAGAACGTCGACGCCTGGATCGGCGGCTCCGCCGTCGACCTGCAGGTGCTGATCGCCAATCTGCGCGAGCACGGCTCCGTCCGGCGCTTCTCCACCATGGTGCGCGACGACCTCGGCGGCACCGAGACCGTCGAGATCTCGGCCACCCGCGTCGCCGGGCACGACGGCCCGCGCTACGGCCTTTCCGTGCGGGTCGCGCCGCGCGGCGATGCGGTGCCCTCGCCGCTCGGTGCGATGAACGCCCAGTCGGCCGGCCAGCTCACCGAACTCGTCGGCCGCGTCCCGCTCAAGGATCTCGTGCGCGACACCGCCGACATCATCGAGAAGCTCTGCATCGAGGCCGCCCTCAAGCTCACCGACAACAACCGCGCCTCGGCCGCCGACATGCTCGGCCTCTCCCGCCAGAGCCTCTACATCAAGCTCCGCCGCTACGGCATATCGGACGTCGAGGACGATTCGGATTGACACTTGAGACTGTCAATTCGAGTTGACGAGTGAGCGCGGCCGACCTAGTCTGCGGCATGGCCACACCGATCTCCATCGCAGCCGTCGCCGTCCGGGCGCCCACGCCGGGTGCCGTGCTCGAACTGCTGAAGCCGATCACCTGGTTCGCGCCGATGTGGGCCTATGGCTGCGGTCTGGTCTCCGTCGGGGGTGCGACCGTCGACCGCTGGCCCTATGCGCTGGCCGGCATCCTGCTCGCCGGTCCCCTCGTCTGCGGCACCAGCCAGGCCGTCAACGACTGGTTCGACCGTGAGGTCGACGCCATCAACGAACCGGACCGGGTCATTCCCTCCGGCCGCATGCCCGGCCGCTGGGGTCTCGCCGTCGCGGTGGCGGGCACGCTGCTCTCGCTCCTGGTCGCCGCGATCCTCGGTCTCGTGGTGTTCCTCGCCGCGCTGGTCGGGCTGGCGCTCGCCTGGGCCTACAGCGCCCCCCCCTTCCGGCTGAAGCGCAACGGCTGGATGGGCAATTCCGCCGTCGGGCTCTGCTACGAAGGCCTGCCCTGGTTCACCGCGGCAGCCGCCGTCGCCGGCGGCTTTCCGGCCTGGCCGGTGGTTGCCATGGCGCTGCTCTACAGCATCGGCGCGCACGGCATCATGACGCTCAACGACTTCAAGGCCGTCGGCGGTGACCGGGTGTCGGGGATCGACAGCCTGCCGGTCCTGCTCGGCGAAGGCCTCGCCGCACGCGTCGCCTGCGCCGTCATGGCCCTCCCGCAACTGGTCGTGATCGGCCTGCTCGTCGCCTGGGGCTTCCCCTGGCACGCCGGCGTCGTGACTGCCCTCCTCCTGCTCCAGGCGGCCTGCATGCTGCGCCTGCTGTCCGACCCGGAACGCCATGCCGCCTGGTACAACGCCACCGGCACCACCTTCTACGTGCTCGGCATGCTGGCGGCAGCCTTCGCACTCCAGGCCATGGGATGAAGGCCATGCACGCGACCCTCGGCTGGATCGGCATCGTCAGGCTGGGCCTCGTCCAGACCGCGCTCGGCGCGATCGTGGTGCTCACCACGGCCACCCTCAACCGCGTCATGGTGGTGGAACTGGCGCTCGCCGCCACCATACCCGGCGCCCTCGTCGGCCTGCACTATGCGGTCCAGATCCTGCGGCCCGTCTGGGGCCACCGCTCCGACCGCGGCAGCCGGCGCACGCCCTGGATACTCGGCGGCATGGCCACGCTCGGGCTCGGCGGCGTGCTGGCGGCGCTTGCGGTCGCGCTGATGGCGGACCGCTTCGCCCTCGGCATGGCGTTCGCGGTCGCGGCCTTCCTGCTGGTCGGCGTCGGCGTCGGCGCGGCAGGCACGTCGCTGCTCGCCCTGCTGGCGAGCGCTGTCGCGCCGGCCCGCCGCCCGGCCGCGGCCACCATCGTCTGGCTGATGATGATCCTCGGCATGGCCGTCACCGCGGTCCTGGCCGGCGGCTTCCTCGACCCCTATTCGCCGGCGCGGCTCGTCGCCGTGACGGCCGGCGTCGCCGGGCTCGCCTTCCTGCTCGCCTGCGCCGCGCTCTTCCGCGTCGAGAGCCGCCTCGCCCGCCCGGCCGTCGTCGCCGCCGAGCCTCCGGCGCCGGGCTTCCGCGCGAGCCTCGCCGATGCCTGGGCCGATCCGCAGGCCAGGCTGTTCACCATCTTCGTCTTCGTCTCGATGCTCGCCTACAGCGCCCAGGACCTCATCCTCGAACCCTTCGCCGGTCTCGTCTTCGGCATGACGCCCGGCGAGACCACGAAGCTCGCCGGCCTGCAGCATGGCGGGGTGTTCCTGGGCATGGTCTTCACCGGCATCGCCGGCACGCTGTTGTCGCGTCGCCATCCGGGCGTGCTGCGGATCTTCACGGTCGCCGGATGTCTGGGCTCGGCGCTGATGATCGGCGGGCTGGTCCTCGCCGCCGCGGCGCCGCAGGACTGGCCGCTGCTCGGCAACGTCGTCGCGCTCGGCGTGGCGAACGGCGTGTTCGCCGTCGCCGCGATCGGCTCCATGATGGCACTCGCCGGCACCGCCGGTCCCCGCCGCAGCGGCATGCGCATGGGGCTCTGGGGTGCGGCGCAGGCCATCGCCTTCGGGCTCGGCGGTCTCGCCGGAACGATCGCGGCGGATCTGCTGCGGATCGTCACCGAGGACCCCGCCTCCGCCTACGGCACGGTCTTCGCGCTCGAGGGTCTGGCCTTCCTTGCCGCCGCGCTCATCGCCCTGCGCCTCGCCGGCACCCGGCCGTCCGCCTCTCCCGCCATGGTGCCAGCCGAATGACCGCCGAAGCCCGCCCCTTCGACTATGACGCCGTCGTGGTCGGCGGCGGCCCCGCCGGCGCGACCGCCGCGGCAGACCTCGCCCGCGCCGGACGGCGCACGCTGCTCGTCGACCGCGCCGACCGCGTCAAGCCCTGCGGCGGCGCCATCCCGCCGCGCCTGCTCGCCGATTTCGACGTGCCCGAGAGCCAGCTGACGGCGCGTATCGCCGCCGCCGACATCGTCGCGCCCTCCGGCCGGCGCGTCGACATGCGCGTCCAGGGCGGCTATGTCGGCATGGTCGACCGCGACCGCTTCGACCCCTGGCTGCG